>JACCDN011026264.1_pt1 | contig 21443 bp, 24 predicted proteins | sample 7441691 | NCBI WGS metagenome assembly JACCDN01 (sample SAMN15323439, study PRJNA562643) | freshwater metagenome | isolation source: river surface water | place: USA:Blue River Watershed | collected 2017-08-16 | reverse complement strand
TCCAACCGCAGATCATGGGCGCGGATATGGGCGATCACCGCATCGGCCGACCGGGTATCGGTTCGCCCCGAGGCATAATCGAAGTCCAGAACGGAATCGATCACCGCACAGGCCCGACCATTCGGTTCTTGCACCAGATATGTTATGGTGTTGGTGGCCTCGTCGAAAAAGGCATGGACCAAGGGTTGCATGGCCGTCTCCATTGGGGCGGGGTCTTGGGCAATCTAGGGCGCGGCGCCATACATTTCAAGGATTGCATGTATCGCGTTGACTTACATCAAAGTGAAATCCTGCACATGGGGTTAGGATTTTCACCAGACAGGAAAGGATCCGATATGACCACGCTCGCCTTGCGCAAATCCCAACTGGAAGCCCGTCTTGCAGACCTCTCGGTGCGTCTGAAAGGCATTGATGCCGAGTTGGACAGCCATAACGCCCAAGACTGGGAGGAACTGGCCACCGAGCGCGAGGGCGACGAGGTGTTGGAGGATCTGGGGCAGGCCGGTCAGTTGGAGATCCGCCAGATTGAGGCGGCTTTGGCCCGGATCGCCGAGGGGGAGTATGGGTTCTGCACGAAATGCGGCGCCGAGATCGGCGAGGAACGTTTGAATCTTTTGCCACATACGCCGTTCTGCCGCCATTGCGCGGCCTGATCGGACCACAAGGGGGAGGATCACCATGAACACCCATCCCGAAACCGCCGTGGGTCAGATGGCCCATCTGGCGGGTGAAATGACCGAGGTGGCCGTCGCCGGTCAGGCGGCGGGCCTGCGGCTGTTGGCGGCGGAAATGCAGGCGCTGGCCCGGATGATGCCGGGGCTTGCTGCGCCGTCCGCGCTGCCGTCTGATTCCGAGGTCGAGGCGGAATTCGACAATATGCCCGTCTAAGCCAAGGGTTGGCTTCAATCCTGCAACGAACTTGCTGTTTTGCAGTTGGGTCGGCCTGCCAGCCATTGCGTTTTGCAAACCGCTTTCGCTTAATGTCGTCCGTGCCATGGGGTGAATGGCCGGTGTCGTGTGCGGGTGCAAATGGGGTGCGGTATGGCAGATCAGGCAGGGATCCAGCGGCAGGTGCAGGGTGCGGCGTTGGTTTTGTCGCTCAACCGTCCGCCGGTGAATGCGCTGAACGCCGAGGTGATGGCCGCACTGTCGGCCGCCCTGAGCGATGCCGCGGATGATCCTGCCATTTCCGCCGTTGTTCTGGCCGCCGAGGGGCCGCATTTCTCGCCCGGTGCCGATGTCGGTGAACTGGGGCGGGTGCAAGGGGCGGGCCTGCCGAACTTGACCGCCAAGATCGAGGCGATGCCGAAACCTGTGGTGGCTTGCGTCGCGGGCAATTGCCTTGGCGCGGCGGCGGAGCTGATCTTGGCCTGTCATGGCCGTGTCGCCCATGCCGGTGCGCGGATCGGCTTTCCCGAAATATCCTTGGGCTTGGTGCCGGTTGCGGGCAGCACACAGCGTTTGCCCCGGCTGGTTGGGGCCCCCATCGCCTTGCAGCTTTTGACCAGTGGCGCACCGGTTCAGGCCGTAGAGGCCTTGGCCATGGGGCTTTTGGATGCGGTGGTTGAGGAAAAGCCCTTGCCCCGCGCGGTGGCACTGGCGCTGGATCTGGCTGAAAAACCCGTGGTCAAGCCGGCAGATCGTGCCATGGGCCTGCGCGATCCGATCGCCTATCAATCCGCCATCGCCGAGGCCCGCAAGACGCATGAGGGCTGGCGCTTGCCTGCGCCCGGCGCGGTGATTGCCTGCGTCGAGGCGGCCCTTTTGCTGCCCTTTGATCTGGGGCTGACCTTTGAACAGGCGCAGGCCGAGGCGATGGCCGAAAGCCCCGAGACCGCCGGCCTGCGCCACGCTTTTGTGGCCCAGCGGCGGGCGATGCTGCCGCCTGCCGCGCTTGCTGGCGCGGCCTCCCCGCCTTTGTCGGCGGTGACGGTGCTTGGCACCGCAGGGCAGGCGCCCGAGGTGGTGCAGATGGCGCTTGGTGCCGGGTTGCGGGTACGGCTGGTGGCGGGGGATCGCGACAGTCTTGGCGCGGCCCTGACAAGGATTGCCGCCAGGCACGAGGCCCTCGTGGCCGAGGGCAGGCTTTCGCCCGCCGCGCGCGAGGCTGATTGGGCGCGGCTGACTGGTCGTGTCGGGGACGGTGATGCAGAGCCAGCTGATCTGGTGCTGATAACCCCGGACGCATCCGGGCCGTCCGCAGGCTCCGGCCCAAGCATTGCCTTGGGGGGGGCGGGGCCGATTGCGCTTTATCCGGCGGTGGCGGTGGGGGGGCTGGCCCAACTGGCCATCGCGCCGGGGGCGTCCTTGCCGCATCAGGCGCTTGCCTTGGCCTTTGGGCGCAAATTGGGCTGGCAGGTCTTGGTGCAAGGCCCCGGTGTCGCGATCGACCAACGGTTGCGGCTTGCGTTGGCGCGGGCGATTGCTGCGCTTGAAGACGGCGGGCAGGCCGACCGCGCCCAGATCGCCGCCGCGCTGGCGGCCTATGGTCTGGGTGCCGGGCCACGCCCGAAACTTCCCGCCGCGCCCGAGGGTGGCGCGGAGATACAGGATTTCTGCCTTGCTGCGTTGATGAATGAAGCCGCGGTGATCGTGTCGGAAAGTGTGGCGCACCGCCCGTCAGATGTGGATGCGGCCGCACTGCTGTCGGGGCTATTCCCACGCTGGGAGGGCGGGCCGATGTTTCAGGCTGACCGGATCGGCGCCATGGCGCTCAGGGCTGATCTGCGGCAGCGGGCGCAACGCCATCCGCAAATCTTTACGCCCGCCGCCGTCTTTGACCTTTTGCTGGCAGAGGGTCAGACCTTTGCCGATCTCAACCGCTGAAGCGGGCGCAAATCTCAGGCGAGGAAAACGCCAAAGACCACGCACATCAGCCCAAGGCCCGACACAGCCAGCGCCGCCATGTTCAGCACAACGACGCGCTGCAAGGTGGCGCGCATGTCGGCATCCGGCAGGCCCGCGCGTTTGGCACGCATCGCCAGAACGATGCACCACACCAGACCCGCGACCCCCAAAAGCGTCAGGGCCGCCCCGACCCAAATCAGCCAATCCATTCTGTGTCGTCTCCGGCTTGTTCTCTGCGGTCAATGCCCGTGGGGCGAAGTCTTAGAACAGAATCTTATAGGTGTTGCCCAGCGTATCGGTTGCGGTGCCGGTGCCACTGGTGGTGCCGCTGCCCATGATAAAGGTGCCTTGCACCCGCGTCCCGTCGCGGCAAACGGCATAGATCTCGCCCGAGTTGACGCCGCCGACGGTTTCCGAACTGCGGCCCAGCTTGCCACCCAGATCGCGGATCGACAGGCTGAAGCCCCGCTCGCGGGTTTGCACGCGGGGGGCAACGCTGCTCCAGGTGCCTTTGCAGCGCGGACCTTTCGGAATGCGGAAGGTCAATTGACCGGAATTATCCTTGTAATTCGAGGCCTTGGCCACGATGACCGGCGGCGGCGTCTTGGCAGCCAACGGCCCCGCCGTCGGATAAAGCTGCATGTCCTTTGAAGCCCCACAAGCCGCCAGAAGCAGCGTGATGGCCAGAGCGGAAACAAGGCGATTGGACATGCGATGATCCTTCAATGAACGACGGTTGACGCAATGGCCCCGACGGTCGTCACTGTCAATCCCGCCAAAAGAGCAAGGGCCATCAAGCAACCGAAATTCCCGTCTAACGGGCGAGGAATGCTTTGGTCTGAAGGGAAAGTTTGGCTGGGGCGCTAGGATTCGAACCTAGGTATGGCGGTACCAAAAACCGCTGCCTTACCACTTGGCGACGCCCCAACCGTGGGGGGGTATTTAGCGAAGGGTTTCCGGGGGTGCAAGGGGGATTTCGCAAAAATCTCTGGTGGTTGTCAGGTGCTGGCCGGGCCGCTATGCGGGAGCCATGAAACAAGCGGATGTGATCGTTCTTGGCGCGGGTGCGGCTGGCTTGATGGCCGGGATTGAAGCTGCGCGGCGGGGTCGGCGGGTGGTTGTGATCGACCATGCGGCGCGGGCCGGGGAAAAGATTCGAATCTCGGGCGGGGGGCGGTGCAATTTTACCAACCTTGGGATTACGGCCGACCGATTCTTGTCGAAGAACCCGCGCTTTGCGCTTTCGGCGCTGAAACGCTTCACTGCGTGGGATTTCATCGGGCGGCTCGATGCGGCAGGAATCGCGTGGCACGAAAAGACCTTGGGGCAACTCTTCTGTGATGGCTCTGCCAAAGAGGTCGTGGCGCTGTTGACCGGCGATCTTGCGGCGGCGGGGGCCGAGCTTTGGTTGTCCTGCACCGTTGGCGCTGTGCGGCGCAGCGGGCAGGGGTTTGAGGTGGAGACGGCGCGGGGGCCGTTGCGCGCGGCCTCGGTGATCGTGGCGACCGGGGGCAAGTCCATCCCGAAGATGGGGGCCACCGGCTTTGGTTATCAGATCGCCGAGAGTTTTGGCTTGGCCCTGGTGGAAACCCGGCCGGGTCTGGTGCCTTTGACCTTTGCCGAACAGGAATTGGCCTGGATGGCGCCTTTGGCAGGGGTGGCACTGCCGGGGCGGGTCAGTTGCGGTAAGACCAGCTTTGACGAGGCGGTGCTGTTCACGCATCGCGGGCTGTCAGGACCGGCGATCTTGCAAATCTCCAGCTATTGGCGCGAGGGGCAGGCGGTCAGTCTGAACCTTTGCCCCGGCGTTGATGTGGCAGCTGGGCTGCGGAGCGCGAAGCAGGAAAACGGTCGGGCCCTGCTGCGGACGGCGCTGGCCCGGCTGGTGCCCGAAAAGCTGGCCCGTCGGATCGAGGCGGAACTGGGAATGGAGGCGCCGATTGGCACCTTGTCCAACGCGGCTCTGGAGCGGGTTGCGGGGCATCTGCGCGATTGGCGGCTGATGCCCGTCGGGTCTGAGGGCTATCGCACGGCAGAGGTCACCTTGGGCGGGGTGGATACCGATGCGCTGGACGCCCGCACCATGGAGGCCAAGGGCGTGCCGGGGTTGTATTTCGTCGGCGAGGTGGTGGATGTCACCGGCTGGCTTGGCGGCTACAACTTCCAGTGGGCGTGGTCGTCGGGGTGGGCAGCGGGGCAGGTGGCGTAAGGTTCCTCGTCGACTTCGTCGCTCGTCATGGGTGTCGACGAGGAGACGAAGTCGCCCGAGGAGAAGCCGTCACACCCGCAAGGGATCGGCCTTGGCCAAGCGGTCAAACGCCATCAGGCTGGCGATCAGCGCAGGCATGTCGGCAAGCCGGATCATGTTCGGGCCATCTGACGGCGCGCGATCCGGGTCTTCATGGGTTTCAAGAAACACGCCCGCAATCCCCAAGGAGACCGCGGCACGGGCCAGAACCGGCGCGAATTCGCGTTGGCCGCCCGAACTGTCGCCCAAGCCGCCGGGGAAGGCCACCGCGTGGGTGGCATCCATCACCACCGGATACCCGGTGCGGCCCATGATCGGCAGGCTGCGCATATCGGCCACAAGGCCGTTATAGCCAAAGGTGGTGCCGCGTTCGGTCAAAAGGATGCGCTCATTGCCGGTCGAGGCGATTTTTTCAGCGACATTGGCCATGCCATAGGGGTCGAGGAACTGGCCCTTCTTCACATTCACCGCCGCCCCGGTCTTGCCCGCGGCCAGCAGAAGATCGGTCTGGCGGCACAGCAGGGCCGGGATTTGCAGCACATCCACCACGGCGGCCACCTCGGCGGCTTGTTCGGGTTCGTGGAAATCGGTCAGCACGGGCATGCCCATGGCCTTGACAGCCTCTAGCACCTTCAGGCCGGCCGCCATGCCCAAACCGCGCTTGCCCTTCAGGCTGGTGCGGTTGGCCTTGTCATAGCTGGCCTTGAAGACGAATTGCGCACCTGCGGCCTTGCAGGCCTCGGCCAGCACGCCTGCAATCATCTGCGCATGGTCAAGGCTTTCCAGCTGACACGGCCCGGCAATCACCAGCAAGGGGCGATCATTGCTGACGGTCAGCCCGCCGATTTTCACGTCTTTCGAAGTCATCACGCCGAAACCTGCTCCCTTAGGATCGCCACCGTCATCGAGACCATCAGATAGATGCCCGCGAAGATCAGCATGACGACCAATGTGTTTTCAAAGGCGCGCGGATAGGCGGCCTCGTCGGGCGCCACCGGCTGCACCGCAACCGACAGATAGCGCGTCTGGCGATTGGCTTCCACCCTTGCGACTTCCATCGCCTGCAAGGATTGCGCCAACAGAAGCTGCCGGGTCTGTGCATCGGCCTGCGCGACCAGAAGATCCGATTGCACCTGTGCCAAGGACACGCCGTCTTGTCCGGCCTCGGTCAGTTTGGCGCGCATCTCGGCGATCTGGTTTTCCAGTGCGGTGATCCGGCGTTTCAGCGGCTCCATCCGCGCCTTGTTTGGCGATTTGTTGGATTGCATCTGCACCAGCGACAGTTGGTCTTGCGTCAATTGGGTTTCCAACTGGCCGATCTGGCTGGTGATCAGGCCAACCTCGGCTTCGGAGCTGAGAACTTTGAACTTTTCCTGCAATTGCACGACGCGGACGTTGGCATCCTGATATTTCTTTTCCGCATCCTGATAGCTGTCACGCGCGCCCTGCATCTGGTCTTCGCGCAGGCGTTGGGTCATCTGGTCGACCTGTTCCTCGGCATAGCCGATCAGGGCTTGCGAAAACTCCACCGCTTTTTGTGGGTCGGCCGCGGTGACTTCCATTTTCACCACGCCTTCGGTCGGGTCATAGGCGATGCGGACGATCTTTTTATACAGCTTATAGGCCGCAGATTCGCTGGCGTCTGGCGCAAGGCGTTGGATCACATCGATCGAGGGCGCTGAGAAATGCCCGCGAAAGCCATTGTCTTCTTCCAGTCGCTGCATGGCGACCTGACTTTGCAGATAACCCTGCACCGCAATCGAATCCTGTGCCGTCGCCATTGGGGTCGAGGAGAACAACCCCCCCATCGCCGAGGCACCGGGTGCTTCGGCCTGCTGAATGACGAATTGGGTCTTGGCGGCATACATCGGGGTCGCGATGGTGTAGAAATACAGGCCCGCCAAAAAGGTCGGCAACAGCACAAAGACCGCAAGCCGCGCCATCAGCAGGGCCGATTTGCGGCGGCGGCGGCGGGCGATGTCGCGCTGGATCCGCGCCACTTCGGCCAGATGCGCCTCTTCGGCGCGCAATTCCGTGGATGGCAGTTGCGCGGGCTTGATGGTTTGCGGCAGCCGGATGCCATCGCCGCCCGGCGTGACGGTCAGCGCGCGCGATGTGCCGTCCGGCGGGGCGCCATCGCCCCCGGCGACGAGTTCCAACACCGCATTGGCCTGAAACGGGTCAACGCCGCGGGCGCGCAACAGCCGCACCGCATCGAAATCCGATGTTGCGGGCAGACCGTGCTTTTGTGCCAGCCGCCGCGCCATGCGCAATTGGCGCCCTGTCAGCCCTTCGCGGCGGATCGCGTCGATTTCCATCGGTGCCGCCTCGGGAGAGCCGGGGACGGCCATGGTTTGCGGTCCCGTGGCCCCGCCTGCGGTGGCAAAGCGGCCCGCGCCAAAGCCATCGGCATTGGCGCCGGGCATGAACGCGTCGTCGCCAAAGTTGGCGGGGCCGGACGCAGCGGGGTTGGGCGCCGGGCGCGGCGCCGACGTCAGGGGGGCGGGGGCTGCGGGGATCGGCAGCTCCAACCGGCGGGTGCGGAACCGTTTAACTGTGAGCTTCGTAGTCATAAAGCCGCTTCGCCTCTTCCAAGGTATCGAACATGTAAAGCTGCCCGTTGCGCAGCACTGCCGCCGAGCGGCAGAATTTTTCCAGCGTCTGGGCGGAGTGGGACACCACGATCACCGTCGCATTCTTCAGCCTTTGGCGCAGCACTTGGCCCGCCTTGCGGTTGAACTCGACATCGGTCGAGGACGGCATGCCTTCGTCGATCAGGTAGATGTCGAATTCCAAGGCCAGCATCAGCGCGAAAGACAGACGCGCCCGCATGCCCGACGAATAGGTGCCGACCGGCATGTCGAAATACTCGTCCAGACTGCACAGCCAGCGGCAGAAGCTTTCGACATAATCGGGGTCAAGGCTGTAGAGCCGGGCGATGTAGCGGGCGTTTTCGGTGGCGGTATGCTTGCCCATGATGCCGCCCATGAAACCGAGCGGGAAGGAGATGCGCGAGGTGCGCAGGATCTTGCCCTCATCGGGTTTTTCAAGGCCGGCCATCATGTTGATGAGGGTGGTCTTGCCGGTGCCATTGCGCGCAAGAATACCCAGCGAATGGCCTAGTTCGACCTTGAAGCTTGCCTGATCCAGAATGACCTTGCGGGATTTCCCGGTCCAGAACGACTTGCTGACATGTTCAAACGCGATCATTCGAAATATTGCCCGTCTGGTGGCCGGTTCTTGGCGCGTAGCCTTGCCAAAAAAATGTTACTGCTCGGATGCGCTTGGTCTTGCTGCGCGGTGACCGTGCCAGCCCTAATGGGGCTTTGAGGCAGCATTATGTCGTTATTCGTGAATTGAAGACAATAGAACCTGCGGGGCAGATTGTTTCCGCCACCTTAGCGTCGGCCAAATCGCCCCAGCGCAATCGCCAAAGGGCCAGCCAGAAGCGACAGGGCAAGGCCCAGACGCGCCGCTTCGGCCATGCCGCCACCGGGCAGGGCGCTTTCCAGCGACAGGGCCGGGACGGTAAAGCCCATGCCTGCCACCAGGGCGACCAGCCCCACTTCGCGCCGCCGCAGCGCCGCCGGAAGGTTGGCCCCCAAGACGCGGAGGGCCAGCATCACCCCGGCCATAAGACCCAAAGGCTTGCCGATCCAAAGGGCGGCCAAAAGGACCAGCGTCGTCGGGGCAAAGGCGCCAAGGTCAATCCCGCCCCGTGTCAGGCCAAAGAAGAACAGCACAACGGCCAAAGGTTTGACCATGAGGTGCGCCAGACGGTTCAAGGGATCGTGCAGGAATTCCTCGGCCTCGGCAAAGACGCCAAAGCTGTGATTGGCATGCGGAATGATCGGCAGCACCGGCAAGAGGCCCAGTGCGGGCGGCAGGCCCGAGGCAGCCACCCCGAACCAAGATACCAGCCCCGCCAGCACATAGGGCCAAAGCGCCATGGCGCGGCGGCGGCGGGCCTCGGTTGGGTTTTGGGGCGCACGGGCGATGGTCAGCCAGACCCCGCCGCACGCCGCAAGCGGCAGCAAAAGCCAAGCCAGCCGGAAGATCGCCTCCGGGTCGGTCAGCCCCGTCAAGAGAAGGCCCAGAATGTCCAAGCCGATGGTCAGCAACAGCGACAGATGCAGCGCCGGATGGCCCGGCCCAAAGACCGCGCGGGCGGTGAAATAGGCCAAGACAACATCGCCGCCCACCGGCACCTGCCAGCCAAGGCCAAAGCGTGCCTCCTCGGCGGTTTCGATCATCAGGCTGACCAAAAGCCAGACCAGGATCGCCCCCAGTGCCCCGCCGATGATACCTGCCACCGGCGCTATCGCCCGCCGCCCCGACATCGCGCCGCGCGTCAGGATCAGCGCCTCCCACAGCTCTTTGCCAATAAAGGCCACGAAAAGCGGCATCATCAGATGCGATACAATCAGCATCGGTGTGACCGACACCGCCAAGGGCGACAGCCATCCCGGCAGCATCACATCAAACAACCGCCATTCCAGCGCGTCATAATAGCTGTCGGGCGACAGGTTCACCCAAAGGCTGGCCAGACCGATCCCGGCCAGAAGGGCTTGGGCAAAGCGGCGGACAAAGGGCGAGACGCGATACATTCTGAGGCCGTTGATGCGTGATCTGGCCTCCGTTGAAGCATTTGGCGCGGCGGGGTTCAATCCGAAATATGGGGCGAATTGGCGGGGCAAGATGGGGACTTGTGGCAATTGGCTTTGCGGTCTAGGCCAAACCTGTCAGACCACGAGGCCCCACCATGACCGAGACGCTGCTTGATGTCGCCCATGCCGCCCTGCAATCGGGGGGCGAGGCCGAGGCTTTGCGGTTTTATCAGGTGCTGGCCGATGCGCCCTTGTGCCTGCTTTTGGTCCGCGAGGTCGAAGGTGAGGCGATCGAGCCGCAGGTGTTTGAGCTGACGGATGGCCCCGTGGTCCTGGCCTTTGACAGCGAAGACCGGCTGGCCGGATTTCAAGACAGCCCGGCCGCCTATGCCACGCTGCCCGGTCGGGTGATTGCGCAGGCTTTGGCGGGGCAGGGGCTTTGGCTGGGTTTGAACCTTGGCACCGGGGCGGCCAGCGAAACCTTGCTCCCGCCCGAGGCGCTGGCGCATCTGGCCGCCCTGTTGGATGTGACACCTGCCGAGGCCAAGGCGCGCCCGACTGCCTTTGCGGCGCCGAACCTGCCGCAGGCGCTAGATGCGGCGCTGACCCTTGCCCTGCAAGGGGCGGCAGGCTTGGCGGCCGGTGCGGTGCTGGTCGCTGTGACGTATGACACGGGTGCGCGGGGGCATCTTATGGCTTTGGTCGGGGCAAGCCCCGCCGCCGAACCTGCGCTGGCGCGGGCCGTGGCTGAAGCCTTGGCTTTTGCCGGGTTGGAGGCGGCGGCGCTGGATGTGACCTTCCTTGCACCCGACGACCCGGCTTTGCGGACCATGACCGCCGTCGGGCGTGCCTTTGCCATTGCTGCACCGCAACCTGCCGAGCTGCCGCCGATGCCCGCAGCCCCCGGCACCGACCCGTCGCGCCCGCCAAGACTGCGTTGATCGCATGGGGTAAAATAATACCGCATATTGTAAGTCATTGATTTCAAGTAAAACTATTCCGCGTACTCTGCTTGACCGCTGCATCTGCATCAGCGATAAGCCCGCATCTGAGTTTCTGGGGGACTTTCCCCCTTTTCCTTACGGGACCAACCACATGAAAACCTTTACCGCAACGCCTGCGGATATTGAGAAGAAGTGGATCCTGATCGACGCCGAGGGCGTTGTTCTGGGCCGCCTTGCCACCCTCGTGGCCAATATCCTGCGCGGCAAGAACAAGCCGACCTTCACGCCGCACATGGACATGGGCGACAACGTGATCGTGATCAATGCCGACAAGATCCAAATGACCGGCAAGAAGCGCGAAGACAAAGTCTATTACTGGCACACCGGCCATCCGGGCGGCATCAAGCACCGCACCGCACGCCAAGTGCTGGAAGGTGCGCACCCCGAGCGCGTCGTGATCAAAGCTGTTGAGCGTATGATCACCCGCAACCGTCTGGGCCGTGTGCAGATGACCAATCTGCGCGTCTATGCCGGCGCCGCTCATCCCCATGAAGCTCAGCAGCCGACCGTCCTTGACGTCAAGGCGCTGAACCCGAAGAACACCCGGAGCGCGTAACGATCATGTCCGATATCAAATCTCTCGACGATCTGAAGTCGGCCGTGGCTGCTGCCCCGGCTGCCGCTCCTGCAATTGTCCGCGCCCCGGTGCGTGACAAGCTGGGCCGCGCCTATGCGACCGGCAAGCGCAAGAACGCCATCGCCCGCGTTTGGGTCAAGCCCGGCTCGGGTAAGGTTGTGGTGAACGGCAAGGAAATGGCCGCTTACTTCGCCCGTCCGGTTCTGCAAATGATCCTGAAGCAGCCCTTCACCGTTGCCAACGTGGAAGGCCAGTTCGATGTCTACGCCACCGTGGTCGGCGGCGGTCTGTCGGGCCAGGCTGGTGCCGTGAAGCACGGTATCTCGAAGGCTCTGCAACTCTACGAACCCGCTCTGCGTGGCGCTCTGAAAGCCGCTGGCTTCCTGACCCGCGATAGCCGCGTTGTGGAACGTAAGAAATACGGTAAGCCGAAAGCTCGCCGCTCGTTCCAGTTCTCGAAGCGTTAAGCTTCAACGGAACTTCGAAACGACAAAGGGCTCGCTGTTGCGAGCCCTTTTTCATTTGTGGACAGGAAGGGGGGGCGCCTGTCCTGCTTTGTAATCGGTACAATTCGGCTCAGTTCCACCAAAAGGGCTTGTCCCATTCCGCGGCGGCCTGATCTCGGTTCAGCCCCACATCGCGCAACAGGTGATCATCCAGCTTTTCCAGCGCCTTGCGGGTTCGCATATTGGTTTCCCAACGTGCTACGGTCACCGCAACTCCCATCAGCAAACGCGAGATCGGCGGCAGGGGCATAGCCTGCGACAAGATCGTCGAGGCGGCATGTTCGATGCGCTTGGGCATGGGGAACCTCATTTGTGTTGATGTGTGGGGGCGATGACGCTAATGAATTGATACAATCGGCCCGAGCATCTTTGCCAGCGGAGTATTGCCATGGATACAATTTGGTCAAAGCTGACCGCCGAAGGCGAGGGGCCGAAGTATCTCAACCTGAGCCGCGCCCTGCGCGACGGGGTGCGCGATGGGCTATATGCCGAGGGCGCGCAGGTGCCGACGGTGCGCGAACTGGCTTGGGCGCTAAAGGTGACGCCCGGCACGGTGGCGCGCGCCTATCAGATCCTGACGCAAGAGGGGATTTTGGCCGCCACGGTGGGACGTGGCACCTTTGTCGCCGCCCGCAATGTGCGCCTTGGCCCCACCCAGCCGCTGTACACCGAATTGGACCCCGGCGTGTTGCAAGGGCGGGTGGACCTGCGGGCGCCGCAATTGCCCGAGGTGGGCCAGACGGCGGCGATCTCGGACGCTTTGGCGCGGCTGTCGAAAACGGTGGGCATGGATTGGCTGGCCTATACCCGGCAAAGCAATGAAGGGGCATTGCGGCAGGCCGTTTGCGACTGGTTGGCCCATCGCGGCCTTGGCCCCTATGGCGCCGATGAGGTGATGCTGACCCATGGCGGGCAGAACGCGATCAACCTGATCCTTGCCTGTTGCCTGCGGGGCGATCGGCCGGTTGTCTTGACCGAAGATCTGTCCTTTCCCGGTTTCCGCTATGCCGCGCGTCTGGCCCGGGCCGAGGTCGTCGGCGTCGAGATGGACGGTGAGGGCGTTTTGCCCGACGCCTTGGAGGCGGCCTGCCGCCGTTATGGCCCGCAGGTCTTGTGTCTGACGCCCGATACGCAGAACCCGACCACCGCGCGGATGAGTGTGGCGCGGCGGGCGGAAATCGTCGCCATCGCACGCCGCTATGATCTGCAAATCATCGAGGATGATTGCTATGCCCCGGCCATGCCGGAACTGCCTGCGCTGCGCGCCATGGCGCCGGAGCGTGTCTGGTATATCGGGTCGGTGTCTAAAACCGTTTCGGCGGCGTTGCGGTTTGGCTATGTGATCTGCCCGCAAGGCATGGGCGAGGCGGGGCGGTTGACGGCGCAGCACGGGTTCTTTGCCCTGTCGCAGCCTGTGCATGCGCTGATGCTGGATCTGTTCCAATCCGGTGCCGCTGACGAGATTCGTCAGAAAAGCCAACGTGAATTGTCCGAACGCCTGCAGCTTTTGGTCAATCGGCTTGGGGCGTTTGATCTGTCTTGGCAGCCCGGCATGCCCTTTGCTTGGCTGAACCTGCCGCAAGGCTGGCGCGCCTCGACCTTTACGCGGATGGCGGAAGACGAGGGCGTGTTGGTGCGCCCGTCGGATCAATTTGCCATGGTGCATGGCCGCGCACCCAATGCGGTGCGGGTGGCGGTGGTGGGTGATATTCCTCGGGCGCAGTTGGAGGCCGGGGTGGCGGCGCTGGCCAGCCTGCTGCCGCGCCCGCCGCGCGACATGGCGGTGTGATGTGGCGGCCTAAGGGCCGGAAGGGAAGGGGCGAGGCTTGTTGCAATCTTGTTGTTTTGGCGGGTCACCTCTGCGGTCATCTTTTGATATGATTGACCGCGGGCAAGGCATCGGGGCAACTTATCCACAGAGCAGAACAAAAAGAGAAGGCCCGAACAATGGGACTCCAGACCACCTTTCACGCCCCGAATGGCGGCACCGATTTTCTTGGCTGGCGCAAGGCGCGCAACGGCGCAACTGAGATCGTCTATGATGATGGCGCAGATCGTCGGATGATCTGGCGCGTGGCCGATGCGACCAATGAGGCGCGAATCGTCGATGCGCTGCGCGTGTCGGTTTCCAGCCTGCGGGTATTGCCGACGCTGTATGACGAGCTGAAAAAGCGGGCAATCGCCATCGAGCGCGTCGGCGCCTGAGCCACGGGCCGCTGCGGGTAATAATTCCGCCAAGCCTCTGAATTCCAAGGCTGGACCTCGGTCCGGCCTTGTTGCATTCTGGGGGCAAGCAAAAGGGCGGCGGCGATTTTCCTTGCCGGGCGCCTGTGGCTTTGCTTAGAATTTGATCAAATAACGACAAAACGTGCCAACAGGGGGCATGATGCAAGAACGGGGGATACTGGCGCGGATCCGCAGATCCGAATCCGCCAGCGGTCTGGCGATCATTTCGCCATCGGCCATCTACGTCATCGTGATGCTGGCAGCGCCCCTTGCGATGGTGCTGATCTATTCGCTGATGAAAGATGCGGGTGGCGGCAAGATCGATTGGACGCTGAACTTGCAGAATTACTGGACGGTTTGGGTCGAAAAGCCGCAATACCGCGCCTTGATGCAGCGGTCTTTGACGGTGTCGATGCTGGTGACGCTGGCCACGGTGGTGCTGGCCTATCCGGTGGCCTATTTTGTGTCCTTCAGCGTTGCGCCCTCGAAAAAGTCGCTCTGGCTCTTTCTGATTACCATCCCGTTCTGGACCTCTTATGTGATCCGGGTTTTCCTGTGGAAGGTGATCCTGGGCTATAACGGGGTCATCAACTCTGGTCTTCTGAGCCTTGGGGTGATTGATGAACCCTTGCAGGCCATCAATTACAACGTGGGCGCGCTGGTGATGACGCTGGCGCATGCCTATGCGCCCTTTGCCATCCTGCCGATCTTTGTCGCACTGGAAAAGATCGACCGCAGCCTCTTGGAGGCGGGGCAAGACCTTGGCGAGACGCGGCTGCGCACCTTTTGGCGCGTGACGCTGCCCCTGTCGATGCCGGGTGTGATTGCGGCGGTGCTGATCGTCTTTATCCCGACGGTGGGGGACTATGTGACACCTGACCTGATTGGCGGCGGCAAGCTGTCGATGATTGCCAACCAGATCGAAGTGAACATGCTGAAGCAACAGAACAAGGCGCTTGGCTCGGCTTTGGCGGTGTCGGCGATGTTTGTGGTGGCGATGGTGTCGCTGGTCTTCCTGTTCCTGAACCGGCGTTTCCTGAGGGGGCAGAAATGAAATCTGGTGGCCTGCGGACCTATGCGGTTCTCTATCTGATCTTCCTTTACGCCCCGATCGCGCTGTTGCCGCTGTTTGCCTTCAACGACAGCAAGATCATCGCCTTTCCGCTGTCAGGGTTCACCACCAACTGGTTTGCCGAAATGGCGGCCGACAGCAGCCTGCACGAGGCGCTGTTCAACTCGCTGACCGTGGCGGTTGCGGCCTCTATCCTGTCCACCTGCCTTGGGCTTTTCGCGGCCCGCGCCACCACCGGGTTCCGCTTTCCCGGCAAGGGGGCGATCACCGGGCTTATCATGCTGCCCTTGGTGCTGCCCGAAATGATCGTGGCCATGGCGCTTTTGGCGGTGATGACCTCGATCGGGTTTCCGTTGTCGATCTTCACCATCATCATGGGCCATATGCTGATCTGCACGCCCTTTGCGGTGGCGATCCTGTCCTCGGCCTTCCAATCGCTGGATGGGTCGTTGGAGGAAGCCGCCTATGACCTTGGCGAAACCCCATGGTCGGCCTTTCGGCTGGTGATCCTGCCCTTGGTTCTGCCGGGGATCATCTCGTCCTTGCTGATCTGCTTCACCATCAGCCTTGATGAATTCATCATCGCCAACTTCCTTGGCGGATCAACCAAGGTGCTGTCGGTCTACATCTATGGTCAGTTCCGGTTCCCCGCAAAGGTGCCGTCGATGCTGGCGCTTGGCACCATTCTGGTGCTGACCTCGATCATGCTTCTTACCATTGCAGAATATTTCCGCCGCCGTGGCATCGCCAAGACCGGTGGCAAGGATACCGGAGGCTTCCTGTGACGTTCTCGGACGAAAAACCCACGATGATCGAATTCAAGGACGTCCATAAGTATTATGGCGACTATCACGCGCTGCGGGGCATCAACGGCACCATCAAGGCGGGGGAGTTCTTCTCGCTTTTGGGGCCGTCGGGCTGTGGCAAGACCACGCTTTTGCGCACCATCGCCGGGTTTGAGGGCATCTCCTCGGGCGCGGTGCTGATTGATGGCAAGACCATGGAGGGCGTGCCGCCCAATGAACGCCCGACAAACATGGTGTTCCAGTCCTACGCGATTTTCCCGCATATGACGGTGGGCGAAAACGTGGGCTTTGGCCTGCGTAAAGACCCGCGGTCCAAGGCTGAAAAGGCTAAGGCCGTGGAAGAGGCGTTGGAGATGGTCGGCCTGAAGGGCTTTGGCAACCGGGCGGCGCATGCGCTGTCGGGGGGGCAGCGGCAGCGGGTGGCTTTGGCCCGCGCGCTGATCCTGAAGCCCAAGGTTCTCTTGCTGGATGAACCGCTGTCGGCGCTGGACAAGAAGATGCGCGAACATATGCAGGTGGAGCTTATCAAGCTGCAACGGCAGGTTGGCATCACCTTTATTCTGGTCACCCACGATCAGGAAGAAGCGCTGGTCATGTCGGACCGCATCGCCGTGATGTTCGAAGGCGAGATTGCACAGCTGGCGGATCCCGAAACGCTGTATCGTCGCCCGACCTCGAAAAAGGTCGCAGATTTCATTGGCACGATGAACTTTGTACCCGCAACCGTGCTGTCAGAAACCGGCGGCCAAGTTGAGGTGGAGGCTAAAGGTCTGGGCCGTGTGACGCTTGACGCTGCAATCCAGCCGCCCGCGCGGGGTGAAAGCCCGGTTGTGGGCCTGCGCCCCGAAACCCTGACCCTGCTTTACGACGATCAAAAGCCGATGGAGCGCGAAACCGAAGGCGTGATCGACGAGGTGATCTATTTCGGCGACATGACCTATTATGACGTCTATCTGGGCGGCACCGATGTTGAGGTGCGGCTCAGTATGCGCAACGTGCCGGGGCGCCCGATTTTGGATGTTGGCAGCAAGGTGCGGGTGGCGTGGAGCCCCTCGGCATTGGTGCTGTTCCGCTGATGTTCGACAAGATCACCAGTGCGCGCTGGCTGACCGCCGAACGGTTGGAAAGCCTGCCGCCTGCGTTGATCTTTCATGCAAGGCCCAAGCTGGCGACCTCGCTGTCGGAAGGTCGGTTCAAGTTTCTCAGCGCCTTGGCGGGGTATGCCCGCGCGCAAGGGTTGGAGTTGCATCTGACGCATTTCTCGCGCGAGGTGCAGCGTCTGGCGATGGACGACGATATGCACCAGCATATCTTTATGGATGATATGCCGGGCTATGCGTTGAACGCGATGTACTGCGTGCCGTCCTATTTCCGGGGGTTCTGGTTTTTTGACGAAATCGGCACCCGCAACAATTCGACCCAGCGCATTGAGCCTTTCCGCCCAGACACGGTGGACGAAGATCAGGCGCGGGTGTTTTTCCGCCGCCTGCATCGGCGCCACATCGAACAGAACCGTTCGCGCCTGCCGCAGCCGCCCACCGGCCAAGTGCTAGAGCAGGGCGCGCTGTGTCTGTTCGTGCAGGGGTTCACCGACCAGCCCTATCACCGGCATTACATGTCAGCCCCCGAATTCATCGAAGCGGCCATCGCCGCCAAGGGCGCGCGGCGGCTTTATATCAAGGCGCATCCGACGCAAAAGCCGGATGAATTGGCGGTGGTGCAGGCCTATCACGACCCTGACAATGGGGTGGAGGTGATTGACGCCTCGATCCATGATCTGTTGCCCATCGCGCATTGTGTGCTGACCTTGACCTCGGCCGTCGGGATCGAGGCGTTTTTGCACCAAAAGCCGGTGGTCTTGGGCGGGCAGACCGACTTTTGGCAAAATGCCATCACCCTGACCAATCCTGACAAGCTGGCGGATGCCATTGATGCCGCCACCAGCCGGGATTGGCCCTATCTGCGCTTTCTCCATTGGTTTTTTCAGGACAAGTTGGTGGAGGATAGCGCCGACAGCCTGCCCGCTGCCTTGGACAAACTGCACCGCAAGGGCTGGCTTTGGGCGGATACCGGGCGGGGCTATTTCTGACCGAGTTATTTCTGGCTGTCGGGGGCCAAAAGGCCGAGGCCGCGCAGGTAGATGCCGATTCCCGTCTCCAACAGATCTTCGGGCGGGAAGGGGCTGCGGTTCTGGCCGCGCATGAAGAGTTCCACCACGCCATGGCTCATGGCCCAGACATGGGCGGCAAACATCGCCGCGGGGGGGCGCCGAGTTTCGGGCAGTTGGGCGGCAAGCCCGGCCGCGGCACGATCCTGCACCGATTTGGCGCGCAGCGCGACATCGGCCACCTGCGGATGCATCGACAGGTTCAGCCCGCTTTCAAACATCGCCATATAGTGACCTGGGTATTTCCGGGCAAAGGCCAGATAGGCCCGGCCCGTTGCCTCGAACGCCGCCAAGGCACTGGGCTGACCATTCGCATAGGCAAATTCCATCAGGGCGGCAAAGATATCAAAGCCTTGGCGCGCCACCTCGGCAATCAGGTCTTCACGCCCCGCAAAATGGCGATAGACGGCGGCGGGGGTGACATCGGCGGCCTTTGCCGCCTCGGACAGCGTAAAGCCATTCGGCCCCTGCGCGGCAATCAAGTCCAGCGCCGCATCGACCAGCGCCTGCCGCAGGTTGCCGTGGTGATAACCCTTTTTCACGCCTGTATCAGCCCTTTGGTATCAGATCAGGGCCACCGCAGATCTTGTCATCGATCGTGCCAATCGCCGCTTTGTCGCGCCCCTTGTAATCAACCGCGTGCAGCAGCGATTGTATCGCGGCAATCCGCGCGCGCTTCTTGTCGTCTGACAGGATCACCGTCCAAGGGGCACGCTTGAACTGGCTGCGCTCCATCGTCTCATGGGTCGCTTTGGTATAGGCGTCCCATTTCGGCAGCCCGTCAACGTCGATCTGGCTGAGTTTCCATTGCTTCAGCGGATCGCCCTCGCGGTCAAGGAAACGCTTCAGCTGTTCGGCTTGGCCAACCTCCAGCCAGATTTTTAGAAAGATGATGCCTTCATCGACCAACATGCGTTCAAAATCAGGCAGTTGCCGGAAGAACTTCTCACGTTCCTCGGGCTTACAAAAGCCGAACACATGTTCGATCATCGCGCGATTGTACCAAGAGCGGTCAAAGATCGCCATTTCGCCCTTGGCCGGCAGCCAATCGATATAGCGCTGGAAATACCACTGCGCCGCCTCGCGGTCCGACGGCTTTGACAAGGCGACCACATTGGCGACGCGCGGGTTCAGGTTTTCGCGCATCACGCCAATGGTGCCGCCCTTGCCTGCGGCATCGCGGCCTTCAAACACCACCACCACGCGCTTGCCCGTGGCCTTGATGTCGGCCTGCATCTTCACAAGCTCGATCTGCAGGGCCTCCATCGCGCTGTCGTAAGCTTTGCCCTTCATCTCCGCGTCGTAAGGATAGCCCTTCCACAGGATGTCATCCTTGCCCGCCTTTTCGATGGCGCGGCGCACCGCCTCGGGGGCGGTTTCGCGGAAGTAACGGCTGATCGCGCCGTCAAAGGGCAGGTCGGTCATGCATCACCTATCGCATTGATATCAAATGGCGTTCCTTGGTAAATTTCATTCAGCCAGTTGCCATAAAGCAGATGGGCATGGCTGCGCCAACGGTTCTTCGGCGGGTTGGCCGGATTGTCGTCGGGATAATAATTCATCGGCACGTTGATCGGCGTGCCAGAGGCCACGTCGCGGTCATATTCCTGTTTCAGCGTGTCGCTGTCATATTCGAAATGGTTGAAGATATAGAGCGCCCGGTGTGCCGGGTCTTCGACCAGACAGGGGCCGACCTCTTCGCTGCCCAACAGGGTGCGCAGGCCCGGGGCGGCGTCGATTTCCGACTGGCGCATCTCGGTCCAACGGCTGACCGGGATCACGAAATCATCAGAAAATCCACGCAGGTAAGGCGAGGTCGGGTTCAGGTTCTGGTGCCGGAAGCAGCCAAAGGCCTTGGCCTTCAACATGTGTTTTTGCACGCCGTGGAAATGGTTGATCATCGCCATGCCCCCCCAGCACACGCCAAAGGTGGAAAACACATGGGTCTGCGTCCAATCCATCACCCGTTTCAGCTCGTCCCAATAGGTGACGTCCTCAAACGGCAGATGCTCGATCGGCGCGCCGGTGATGATGAGACCGTCAAACTTTTCGCCCGACGCCTCCACCTCGGCAAAGGGCCGATAGAAGGTTTCCATATGTTCGGCCGCCGTGTTGCGGGTCAAATGTTCGGTCATGCGGATCAACGAAAGGTCGATCTGCAAAGGCGTCGCGCCGATCAGCCGGGCAAATTGGTTCTCGGTCTGGATCTTTTTGGGCATCAGGTTCAACAGCCCAATCCGCAAGGGGCGGATGTCCTGATGCGCAGCGCGGTCCGGCGACATCACCATGACGCCCTCGTTCCGCAGGACGTCAAAGGCGGGCAGGGTTTCTGGCAGGGTGATGGGCATGGTCGGAACCTTGTATGGGTATCAGTCAGTTAGGCTTGGGTGCTGCGCCGATCAAGGGCGCGTGCGATCAGGCTGTCAAAGGCGGTGGGGCTGGTCGCCTCGGCCACCTCGGCAGCGGTGACGGTGACGCCCCAGCGCGCCATGGCGGCGTAGCGCGGCTGGCGGCTTTCCAGCAGGCGCGCATAGCCAAAGCGGGAGAACGCGTCAGGGTCGGCAGTTTCAGGGCTAGGGCCGGATTGCGCGAGATTGTCGGCGCAGACCTGCAACAGGAAGTCGGGGCGATAATACATCGGCTTTGGCGCGCGATCAAAGCGACGGCACAACTCATCACGATGCGCGTCCGAGCCTTGGATCCAGACCGGCAGCAGATGCGCGGACACCTCTGCCATCACCGCATCGTTCGGGTCATCGCCATTCACCACCTCGCAGATGGAGCCAGAGGTGTCGCAGACAAAGTGATTGTAGCCATACAAATCCTTCGCCCGGTCGATAAAGCGGGTGGTGTCCAGCATGGCCGCCACTTCGGCCTGCGCATGTTGGACCTGCCGACGCTGATATTCGGCAAGCGGCAGACCACCTTTGGTCGCATCGCCCGGCTTGCCGAGATAGGTCGACAGCGGTGCGAGATTGTCGAAGGTGATGTTCGAGGTGATATAGACGGAATCCGACATCAACAGCTCGCGCAAGAGCGGCACTTTCATCGCCTCGCGCTTGAAGTTGTCAGAGATGTATTCGCCCATGTAGCGCGTGCCGATCCGGTAATCGACTGAGTAATGAAACCAGTCGCCCGCATCGCGCAGCATGTTTGAAAGCGTGGTCTTGCCAAGCCCGGACATGCCAAACAGCATCACCCGTTTCATCGGGGCGGTCAGAAAGGACTGTCCATTGGGGTAGATCATCACGCGTCGCTCCATCGGCTTTGGCTTCCCTGTTACAGGGCCATGCCCGCGAGTTCACGCGAAAAATTCGGCCCCGCAGGTGCTGCGGGGCCGGGAAGGATCAGAAGGTCCAGCCAACCTTGACGCCAACCCCGAC
>JACCDN011244185.1_pt1 | contig 21447 bp, 21 predicted proteins | sample 7441691 | NCBI WGS metagenome assembly JACCDN01 (sample SAMN15323439, study PRJNA562643) | freshwater metagenome | isolation source: river surface water | place: USA:Blue River Watershed | collected 2017-08-16 | reverse complement strand
GGCCGCATTGAGCTTGTGGGCCGCGCTGTGGCTGCTGCACCTGTTCTTGCTGGGTCAAGGCGTGCCGGCTGCCTTGACCATGTTGCTGCCGACCTTGGTGGGTTTGTTGGCCAGCGCTTTGGCACGGACCAAAGGCATTTCCACAGCCAGAGCGGTGGCCCTGGCCTTGGGTTTTCCAGTGTCTTTGTGGTTCTTGGGGGTGACCCAGTTGCCCGCTTGGATTTGGTTGTTGCCGCTGGCCTTGGTGTTCTGGATTTACCCGGTGAAGGCCTGGCGCGACGCCCCTGTTTTTCCGACCCCTTTGCAGGCACTGATCGCGGTGCCCAACCATGCGGCACTGCCTGCCGGTGCGCGCATTCTGGACGCCGGTTGCGGTGCCGGCGATGGCCTGAAAGCCATTCGACTGGCTTACCCAGAGGCGCAATGCATTGGCCTTGAATTTAGCCGCCCCTTGAGTTGGTTGGCCCGTTTGCGTTGCCCTTGGGCCAAGGTGCGGTGCGCGGACATTTGGCTTGACGATTGGAGCGCCTACGACATGGTGTACCTCTTTCAGCGGCCCGAAACCATGCCCCGCGCCGTGGCCAAAGCCCAAGCCGAAATGAAAGCCGGCAGTTGGTTGGTCAGCCTCGAGTTTGAAGCCCGAGACCTGCAACCCACGGCCGTGGTCGAGGCCAGTGCCGGGCGCCCCGTCTGGCTGTACCAATGGCCCAGCACCGCTAAAATGCATTGAACACTTGATTGCCCACAACGCCATGGACGCTCCTCACTACACCGCCAAATGCCAGGCCGAACTGCACAACGCCGTTTCGATGCTGGGTGGGGATGCCGCTTCGCCGCGCCTAGCGGGCATGGCCGAACTCATCATTCAATCGATGACAGGGCCTTGGCGTTCTTTTCACACGCCTGAGCATATTTTTGATGTCGGTGCCGGTGGCGCACCCGTTGAAGTGATTGCGGCGCTGTTTCACGACTTGGTCTACGCCCAAGTCGACTCAGGCATCCATGTCAACTTGGCGCGTTATGTGGCCCCCTACATCCGCGAAGGCACCACGGGCTTGGTGATCGAGCCGGTGCAAGGCCAAGAGCAAGACCCCGAACTGCAAATGACCATGGGCTTGTTTGGTTTCAAGCTGGGCCAGGTGCTGTCGCCATTCGCGGGTCAAAATGAATTTCTCAGCGCCTTGCTGGCGGTGAAAGTGCTGGACGGCATCTTGCCTTTGGCCGCGCGTGCGCAGATCGCGGCATGTATCGAAGCCACGGTGCCCTTTCGCCCCGATGCGCCCGATGGCACCAGTTGCTCGCAGACCTTGCTGCAACGTCTGAAACAAGCCAACACCGATTTCGCCTTGGGCATGGACGATGCGGCTTGCTTGCAGGCCGTGGTCATGGGGGTCAAGGTGGCCAACCGCGACATTGGTAACTTTGCCAGCCTGAAAGCCGCTGATTTTTTGAGCAACACCTGGAACCTGATTCCCGAGACCAACCACGAGTTGGTCAACGCTGACACCTACACCATCAAGGGCTACCGGGTCTCGTTGCAAAAGATGGAAGGCTTCCTCAGTTTCTTGCAGCCTGCCGTGGTGTTCAGGCAGTTTGCACAAGAGCCCTCTGATTTGGAGCACCAGTTGCGTCTGGAACTCACCCAGCGCAATTTAGAAGTGGCGCGTTTGTACATTCGCCTCAAGTTGGTCTCCATTGCCATGCTGGAGGCCTTCTCTTTGCGCTTGGGCCAACAAGTGTCACTGGCCACCATCATGGGCAAGTTGCCCGGCAAGACGATTTTTCCGATTCAACTCGAAAACTATTTGCCCACCGTGACATCGCCGTACAAGCCGGCGTCCACCATCGAAGAAACGGTGATGGACATTCTGGAAACAGGCCGCTCGGAAGACTCGATCCACGACGCCCGCCACTCGCCTGTGGCCAGTTACTTGGTCAAGTCTTTGGGCATGCAGGCGTGCATGCACTTGCTGGAGCAATCGCGGCTGTATTTCGCCGACAAACTGTCCCCAGAAGAGTTGATTGCCTCGGCTGACAGCACCGTCATTCAGGGGCTAGAGCATGCGGTGTATTCGGTTTTTCATCACCATGCGCAAGCGTTTGTCGCGCACTGAGCCCGTGCAATGAGATCACCCATTGCCGTCGTCGACGTGGACCGCTGCGAAACCTGGACGCGCTACAAAAACGGCTTGTGTGACAGTTGCGCCGCCAATTGCTGCACCATGCCTGTCGAAGTGAAGCTGGCCGACTTGGTGCGTTTGGAGTTGGTCGACCCCTTTGACGCTGAGCACGAAGACCCCAAGCAAATTGCCAAGCGTTTGTCCAAGGCGGGCCTGATCGAGCATTTCAATTTCAAGAACAGCATCTTCAGTTTGGCCCGCAGAGCCAGCGGCGATTGCCAGTTTTTAGATGCGAAAACGCGGCGTTGCACGGTCTACGAAAAACGCCCCAACACCTGCCGACTCCACCCCCAAGTGGGGCCGCGCCCCAACCATTGCCCATACGGTAACAAAGCGCAGTCACGCTGAGACTCTGAAACAGAGCAACAGAACAACACTGCACAGTGCGCTGTTCTTCGGTCACTGCCATTCAGTCTTCACCATGAAAAAAGCCCCCAGGCTGGGCAGCCAGGGGGCTTGGGTGTTGGCCGCTGATGAGCCAACTCACATGGTGTCGATGAAGCTGCGCAATTTGTCGCTTCGGCTGGGGTGCTTCAGCTTGCGCAAGGCCTTGGCTTCGATCTGACGAATGCGTTCACGCGTCACATCGAACTGCTTACCCACTTCCTCGAGGGTGTGGTCGGTGGACATTTCGATGCCGAAACGCATGCGCAAGACTTTGGCTTCGCGCGGTGTCAGGCTGTCCAAAATGTCTTTGACCACATCGCGCAGACCGGCCTGCAGCGCCGCATCAATTGGTGCGGTGTGCGTGCTGTCTTCAATGAAATCACCCAAGTGGCTGTCGTCGTCGTCACCAATGGGCGTTTCCATCGAGATAGGCTCTTTGGCGATCTTCATGATCTTGCGGATCTTGTCTTCCGGAATCTCCATCTTCTCAGCCAAGATCGAGGCATCGGGCTCAAAGCCAAACTCTTGCAAGTGTTGACGCGAGATGCGGTTCATCTTGTTGATGGTCTCGATCATGTGCACCGGAATACGGATGGTGCGGGCCTGGTCCGCAATCGAGCGGGTGATGGCCTGACGGATCCACCAAGTAGCGTAGGTCGAGAACTTGTAGCCGCGGCGGTATTCGAACTTGTCCACCGCCTTCATCAAACCGATGTTGCCTTCTTGGATCAAATCGAGGAACTGCAAACCGCGGTTGGTGTACTTCTTAGCGATCGAGATCACCAGGCGCAAGTTGGCCTCGATCATCTCTTTCTTGGCATCGCGTGAAGAACGCTCGCCGGTGTTCATGCGCTTGTTGATGTCTTTCAACTCATCCAGCGGCACCACCACCTGCGACTGCAAGTCGATCAGCTTTTGTTGCAAATCTTGCACCGGCGGAATGTTGCGGGCCATCACGGCGCTCCAGCTCTTGCCAGCCGCCGCTTGCTTCTCGATCCACTTCAAGTTGAGCAATTGCGACTCGACGCGCTTGCCGTTTTTGTCGCGGCCGCTGAAATCGGCAATGAACAGGTCTTGGGGGTAGCCGCACTTTTCAACAATGATGCGGCGCAGCTCGCGCTCTTTTTTGCGCACATCGTCGACTTGGCCACGCACCATGTCGCACAATTTTTCAATGGTTTTGGCCGTGAATCGGATGGTCATCAGCTCATCCGACAAGGCGGTTTGCACCTTGATGTAAGCGGGTGTGCCCCAGCCTTCTTTGTCGTACACCTTGTGCACTTTTTCAAAGTATTCGGTGATGCGGTCAAAGCGCTCGAGTGCCTGGTTTTTCAGCTCTTCGAGTTTTTTCGTCAGCGCCTTGGAGCCCCCTTTGCCATCGTCGTCGTCGGCTTCGTCGAACTCGTCGAAGTCTTCTTCGGCCACATAGTCGTCGGCTTCGTTCAGGTTGGCAAAGCCGTCCACCACGGTGGAGATGACGACCTTGCCTTCACGAATTTCGTTGGCCATGCGCAAGATTTCGGCAATGGTGGCGGGCGATGCACTGATCGCGGCCATCATGTCCATCAAGCCGCCTTCGATGCGTTTAGCGATTTCAATTTCGCCTTCGCGGGTCAGCAACTCCACGGTGCCCATTTCGCGCATGTACATGCGAACGGGGTCGGTGGTGCGGCCGAACTCGCTGTCCACCGTCGACAAGGCGGCTTCCGCAGCCTCTTCGGCTTCCTCTTCGGTTGAGCCTGTAGGGGCGTTGTCGGTGATGATCAGTGTTTCGGCGTCGGGCGTTTGCTCGTAAACCGCCACGCCCAAATCGTTCAGCGTGGCAATCACCACTTCCAGTGTTTCGGCGTCGACCAATTTGTCAGGCAAGTGGTCGCTGATTTCGCCATTGGTCAGGTAGCCGCGTGTTTTACCCAGCTTGATCAGGGCTTTCAAACGGTCGCGGCGCTGCTTCATTTCGGCTTCGGTCAGGACGGTTTCGTCCAAACCAAACTCTTTCATCAAGGCGCGTTCTTTGGCCTTGCTGATCTTCATGCGCAGCGGCTTGACCTTTTCAGCGGACTCAGAGCCCGTGTCGACAACCGGTTCGCCTTCGAGGTCAGATTCGATGTCCAAATCGTCGTCCAGGCTCGGTGCAGCGATGCTGCCTTTTTTCTTGGGGCCGCGTTTGGCGCCGGTCACCACTTTTTTGGCAACAGGTTTTTTCTCTTCGACAGGCGCAGCAGCCTTCACTGGTTTGGCAGCCTTTTCGGTTTTTTTCACTTCGACCACGGCCGGGGCTTTGGCAGCTTTCGGGGTGGCTTTTTTCTCAATCACTTCAGATTTTTTGGCGGGCACAGAGGCGGCTTTCTTCACAGGCTTTGCAGGAGTAGGCCGGGGTGCCGTTGCTTTGACGGCCGCAGGCGTTGCTTTGGTCGCTGTCTTGGTGGCCGGCTTGGCCGCCACTTTGGCAGGTGCTTTTGCAGACGCTTTGACGGTTGCTTTGACAGGTGCCTTGGGCTTGCTTGCAGGGGCAGGCTTTTTGGCGGTCACAGAACTGCTGGCTTTGGGCTTGGCGACGGGCGCGGCAGCTTTTTTGACAACAGCCGTTTTGGCAACGGTTTTGGATTTGGCAGGGGCCTGGGCAGGCTTCTTCGACTTTTGAGCAGGCATGGACACCTCAGAACTTCAAATGAGACAAGGAAACGGACACAGTCAGCGCCAAATACATCCCGGCGCGGGCTAGTAGGACACAAATCAACACCCTATATGGGCGTCGGATTTGCAATGGCAAGATGGTGGGCGAACATTTGGTGTGCAGTCCTTGCGGAACGGTGACCGGCCCGCATGGGGGCATCGCGCTGATGGCGTTGGTCTAGCCGGAGGTGCTGCTGTCGCTCTTGCCGAAAAACGTGGATTATACCCAAAGACCCACCCGCGCTTGTGGGTGGGGGGCTTGAGTTGGTATGGAAGATTCAGTTGGCGCGGCCCGGGCGGATCGCGCTTTTTGGCCGGAAAGCCTTGCACACCTCTGGGCGCGTTTCCATGTAGGGGCCCCCAATCAGGTCGACGCAATAGGGCACAGCGGCAAAAATGCCATGCACCACCGCGTTGCCTGCCTCGTCTTTCAGGCCTTCCAGCGTTTCGGCAATCGACTTGGGTTGTCCGGGTAAGTTGATGATCAGGCATTGCCCACGAATCACGGCCACTTGGCGCGACAAGATGGCGGTGGGCACAAATTTCAGGCTGATCTGGCGCATTTGTTCGCCAAATCCGGGCATTTCTTTGTCGGCCACGGCCAGAGTCGCTTCGGGGGTCACATCGCGCAGAGCCGGTCCTGTGCCGCCCGTGGTCAACACGAGGTGGCAACCGGCATCCACCAACTCGATCAAGGTGGCGCTGATGCGGTCTTTTTCGTCAGGAATCAGGCGAGGCTCAAATTGCAGCGGGTTGATCAGGGCGCGGCTCAGCCACTCTTGCAAGGCGGGCAGGCCTTTGTCTTCGTAGACCCCGGTGCTGGCCCGGTCGCTGATGGACACAATGCCGATTTTGATGGGGTCCGCTGTGGTGGACAGGGTGGGGGTGTCACTCATCTTCAGACTCGTCAGGGGTGTTGTCGCTTTCGCCATCCGTCAAGATGCTGCGGACCAGTTTGAACATCTCGCGGTAGGCGCGGCTTTGGCGTGGCGCCAATCCTTGCGATACCGCAGCGTTGCTCACCGGCACCGCATCTTTGCGGGCTTGCCGCACCAAAGCGCGCAGTTGTTGAATGTCGGTTTGGGGGTAATGGGCAATCCACTCGCCCACGGCGGCATCGTCGGCAATCAAGCGGTCGCGCCAGGCTTCGGCCAAGTGCAGGGCCTGGGTGTCTTTGGCACTGCCCAAGCGCTGAATGTCCAGCGCCTCACGCACAGCTTGCAAGGTTTCGGGACTGAGCAAACGCATTTGCTTGCCGATGAACTGCATCTGTCGGCGTTTGCCTTCAAAGTTGGTGATGCGCTTGGCTTCGGCCAGGCCATCCACCAGTTTGTCCGGCAGGCTCAAGCCGTTCATCAGGTCTTTGCGCAACGTGAGCAGGGCGGTTCCCAGTTCTTGCAATTCGGTGCTTTCGCGCTTGAGCTCGGTGCGGCTGGGACCTTCCAGTCCGCCCTTGAGCTCACGCTTGAATTCCAAGTCGAGTTCGCTGCCTTCGGCAACAAATTGGCCGCGGACGAAATAGCCTTTTTTGGGTTTACGGGACATGACTGAGGGGACTCGTTTTCTGATGCTGCGCAGTCGCAGGGTGGCAAGTATCATAGCGGCCACTGTGGGCCCTGTGCCTGCCCTTTGCTTTGAGAACCATTCTGTGAAAAAAACCGCCTCTTCCCCCGTCTCGACAGCACAACCGCACGATGGTTTCAGCTACTCGCGTGATCATTTTGAAGGGCTGGTCGACATCGCTTTGAAGCACGCCAAAAAGCTGGGCGCCACCAACGCGGGCGCCGAGGCATCTGAAGGCTGTGGTTTGTCCGTCAGCGTGCGCAAGGGCGAGCTTGAAAACGTGGAGCGCAACCGCGACAAGTCTTTGGGCGTCACGGTGTACGTGGACCACCGCCGTGGCAATGCCAGCACCTCTGATTTTTCTAAGGCGGCGATCGAGCGCACCGTGCAAGCGGCTTACGACATTGCCCGTTTCACGGCCGAAGACCCCACAGCGGGTTTGCCCGACGAGGCCGACATTGAAACCCACCAGCGTGATTTGGATTTGTTCCACCCCTGGGCCATCAACAGCGAAGAGGCCGCCCAACTGGCCTTGAAATGCGAAGCCGCAGCCTTGCAAACCAGTCGCCGCATCACCAACAGCGATGGTGCTGCTGTGTCGGCCCAGCAAAGCCACTTTTTTAGTGCCCACACGCACGGTTTCCGTGGGGGTTATGCCAGTTCGCGCCACAGCGTGTCGGTGGCGCCCATTGCCAAATTGCCGGGGCGCAACGCCGAAATGCAGCGTGACGCTTGGTATACCTCCATGCGCTCGGCAGACGAATTGGCCTCGCCCGAGGCGGTTGGGCGCTATGCCGCGGAACGCGCCTTGTCGCGTTTGGGCGCCCGCAAAATCGCCACGACCGAATGCCCCGTGTTGTTCGAATCCCCCGTAGCGGCGGGTTTGCTGGGCGGTTTTGTGCAAGCGGTCAGTGGGGGATCGCTTTACCGAAAAAGCAGTTTTTTGCTCGACTCGCTCGGCAAAAAAGTATTCCCCAAACACATCGACATTGACGAAGACCCGTTTCTTTTGCGTGGCAAAGGCAGCTCGCCTTTTGACGACGAAGGCGTGCGCTCGGCACCCCGCAAGGTGGTCAAAGGCGGACGTGTGGAAGGCTACTTTTTGAGCAGTTACTCCGCTCGAAAACTGGGCATGAAAACCACCGGCAATGCGGGTGGATCGCACAACTTGAGCCTCACTTCGCGCTTGACCCAGCCGGGTGACCACCTGGATGAAATGCTCAAAAAGTTGGGCACCGGCCTGTTTGTGATCGAGTTGATGGGTCAGGGCGTGAACTACGTGACCGGCGACTACTCGCGTGGGGCCAGTGGCTTCTGGGTGGAAAACGGTGAAATTGCTTACCCCGTGCACGAAATCACCATCGCCGGCAACTTGAAAGACATGTTCATGGGCATCGAGGCCGTGGGCGCCGACACCTACAACATGGGCGCCAAAAGCACGGGCTCCATCTTGGTTAACCGCATGAAGCTGGCGGGCAGCTGAGGCCGGGCGCGCGGTGCAGCCTGAACTCCTCGCCGCGCTGGCCGCTTTTTCTTGGGCGGTGGGCAGTTTGTTTTCTGCGGCGGCGGCCAGCCAGATGGGTGCATTTGCCTTCACCCGTTGGCGTTTGTTTTTTGCGCTGACCCTGCTCTGGGCGTTCGCCCTCACCACCGGGCAATGGCGCAGTCTGAGCGCTTCATCACTTGCTTTGTTGGCGGTGTCTGGGTTGATCGGCATTTTCATTGGCGACACGGCGCTGTTTGCCTGCATGAACCGGCTGGGGCCGCGCCGCAGCGGTGTGTTGTTTGCGACGCACGCGATTTTTTCCACGCTGTTGGCTTGGTGGTTCTTGGGCGAGACCTTGTGGGGCTGGACTTTGCTGGGGGGCAGTTTGCTGATTGCGGGTGTGATGGTGGCCATCGTGTGGGGGCGCCGAGAAAGTGAAACCCATGCCTGGGAAAGCACGCGCGGCACCCTGATGGCTGGGGTGATGCTGGGGCTGTTGGCCGCCGTTTCGCAGTCTGTGGCGACCTTGATGATCAAGCCGTTGATGGCCTCTGGCGTGGATGCGGTGGCGGCTTCTGCGGTGCGCACCACGGCCAGTTTTTTGGCGCATTTGGGCTTGTTGTGGGCGGGTTTGGACATCGCGCGTGTGCAAAACCCGCTCAACTTCAAAACCCTTTTCAACACTTGGGCGAGCGCTGCAGTGGCCATGGCGCTGGGCATGACTTTGATCTTGCAGGCGTTGCAAACCGGGCAGGCGAATTTGGTTGGGATTTTTTCATCCCTCACGCCCATCTTGCTGTTGCCGCTGCTGTGGGTCGTTTACCGCCGCAGCCCTGCTTGGGGTGCGTGGGGCGGTGCGCTGATGGCGGTGGCTGGGGCGACTTTGATCTTGCGGCCCTAGCCCTGCATGTCAACGCCCACCTGTATCAGCGCTCCAGAATCAGGCTGCCAGAATAAGACCACCAGATTCAGACCGCCTGTGTCAACCAGTGCGTGCCAGTCAGCGTGGATTACCCTGCCAAGGCGGCTTTGACTGCGGCAGACACTTGGCCCATGTCGGCTTTGCCGGCCAATTGGGTTTTGACAGCGCCCATCACCTTGCCCATGTCACCGGGTCCCTTGGCGCCCAATTCGGCCACGATGGCTTGAACGGCCGCGGTGACTTCTTCGGCCGACATACGGGCTGGCAAATAGGTTTGCAACACCGACATTTCGGCTTTCTCTTTGTCGGCCAAGTCTTGCCGTGCGGCTTGTTCAAAAGCAGCAATCGAATCTTTGCGTTGCTTGATGAGCTTGTCCACGATGGCGACCACGGCCACATCGTCGAGCTCGATGCGTTCGTCGACTTCTTTTTGTTTCATGGCCGACAGCAGCAAGCGGATCGTGCCCAGACGTTCAGCGTCTTTGGCCCGCATGGCGGATTTCATGTCTTCGGTGATTTGTTCTTTCAGGCTCATGAGGAACTCCAATAGGCGAACGAGGGGAGAGGCATAAATGACAAAGCCCGCCTGAGCGTCCTCTAGCGGGCTTTTTTGCAGACCTTTTCAGGTCGTACAAAAGAAGATCAATACATCTTCTTGGGCAACTGCATGCTGCGAACGCGCTTGTAGTGGCGTTTGACAGCAGCCGACTTCTTACGCTTGCGCTCGGTCGTTGGCTTTTCGTAGAACTCGCGAGCGCGCAGGTCGGTCAGCAAACCGAGTTTTTCGATGGTGCGCTTGAAGCGACGCAGTGCGACGTCAAACGGCTCGTTTTCTTTCACGCGGATGGTGGTCATTGAATCAATTTTCCAAAAAATGTGCCGGCTGAAGTCAAAAGGGAGATCGGGCCCTTGAAACCCAGTTTCGGCGGTTCCCCGTCACGAACTAGTATTTGGCAGACGGGGGTTTGCCAGCAAAGCCTGAGATTATAGCGTCAGACAAGAGCGGGAAACCAGACCCAACGCGATCAAAATCCGCCCCTTTGGCAAAAATGAAACGCCTCGTGGTCTCAATGCCTTAGACCTCAGCAGGAAAGGGCAACGCTTGGGCGCAGGCGTGGGCGCTGGCCCAGGCCCATTGGAAGTTGTAGCCGCCCAGCCAACCCGTGACATCGACCACTTCGCCAATGAAATACAAGCCGGCTTGCTTGGATTCCATGGTTTGGGACGACAAGTCTCGCGTGTCGATGCCGCCCAGCGTGACTTCGGCCTTTTTGTAGCCCTCACTGCCGTTGGGCGTGAGGCTCCAGCTGGACAGGCCTTGCGCCAGTTGCTGCAAGGCCTTGTCCGGCACCTCGGCAGAGGCACGCTGCAAAGCGGGGTCTTGGCTGACCCAAGCTTCGGCCAAGCGGCTGGGCACCCAACTGGCCAACTCGTTGACCAACCGTTTTTTGGACCGCATTTTGGCTTCTTGCAGGCGCTGGGGTAGGTCGATTTCGGGGGCTAAATTCAGCCGAATGGGGTCGCCGTCGTGCCAGTAACTGGAGATTTGCAACACACCCGGGCCCGACAAGCCACGGTGGGTGAACAGCAGGTCCTCGTCAAAGTGCATGCGGTTTTTTTTCTCGCCGGTCTCAATGCCCACGGGCAAAGACAGGCCGGCCAGTTGGGCATAAGGCGCCCACGCAGCGCCGTCAAAAGTCAAAGGCACCAAGCCCGGGCGGCGAGCCACCAAGCGAAGACCAAATTGTTCTGCGATCTCATAGCCCCAGCCTGTCGCGCCAATTTTGGGAATCGACAACCCGCCTGTGGCCACCACCATCGACGTGGTGTGCAGGGGGCCATGGTCGGTTTGCAGCACATAGCGCGCACCCTCAGGGCCGTCTGGGGTGGGCGTGACCGAGGTCACATGGCAGCGGGCGCGGATTTCCACTTGCCCCGACGTGCATTCGGTCAACAACATGCGGATGATGTCTTCGGCCGAGTCATCGCAAAAGAGTTGCCCTTTGTGCTTTTCGTGGAACGCGATGCCATGTTGCTGCACCAAATCAATGAAGTCTTGCGGGGTGTAACGCGACAGCGCCGAGCGACAAAAATGCGGGTTTTGGCTGATGAAGTGTTTTTGCGGTGCAGAGGCGTCGAGCAAGCGGTTGGTGAAGTTGCAACGGCCCCCGCCAGAAATCCTGATTTTTTCGGCGATCTTGTCACTGTGGTCGATGACCAATACTTTCAGCCCGCGTTGACCGGCGATGCCTGCGCAAAACAAACCGGCAGCCCCGGCCCCGACGATCACCACATCCCAAGTCTTCATGGCTCGAGAGTGTAAGGGCAGGGGGGTGGGCTGAAGGGGCGCAGGCTGCGGTCTGGCCAAGTTGCGTTTTCAGGCCACTCGCAAATCGGCTGAGGTGGCTGCGCGGGTTTGCCAAGCGCGTGCGCCTTGCACCACATTGCCCACCACGATGATGCTGGGGCTTTGCAGTCCCTCGCTTTGCATGGTGTGCTGCAGCTCGCCCAATGTGGTCAGGGCCTCGCGCTGGTGCGGCAAGCTGGCGTGTTGCACCACGGCCACTGGGGTGTTTGCGGGCAGGCCTTGCAAAAGCCCTTGGCAGATGTGCGCGAGGCTGCTCACGCCCATGTAAATCACCAAGGTCAGTTTGGTGTCGTGCGCGGTCTTGGCCAGTTGCGACCAGTGGGTGCCGGCGTCACCGGGCTGGGCATGACCGGTGACAAACACCACGCCGTGGGCATGTTCGCGGTGCGTCAGTGGGGTCCCCAAACTGCTGATGCCCGCCAGACCGGAGGTGATGCCGTTCACGATCTCGACCTCAATGCCAGCGGCGCGCAAGTGCTCGACCTCTTCTCCGCCTCGGCCAAAAATAAAGGGGTCGCCGCCTTTCAGACGAACCACTTGTTCGCCCTCGTGTACGGCAGTGATCATCATCTTGTCAATGAAGGCTTGTGGCGTGCTTTTGCAGCCACCGCGCTTGCCCACATGCACGATGCGGGCGGTGGGTGAGGCATAGGCCAGCACAGCGTCGTTCACCAAATCATCGACCAACAACACGCTGGCGCTGGCAATCGCCTTCACGGCTTTGAGTGTGAGCAGCTCGGGGTCGCCCGGGCCGGCGCCTACCAAGGTGCAACGGCCAATGGCCCGAGGGGCTGCGCTGGGCGTGGTGCTTCCTGTCGTACTTGCTGCGGCGCTTTCTGTTGCATGGATGGGCAAATGGGGGGCCGTCATCGTGTCACCTCGTTCAAGATGTGTTGGACTTGCAGCGTAATCGGCTTGGGCACGGGCAGTTCGCCACGCAAGACGAGTTGAATGTATTGGGCGGTGGCAGATGCGTCGGTGCTGGGCAATTCGGGCACTTCCAGCAAAGCCCCGGCGTGCTGCTCTTGTACCCGAACAATTTGCCCGTTTTTGAGCACATCCATCGCAGGGGTTCGTCTGGCATCGGCCACAGACTCACCCTCGGTGCCGCGCAGCAGCAAGGCGTGTTGTCCCATCAGGGCGAAGGTCGACGACATCGATGACAGGTATTCGGGGTGTGTGTAGCTGCTCACCACCAACACCGAGGAATCTGCGGCACAAGGGTTCATCAGCTTGACCAAGCTGTGCCCGGGGTTGCGCAAGCCCACCACGCGGCGCACTGCCAGCAAGCGGGCCAGCCCGGCGTGCAGCACGCCGGTGGGCAGAAATTGCACTTGTCCTGCCGCCAGCGGCGTCACGCGCTCAAGCGCGGGGATTCCCAATTGCGCCAGCACCGCTTGGCTGCTCACCCGCTTGTCTTCGGTGGGTTCGCCGTGCACCAGCACCGCCACGCCTTGACGCGCCAACAGCAAGGCCAACAAGGGTGTCAGCACTGGCAATTTGCGGGCGCCGTTGTAGCTGGGCAGCACCACTGTCGGGGCGTTGCTAATGGGTACGGTGTTCAGCCGCGCGTGAGTGGCATCTAAAAAACCGGCCATTTCTTCGGGGGTCTCGCCCTTGATGCGCATGGCGATACAAAACGCCCCCAATTCGAGGTCGCTGACTTGTTGGTCCAGAACTTGCCCCATCAGGTCGGCTGCTTGAGCGCGGCCAAGTGGTCGCGCGCCTTCCTTGCCGCGGCCGATGTCCTTGATGTAATGGCTGATTCCCATGCTGGCAATTTTGCTGGAAATCAGATAACCGCTGGTTATATGAATATGTGGATCAAGCGGGGCGCATGCCGTGCTGCTGCTTGAGGGCCGCACAAACCGGCGATTGCCAAAATTGCAGCAAGGCTTGCAGGGCATCGGGGCGCGCACAGGTGGCGGCCACGCTGCCTGAAAACGTGGTGATGATTTCAACCGCGGGCGGCAGCCCCCCCACGATGGCGATGCCGGTCACGCCCAGCATTTCACTCAGTTGCTGAAAGCCCAGCGCCACCTCGCCTTTGGCCACCAAGGCGCCGACGGGCACGCCAGGAGGGGCCTGCACGATGCGCGGCGCAATGCGTTCGGCAATTCCCCATGCCTCAAACTGTTTGGCCAATTGCACGCCGCTCGGCCCGGTGGAATAACCCAAAGTAGGGGCCGCCAAAATCGCAGCCTTGAGGGCTTCCTCGCTCGAGATATCGGGCAACGGATGGCCAGTGGGAACGGCCACCGCCACCCCTGAGCGCACCAAGTCGGCGCGACTGCCGGCCAGCACATGGCCAGACGCGATGAGTTTGTCGATGGCATCGCTGGCCAACACCACGCCGTCAAACGCTTCGCCCGCCTGCACGCGTTTGGCCGCGTCGACACCGCCGACCGACTCAACATGAATCTGCACTTCGGGTGCATGGGCTTGGTAGAGCTTCACCAAATCGGCCAACAAAGGTTTGGTGGCCATGGAAGAAATCAGTCGAAGTGGGGTCATGGGATGAACAGTGCGTCGAGGGCATTTTGTGATGGGCGCTGGCGAAGATTATGGCGAGGCGGCAAGGCCCGGGCCATGCCCCGCTTAAACTATCTGTTATGCGAATTTTGGGTATCGAATCCTCTTGCGATGAAACCGGCGTGGCCTTGGTGGAGGCCACCGGCGAGGCCCTGCCACGCTTGTTGTCGCATGCCTTGTTCAGCCAAATTGAGATGCACCAAGCCTACGGCGGCGTGGTGCCAGAGTTGGCCAGCCGTGACCACATTCGCCGCGTGCTGCCACTCACGCGCCAAGTCATCGCAGAGGCAAATGTGCGCTTGGCGGACATCGATGTGGTGGCCTACACCCGAGGCCCTGGCTTGGCTGGGGCTTTGTTGGTGGGTTCGGGCGTGGCTTGTGCCTTGGCCGCCTCTTTGGGCAAACCCGTGCTGGGGGTGCACCATTTGGAAGGGCATTTGTTGTCCCCTTTTTTGAGCAACGATCCGCCTGAGTTTCCTTTCATCGCTTTGTTGGTTTCAGGGGGTCACACGCAATTGATGCGGGTGGACGGCGTGGGGCGTTACGAATTGCTGGGCGAATCGATTGACGATGCGGCCGGTGAAGCCTTTGACAAGTCGGCCAAATTGATGGGTTTGCCTTACCCCGGAGGGCCCGGTTTGTCGCGGCTGGCCGAGCACGGCAACCCTACGGCCTACAAATTGCCGCGCCCTTTGTTGCACAGCGGCGATTTGGATTTTTCATTTGCGGGATTGAAAACCGCCGTGCTCACGCAAAGCCAAAAAATCGGCCCAGCCGCACAGCAAGAAGGCGCCCCGGAGCGCGCCGACTTGGCCGCATCCACCCAAGCGGCCATTGTGGAAGTGTTGGTCAAAAAATCCATGACCGCCTTGAAAACCAGCGGCATGAAGCGCTTGGTGGTGGCCGGAGGCGTGGGGGCCAACCGCGAATTGCGCGCACAACTCAACGCGGCATGCGCCAAAGTGAAGGTGCGTGTGCACTATCCCGAATTGCACTTGTGCACCGACAACGGCGCCATGATCGCCATGGCCGCTGCCATGCGGCTGCAGGCTGGTGTGCAAAGCGCCGATGTGCGTTACAGCTTCGATGTAAAGCCGCGTTGGCCTTTGCACGAACTGGTTTAAGGCGAGCCGTTACACTGCGCGGCTTTGTGACTTTTCCTGATCCATTCAGGTCTCTGATAGATATGTTTTCATTGTTTGATGTTTCGCGACGCTGCATGTTGGGCGTCTTGGTTCTTGTGTGTCTGCACAGTGGTGCCGTCTATGCCCAATCTCCCGCACCCATCAAGTTGGCCTTGATCGAAGGTTTGAGTGGTCCTTTTGGCAACACCGGCGAGGCGGTGGTGCGCAACATTGTTTGGGCCATCGAACGCGTCAATGCCCGTGGTGGCGTAAAAACCGCGTTGGGTAATCAACTGCTGCAGTTAGAGCGCTACGACAGCAAAGGGCAAAGTGAAGAAGCCTTGTCGGCCCTGAAGTCGGCCATCGACGATGGTGCCCAAGTCGTGCTGCAAGGCAATTCATCGGCCAATGCGGCGGCACTGATTGATGCCATCAACAAACACAACGAGCGCGAGCCCAGCCAACGGGTTTTGTTTTTGAACTACTCGGCTGTGGACCCTATATTGACCAACGAAAAATGCAGCTTCTGGCATTTCCGATTTGACGCACATGCCGATATGCGGATGACCGCGTTGATGCAGGTTTTGGCGGAAGACAAAAAACTCAAGTCCGCCTACTTGATCGGTCAGGATTACAGCTTTGGTCAGGCAGTGCTGCGCGAAGCCAAACGGCAGTTGGCCGAGCAGCGCCCTGATGTCTCGGTCGTTGGGGAAGAGTTGCATCCGATGGGTCGGGTGAAAGACTTTTTGCCTTATGCGGCCAAGATCAAGGCCAGCGGGGCACAAGCGGTCATCACGGGCAACTGGGGCAACGACCTGACACTGTTGGTCAAGGCAGCCCGAGAGTCGGGGTTTGAGGGTAAGTTTTACACCTTTTACGGCAACGCACTGGGCGCACCAGCGGCTTTGGGCGAGGCCGGTATCGACCGCGTGATTGCAGTGGCCGACTGGCTGCCCAATGTGCCAGGCAAAGCCAGCGCGGCGTTTTATCAATCGTTTCGCCAGCGGTTCAACAAACCCTCAGAAGACTACGTGCATGTGCGCATGCAACTCATGATCGAGGCATTGGCGCAAGCCATTGAAAAAGCCGGCAACACCGACACGGTCCGAGTTGCGCTGGCGCTGGAAAAAGCGCGTGTCAGCATGGCCGGCCAGACGGGTTTTATGCGCGCCGAAGATCACCAGTTTCAACAACCTTTGGTGGTGGGTGTGATGCAGCGTCAAGGCGCTCCAGGGGTCCCGTTTGATGTGGAAGGGTCGGGTTATGGGTTCAAAGTGATTCGGCAGATCACGGCAGAAAAAGCCCGTCTGCCCAGCACTTGTAAGATGGTCAGACCCAGTTGAAGCGACAAATTTTGAGTCCAAAAAAACGCCCCTGACGGTGAGCCGAGGGGCGTTAAAAACCAACTTTGTCAGGCAACTGCAGGAAGCGTGACGCCTCCATTATACTGTATAAATAAACAGTATTTTCAGTCCATTGCCCAGCTGCCCATAACCCAGCGCCTGCCTCATATGCCTCAAGCCCGCCGCCGCCGAGAAGACTTTGACACGCGTCAAGCCTTTGTTTACCCGCAGCACTTGCGCGAGGTGATCGACGAGGCGCCGACCGCGGCGGGGGTGTACACCTTTCATGGGCAAGAGGGCGACTTGCCTTTGTACATTGGGAAAAGCATCAACCTGCGTGCTCGACTGTTGTCCCACCTGCGGACCGAAGATGAGGCGCGCATGCTGCGACAGACGCGCCGAATCAGTTACATCCGCACAGCAGGAGAGATTGGGGCTTTGTTGCTCGAAGCGCAAATGATCAAGTTGCAGCAACCCATCTTCAACCAAAAACTCAGGCGCAACCAGCAACTCTGCAGCTTTCAACTGACGGGCCATGAGCCCCAAGTGGTGTATTCACGCGACGTGGACTTTGCCACCCAACCCCATTTGTTTGGTTTGTTTGCCAGTCGGCATGCCGCGCTCGAGGCTTTGCGAGCCATGGCCGACCAACACCAGTTGTGCTACGGGGCTTTAGGCCTTGAGAAGTTGCCGCTGGGCAAAGCGTGTTTTCGCGCCGCGATCAAGCAGTGCGCTGGGGTGTGCCGAGGTGACGAAAGTTTGTCGGCACACACCGAAAGGCTGATGGCCAGCCTGAACGCCGTGCGCGTGAACTGCTGGCCGCACCCCGGCGCAGTGGGCTTGTTGGAGCAAGACGCAGAACTCACACAAATTCATGTGGTTCACCATTGGTGTTATTTGGGCAGTGCGCCTTCTGTTGAGGCGGCGCGTCAACTGAGCCAGCAGGCTCGGCAGATGCCTCCGGGTTTTGATGCCGACGGCTACAAAATTTTGTGTCGGCCCTTGTTGACGCAGAGCTTGCCCGTCCTGCCTTTGTAGGCGCAGCGTCCACACACGGTCTACGGAGTTGAAGAGACAGCTAAACTGGCCGCCCTTGCTTGAATAGCCCTTTGATTTTTCAAATCTCAACGGCTCGACCCTTATCTTTCATTGCCCATGAAATTCAAAATGTCTGAGAAGTCGCTTTTTGCGACTTTGTTGCGGTCCCCTTGGTGGGTCAGCTTTCTGGTCATGACGGCCGTTGCTTTGGTGGCGGGCGCTTTGTTGCCCGAGGCCTACAAAGTTGCCGGCATGTTGGGCGCATTCCCGTTTTTCGTGATTGGCGTCATGGCGGCTTGGCGGCAAAGAAATGCGATCGGTCCTGACCGCATTGCCGTGCTGGTCGAAGAGGCGCGAAGCATGGGTTGGCGGGATTTCTCCATCTTGGTCGAAGAAGGTTTGCGCTACCAAGGTTTTGAGGTGAGTCGACTTGAGCAAGGCCCGGCCGATTTTCAGATTCGAAAAAATGGCAAGACCACTTTGGTCAGTGCAAAACGCTGGAAAGCCGCGACGCTGGGTGCCGAGCACCTGCGTGACATGCTGGCGGCTCGCGAAAGCATGGAGGCTTTCTCGTGCACCTGCATGAGCTTGGGGACCTTCAGTCAGTCCGCAATTGAATTGGCCGACAAAACCCCGATGCAATTGCTCGGCCCCTCCAGCGTCGCGCAGTTGTTGCACGATGGTGCCCAAGCCCAGGCCCAAGCTCGAGGCATGACGCGAAAGCGCTGAAGCTCAGAGGCCAAAGGGGCAAGAGAGGCCAAAGCGGCCAAAGCGCCCTAAGCGCCCTCAGCGCCCTCAGCGCCCTCAGCGCCATCTGACGTGGCTTATTTGGGCAAGTCGCGTGCACCGCTTTCGGGGCGGAACATTTTGAAGCGTTGTTCCGGTCCGATGGTGAAGTAATCGGCCGCGCCACCTCCGCGCAAGATGTGGCCTGCCAAGGCCGTCTCGTAGACGCCGTCCTTCAGCAAACGTGGGTCGATGTGAACGCCGACCACTTGACCAAAAACCATCCAGGTATTTATGGCTTGGCCTTGCACATCGGCCAATTGCAAAATTTGTGTGCAACGGCACTCAAAGCTCACCGGGCTTTGCGCCACGCGGGGCACCTGCACGATGCGTGAGGCTTCGGGCGTCAGCCCTGCCAGCTCGAATTCATTCACCTCTGGGGGCACAGCTTCGCAGGTTTTGTTCATCACTTCGGCCAAATCGCGCGTGACCAAATTCCAGACAAACTCGCCCGTGGCTTCGATGTTGTTCAAGGAGTCTTTGCGCCCGATGCTCGAAAACCCAATGACCGGCGGCACGTAATTGAAGGCGCTGAAAAAACTGTAAGGTGCCAAATTGAGCACCCCTGAAGCGCTCTGACTGGAGACCCAGCCAATCGGGCGGGGGCCGACGATCGAGTTGAAGGGATCGTGTTTCAGGCCGTGTCCCAAGTGGGGTTCATAAAAATGCATCATGGGCTTACTGTAAAACGAGAACCCAGCGGACGTCAGTCATCCATCGGACTGGGTATCCCCAAAGTGGGTGTCCAAAGCTGTGGATAAGTACTTGAACAATCGTGCCAAACGGCATGCCTGTTGGCCTGCACGGCGTTGCTTAAATTTTAGGCAGCGCTTTGGGGCGTGAGGCGGGCTGCACCCTTAACTGGCAAAACCCTCGCAAGCCCCTGCATTGGGTTTGCCGCGACATTCACGCCAGAGGCGGTGGTCTCGCTCCGACGGGGTTTCTGTAGAACCCGTGGACGGTGGTTTTTTTGGGGTTTTGTTTTTCGGGCTTGCGTTTTTTTGGCTTTTCGCCGGCTTGTCTTTGGTGACGACGGTGTTGAAAGTCTCAGTCGCCAAGCTGGCGCTGGGCAAGGCAGCCATGAGCAAGATCCCAACGCACCCGCTCCACATGCTCCGGGCTGTGGCCAGAAAAGCCGGCGTCAGCCACCTCTTGGTCGCGTTCATAAAGTTCTCCCTGCCGTTTTTTGTGTTCTTCATCATAGGCCGATGGGGTGGGTGTGCAAGAGTCAGACGTGCGGTGGCGGCGGAGCCGTTACGATGCTGGCATGAACCTCAAACCCCCTCCTTACATGCGCCAGTCCGTGATGGACTTGGAAGAGTCCCGCATCCGTGAAGTGGCCAACGCCGGCATGGGCCGTTCAGATGTGCTGGCCTTTTGGTTTGGCGAATCCGACGAAGTCACGCCCGACAGCGTGCGCCAAGCGGCCATCGATTCGCTGCAAAAAGGCGAGACCTTTTATTCCCACAACCTGGGCTTGCCCGAGCTGCGTCAAGCGGTGTCCGATTACATGTCGCGCTTGCATGGCCCGATCGGGGTCGAGCGGTTGGCGATCACCTCAGGCGGCGTGAATGCCTTGATGCTGGCGGCGCAAGCGCTGATTGATGCCGGTGACGAGGTGGTGGCCGTCACCCCGGTGTGGCCCAACCTCACGGCGCAGGCTTTGGTGATGGGCGCCCAGTTGACTTGCGTCCCCTTGCGGCCGGTCAATGGCCAGTGGCAACTGGATTTGCCTGCACTCAAATCGGCCATCACGGACAAAACGCGTTTGTTGATCGTCAACTCGCCGAACAACCCCACGGGTTGGACGCTGACCCAGGCTGAGCAAGCGGAGATCTTGGCGCACTGCCGCAGCACCGGAACTTGGGTGCTGGCTGACGAGGTTTATGAGCGGCTGTATTTTGAAAATGACACCGCCAATGGCTGTGCGCCTTCCTTTTTGGATGTGGCCCATGCCGATGACCGGTTGGTGGTGGTGCACAGCTTTTCGAAGAGTTTTTTAATGACCGGCTGGCGCTTGGGCTGGTTGGTCATGCCGGCTGCCATGACCCACCACATGGGCAAGCTGATCGAATTCAACACCTCGTGCGCTTCGGTCTTTACCCAGCGAGCAGGGGTGGTCGCCTTGCAAAACACCGCTGACATCACGCCGCGCGTGGTGGCGCACCTGAAAGCCTGCCGCGACACCTTGGTACCGCTTTTACAAGCGGTTCCGGGTGTCCAGTTAGCGCCAGCCAAAGGGGGGATGTATGCCTTTTTCAAGCTGGAAGGGCATCCCGATGCCGTAACCACAGCCAAGCGATTGGTCGCAGAAGCCGGTCTCGGTTTGGCCCCCGGTGAAGCTTTTGCCCCCGAAGCCGCTGGTTGGTTGCGTTGGTGCTTTGCCTCGAAAGATCTCGGCCGTTTGCGTTTGGGCGTGGAACGGCTGCAAATCTGGTTGGACCAACAAGCCCTCAAGCCCCGTTGATAGGGCTTGCCGCCGTTGCAACGAAGCTTTTTAATTGGGATCTGACCCCGATTAAAATGACCCCGATTAAATTGGCTTGGCTTCCGATGTGAGGTGGTTGCTTGGGGGTAGGGCCGTTGATTCGGGCTATAATCCGACTGTTTTGCGATTTGCAAAGCGCACGCCATCGGCTTTTCCAGCGGGTGGCGCAAGTCAATAACCTCGCTTCAGGCCTTTGGGATCAGAGCGAAATACAAGGAAAAAACCATGATTGCATCTTCAATCAAGGCCGAGGTCGTCAAGGCCAACGCCCGCGCCGCCAACGACACTGGGTCCCCAGAAGTCCAAGTGGCTTTGTTGACAGCCCGTATCAACGAGCTGACACCTCACTTCAAAACACACGCCAAAGACCATCACGGTCGCCGCGGTTTGCTGCGCATGGTGAGCCGTCGCCGCAAGCTGTTGGACTACCTCAAGTCCCGTGATGCTGACCGTTATGTTGCTCTGATCGCCAAGCTTGGCCTGCGCAAATAATCGTCTCTCCAGATGAAAAGCGCCTGAGTTAGTTCACTAGCTCAGGCGCTTTATTCTTTTTT
>JACCDN010215519.1_pt1 | contig 21450 bp, 26 predicted proteins | sample 7441691 | NCBI WGS metagenome assembly JACCDN01 (sample SAMN15323439, study PRJNA562643) | freshwater metagenome | isolation source: river surface water | place: USA:Blue River Watershed | collected 2017-08-16 | reverse complement strand
TGCCTGAATCAATAACGAAATCCGTATTCATGCCCCAAAGCGTTCTGGATTCAGCGTAGGCGGTATAGCCGTTATCTAGCTTAGTAACCGTAACGGCTTGTTGTGTGGCTTGTTCCCAACCCTTGGCAACGCAATTGATGGTTTTTTCGGCATTTGGCGCGGTGCTGGATGCGGCAAAAGTTACTTGGCGAGCACGTAATTCAGAAGGGCTGGCACAAGCGGTTAGGGCGGCAACTGCGGCGATACAGAGTAGGGTGGTTTTAGCTTTCATGATGAATCCTGTTGAGGAGTTGGTATTCAGATTTGGCAGTAAAACACAAAAGCCTTTTGGAATAAACCACCTAGTCTTTAATGTCGCCATCTATATAAAACCAGCGACCATCTTCACGAACAAAACGGCTGGTTTCATGCAGCCGATAGGCGCGGCCCCCTATCTTGTAGCGGGCTACGAACTCCACGGTGGCATGATCTTTATCCTGCACTTCATGGCGTTTGATCGTAAGTCCAAGCCAGCGTGTCTTTTCCTCTTTGTCGAAACCCAAACTGGCAGGCCGACTCGTTGAGTGCCATGTCGCTAATAAATAGGGCTCATGTTCGAGCACATAAGCCACATAGCGTGATCTCATAAGCGCCTCGGCTGTAAGAGCGGCCGTGCCCTCGTGGCAAGGAGCGCAGCAATCGTAAGCTGGTTTGCCGCTGCCGCAGAGGCAAGGTTCAGAATTCGGCATTAGACAGTTCTTCAAAAGGTATTAGAATAGACACGTAAATTAAATTATTAAAGGTATCGGTATGAGCACTGCCAGGATTCGTATAATTTCTTTGCTGTCATCGCTAGTGCTTTTAGGTTGTGCGACTTCCACTGGGGTGGTGCCGATAGGGGCTGGGGTTTACTACATAACTATTCAAAGTCCGCAGGTATCTTTTGGGCCGCCTGTAAGCCAAAAAGCAGAGGCCTATAAACAAGCAAACGAATACTGCCAATCTAGTGACTCTATTTTCGAACAGGTGGACATGAAGGAAGTGAACCAAATTTTTGGTCGGCACGGGAGCGTCCAGTTAAGTTTTAAATGCGTGCCTAAAAAATGACTCCTATAAGTATTTGAAGTGACAACTTGCTTGATTTTAAAAAAATCAAGCAAGTTGTGATCAATCAATAAAGGCCTGTAATGAAAAATTTCTGTTTCGTAATATTAGCGACTCTAGCAATGCTTGGATGTAGTTCTGTTAATGGACCAGATCCTGTGGCAATGGTTCAGTACGATAACGTACCAATCGTTACAAAATCTGGAAAAACTTTGTCTTTGCGAGAAGTGCGGCAGGTCATAACTGACTCAGCGACCGAAGCAGGGTGGAAAGTGGCTGATGGCCAGTCTGGTCCAGTTGTAGGCACATACGAATATAAGAATAAGCATTTCGCGACTGTGAAAATCGACTACACACCGCAAAGTTTTTCAATTGTGTACGAGAGCAGCAAAAATCTGAAATACAGAGTTTCAGATCAATATGAAAGCTATGAACCAGTGCAAACTGGGGCAGCAAAGCGTTATCCAAAGGGTACGCCATTGATCCACGGGATTTATAACAAGTGGGTCATAGCCTTGAAAGAAAAAATACAATCTAGTTTTTCCGCTAAATAATATCTCGGAGCTTCAGAAATGAGTAAAGGCATAATTTCCAAGTGTTGTTCTTTGTTAATGGTTTTAGGGCTGCTGGCAGGTTGTGCGACCATTCAAACAGATGTTGCAAATGGCCAAAGCTTGAAAAAATACAAACAAGCATACTTGGAGCCACTGCCTAAAGATGAGTTCAATATGTACAAGGCAATCTTTTGGGAACTAAATGACATGGGTTATAAGGTTGTCGCGTCTCCCTTTAAAAAGCCTGAGGACACTGATTTGTCTGTATCCTATACTTACGAAGCCGGTTGGGACTTGGCGCGATATCTTCAAGCCTTTCAGATCAGGTTTGTTAATGCTATGACGGATCAAGTAGTGGTAACAACGTCATATAGATCTGTCGGTATATGGCGTGGTGCGCGTGATGGTCGTCTAGAAGATGCGTTTAATAGCATCAGGTCGCAGGAAGGTTTGCCACCAACCAAGCAGTTTATGAATTCTAATCAACGATAATGATGACTCCGTCGAGCGAATGTGATGTTCTAGTGATAGGCGGCGGTCCGGCAGGCTCCACCGTTGCGCCTTTGCTTGCGCAAAAAGGCTATAAGGTAACGCTGATTGAAAAGTCGCGTCATCCGCGTTTTCACATTGGTGAGTCGCTCTTACCGGCAAATCTGCCGATCTTTGATTTGTTGGGTGTGACTGAGCAAGTAGCCAAAGTTGGCATGGTTAAGAATGCGGCAGAATTTAATTCACCTTGGCACGACCATCAACAACGCTTCTATTTTGCAGATGCTTGGGATAAGTCTATGCCCAGCGCATTTCAGGTGCGTCGATCAGAGTTTGATGAGATTCTGATCCGTAATGCTGCAGCCAAAGGCGTTAAGGTGATTGAAGATTGCAGGGTAAAGGCAGTTAATCTGAAGGTTGGTGGAATGTCTGAGGTTGAGGCTGAGCATGCAGATGGGCTTCGAGAGACATGGCAAGCCAAGTTTGTAGTTGATGCTTCTGGTCGAGATACGTTACTGGCCAATAAGTTACAGATTAAGCATAAGAACCCTAAGCACAACAGTTCAGCAGTTTATGCCCACTTTACGGGTGTAATGAGAAATGACGGGGCGGATGAGGGCAATATCGCAATATTCTGGTTTGAACATGGCTGGTTCTGGTTTATCCCATTGGCAGATGGCACGACGAGCATTGGCATGGTGACCTGGCCATATTTTATGAAAACTAAGGGGCACCGAACGCTTGAGCAGTTTCTGAAGGATGGCGTTGCGATGTGCCCTTTGCTGCAAGCAAAGATGGCTGAAGCAACGATGGTTTCTGACGCAGAGGCCACTGGAAACTTTTCCTATGTTTCCGAACAGTGTCATGGTGCTAACTATGTGATGCTGGGTGACGCCTACGCATTTATAGATCCAGTTTTCTCTTCTGGCGTGTTGTTGGCCATGAATAGCGGCGTGGTTGGGGCAGAGGCTATTGATACCTGCCTTAGCAATCCAGCCATGGCTGCAAAGGCACTGGCTAAGTTTGATAAGGCCATGAAGCATGGCCCGAAAGAGTTTTCCTGGTTTATTTACCGTGTTACAAATCCAACGCTGCGCGATTTGTTTATGAACCCGAGAAATATATTCCGTATTAAGGAGGCCATTCTTTCTGTGTTGGCTGGTGATATTTTCGGAAAGACGCCTATCTGGAAGTCGATTTTTATCTTCAAGTGCATTTATTACACGGCATCTCTAGCAAACTTTAAGCGGACGTTTATGGCTTGGAAACGGCGTCGCTTTAATATTCGCCCAGTAACCGAAGCAAGTTAATCGAATGCCGTCACAAAATGACGCCCCAGCATTGTTGCCTGTGAGCATCTCATGGGTAGAGCCTCGCGCCTTAATCGGCAAGAAAGCTGGCGGATTTTATTTTGGTGAAGGAGCTCCTGTTGAAACTCTACCTAATGGTGTGATGCCATTGGAGATGCCTGTTTTAGGCGCTTCAAAGGTTGCTGGCTGTGAAATCTGGTTGTCCGGGTCGGGTGCGGCATTTGAACAGGTTGGAAACATCCGTTTCGTAAGAGATGGCACGATGGTGTTCGGGTATATCTCGTTGCCTGAGCCTCTAGATGCAAATCTAGAGGAGCTGACATATTCGGCTTACGACGAGATATTGCAGTTTGTTAGAACGTTAGGAGACCAGCATTTGTGGCGGTTATGGAATTATTTCCGTGACATTAATGAATTAACATCAGGGCTTGAGCGTTATCGGGCATTTAATATTGGTCGGCAACGCGCATACGACTCAGCAGATGATTTGCTTAAAGTTGGTATGCCTGCGGCTTCTGCAATAGGTCTCCGCAAGGGTGTTTTATCTGTGGCCTTTATTACGGGTAAGCAACAAGCACAGCTTATCGAAAACCCGCGTCAGATTAGCGCCTTTAAATATCCCGAATGCTATGGGCCTAAAAGCCCTTCTTTTTCAAGGGCTGGGTTGATTGATTTGGGCCAATCTAAGCTGCTGCTTGTCTCAGGTACTGCCAGTATCGTGGGGCATGAATCGTTGCACCAAGATAATTCATTCGCGCAAACACTAACCTCACTTCAGAATATTCAACTAGTTGTGTCCGAAGCAGAGAAACTGGCAGCATCTCGTTTCTCGTTACAGGATATGCTGTATCGCGTATACGTTCGGAATGAAGTCGATTGTTTGAGCGTGGAGAATGCTTTTGCTGAATTCTTTGGGGATGCCTCTATACTCATGGACGTGCATTATGTACTGGGTGACATATGCCGAAGCGAGTTGTTAGTTGAGATTGAAGCGAGTGGCTGTTTTGCATAGAGCTATCAGAGCATTCTGGCTGGCTTATTCCCCAGTTGCACTATTTCTAGGTTTTGGAATGCTCGCCATCTTATGTGCAGTTTGGCTTCCATTTGCGGTCATCTTTCATTTGATTTTGCCGAAACGAGCTGGACACCTCTTCGGCCGGTTGATTATTCGGCTGGGTCTTTCGTTCTATCTGGTATTTCTTACGCTGTTTTGTGGTTGTCGCTTCAAGTCGAATCTCGAGTCCGACTATACCCATAAGGGAGCGAGCATTCTTATTGCAAACCACCCATCCTTACTGGATGCGGTTATATTTCTGGCGAAGGTACCAAATACTATTTGCGTCATGAAAGCTTCTCTCCTAGAAAATCCATTATTAGGAGCGGCCGCAAGATTGGCGGGGTTTATTCGTAATGCGGATCCATTTAATTTGCTTGCCTATGCCAAAGAGGCCGCTGGGGAGAATGCAAATCTGTTACTTTTTCCTGAGGGTACTCGGTCAACAGGGTATGGCAATATTTCTCTAAATCAAAGCCCTGCTTTGTTGGCATCTCGTTTGAGCCTGCCCATCAGAACGTTCTTTTTACGTTACGACCAGCCTTTTCTGGGGAAGCATCGCAAGCTATGCGCGTTGCCGAGTTTGCCTATGACGATTACGGTTACAGCAGGGGAAGTGTTTATGCCCTCGCCAGATTACGGAACGACCACTAAGGACATTGAGTCTTACTTTAACAAGCATCTATTATGAATTTGTCGCAAACCCATTTAGTGCTGATCCCAAGCTACAACCCGGGGGAAAAAGTCATTGCAACAGTGAAAGAGGCTCTCAATCATTGGGCACCAGTTTGGGTTATCGTTGACGGGAGTACTGATGGGAGCAAAGAGCGTCTAGAAGCGCTTTCAAATTCAGAGCCCGGGCTAAGGGTTGTCGTTTTACCAACTAATGTAGGTAAAGGCGCAGCAATTCTTGAAGGCATAAAGCTGGCAGAAGATTCTGGCTTTACTCATGTGCTGACGATGGATTCAGACGGACAGCATCCTGCATTTAAAATTTCTGAGTTCATGGCTGTTTCAGTCGCAAATCCTGACGCCATGATATTGGGTGAGCCAGATTTTGGTTCTGATGCGCCAAGTCTCAGGGTTAAGGGTAGAAAAATATCAAACTGGTGGGCCAATCTCGAAACGATGTGGTTTGGAATTAATGATTCGTTGTTTGGCTTTCGCGTTTACCCCATTGCACCTCTGCGCAAAGTAATGGAAAACTCGAGATGGATGCGCCGTTTTGACTTCGATCCTGAAGCGGCAGTGCGTCTTTGCTGGGCGGGTGTGCGCCCGGTTAACGTGGTTGCACCCGTTCGCTATTTTTCAAAGGAAGAGGGTGGAGTTTCACACTTTCAGTACTTCCGTGACAATAAGTTACTCACCTGGATGCATACACGTTTAGTGATTGGTATGGTGTTTCGGTTGCCGGTGATTGCTTATAGAAAATACTGGCAGTCTAGGTAGGTGAAGGCTGTCGATTTAGATGTCGTTCTCAGGCAGCTTTCGAGTCATGTAACGTATAGATGCACTTGAAAATGCCAATCCGATTAGCGTGCCAGAAACTGCATCCCAGAATACGTGTTGTCTTACGGCCATTGTCGACCAGATGATAAGCATGCAGTAGATGATATTCAATGCATTGATATAAGCGGGCGCATTAATTCTACGTAGCAAAATACTGAGCCACGCTGAGGTGAAGACAGCAGATGCAACATGCAATGATGGAAATGCATTAAGACCCGTATCAACACGTAGAAATGCCATGGATGGGTAGCGCGCTAAATCAATTTCAGCTGGCGGTGTTGCAGTTGGAAAGAACCAGAAGAAGAGTAGACAAGCCACACACATTGCTGAGATCCATAAGCCATAATTTAGCAATGCACGTAAGCTATTAAGTAGCGCAGGAACTAGTGAAACGTATATCCATAGGGAAAGGTATACAGGAAGCCCAAGAATGCTAAAAGGTATCAAGTCGTCGATAGTTGTAGTGGGTACAGTGAATGGTGTTGCATTTGGGTTTTCCATTACCCAGAAGTAACCACGAAAAAAAAGGTAAATAAACAGGGTGGTGCCAACGGCCTTCAGTGGCATGAGTCGCTTGATGCGTTGCATGAGACTAGGTGGTGAAGTGTGGCTCATGACGGTTCCTGAAAGGCCTCGTCAAGCGTCACAGTGATTAGCCCTGCATTAGAAATTTTTTCAAGAACATCGGGAAGACAAGCTACGGATACGGCAACGCCATCTTGAGTACGCGCTGAATTACCATCATGCATCAGAATAATGTGGCCGGCAGATAGCCGCTTTGTTAGGCAGCGGTACAAGCGATTTGGGCTGTTGAACTGGGTGTCAAATCCACGGTGCGACCATGAAACTAGCTGCATTCCCAGCTTGCTTAATACAGGATCAAGCAGTGGGTTACGTATACCGGCGATTGGTCTGAAGTATCGGGGTGCTCTGCCGCTCAATTCGTTAAGTATTTCTTGGGCACGTGTAATCTCCCTGGTAATACCCTTGGTGCCCCGGAGAGCGAAGGTTGTATGGTGGCTATAACTATGATTCTCTACTTGGTGTCCCTGGTTCACCATGCGCTTTATAAGATCCTGATGGTTTTCTGCACGATGACCTATGCAGAAAAAGGTAGCTTTTGCCTGGTGCTTCTCGAGAATATCGAGAATTTGAGGAGTAACAACTGGATCTGGACCATCATCAAAGGTAAGTGCAACTTGACGTTTGGCAATTGCTGCCTGTGGCAGGCAAGTAATGTTAGGCCCAAGTAGTTTAGCCTTGGGTAGCAAGCCACCTATGGTGAGGATACCGTGGTTGCCGGCCAATATAGCAAGCCAGAGCAATGCGGAAGTTGGGTCGACAATGAAGCTGATGCCAACAACGCCATGTAACCATATGCTGGCTTTAATGACGGGTGTCGGTTTCCAACGCATTGGCCGAGCTTGAGTCACGTGCCTAATCCGATTGCCGGGAGTTTTTTGCGCAGAACAGGTGTCGTAATAACTGTACTGAAGATCGCCATGATCACTAGCATTGTGAACACTGTCGGTGAAATAACGCCAAGATCAAGACCAATGTTAATGACGATGAGCTCCATAAGGGCTCGCGTGTTCATCATTACACCAATAACGGTTGATTCATTTTTGCTCAGACCATTGATGCGGGCGGCATAATAAGCCGCCCCAAATTTGCCCAATGTGGCTAGAGTTATAAGCAAAAGACACCAGCCCCATAGTTCAAGCGTATCTAGGCTACCAATGCTTGTTCGCAAACCGGTATATGTAAAGAAGATCGGTAGAAAAAAGACAGTGACAAAGCTACCGACTTTTTTGCGCCATGCAGAAACGAAAGCGGACTCATCGTATACGAGTACGCCAAGCATGAATCCGCCAAAAATCGCGAAAATCCCTATTTTGTAGGTCGTCATGGCGGATAGAAATATTAGAACGATCATCGCGCCAAGGACGTTGCTGGTAAGTGGCTCAGCAGGTGTGCCCAGCTGTTGAATGAGCCATTTCATTAGGGGTCTTATGGCTAACCAGCAAACAGCGATATAGATCGTAATCGACAAAATAATCCAGCCAAGAGATTCCAGACTAAAGGCCGATATGGTTAAGGCACTAACGAATGCCAGGAGCACCCAACCAATTACATCATTTATAGCAGCAGCGCTAATAGCAACAACCCCAACCGGTGTGTTGGTGATGCCAAATTCGATCATGATGCGCCCCAGTATGGGCAGCGCTGTTATAGAGAACGCCGTTCCTACAAATAAAGCAGAGCCGATTTGGTTGGCGTCAGGTGAAAGAATGGGTGCAGCAAGATAGCCAAAGCCAAATCCCAGGATAAACGGTGCGATCATGCTGGCAACCGCTACGGAGATCATCGTGTTCCGGTGCCGGGTTATTTTAAGATGGGAGAAGTCAAATTCTTGGCCAATTTGAAACATTAAGAAGATCAGGCCAATTTGAGACAGCATAGAAAGCGGCCCGGGCGGGGTCGAGCGAAATACCCATTCGAATAATTCGGGTGCAACTATTCCGAACAAGGAGGGGCCAAGCAATATGCCGAGAATGATTTCACCAACAACAGAAGATTGACCGATCTTGAGTGCAATTGCACCGCCAATTCGGCCAGCCAGAACGATAATGGCTAGCTGGAGGAGGGTGAAGAAGAGCAGCAATTCAGCCTGGTGGACTGTCATCAGATCATGCCGCCATTAATAGAGATAATCTGACCGGTAATGTACGAAGCTTTTTCGGAGACAAGAAAGGCTACGAGGTCAGCAACTTCCTCTGGGGTTCCTGCTCGTTTCATTGGGATCATGTTCTTTATGGTTTCGACATTGAAAACACCCTCTGTCATGGTGGTGCTGATGATTCCCGGTGCAACTGCGTTAACAGTGATGCCGCGGCTGGCCACTTCGAGCGATAAGGCTTTGGTCGCCGCATGAATAGCTCCCTTTGCAGCCGAATAGTTCACCTGGCCACGATTACCTGTAATGCCGGATACCGAGCTTATGTTGACGATTCGACCCCATCTCTTGCGGATCATCGGCATAACAAGTGGCTGAGTTATATTAAAAAAACCATCGAGATTCACATCAATGACGTTATGCCATTGAGTTGCTGACATTCCTGGAAAGACAGCATCATCATGAATACCGGCATTGTTTACCAAAATATCAATGCCGCCATGCTCTAACTGATGATCAATGAAAGCTTGTACGGCGCCTTGATCTAGAAGATCAAAGCAAACAGATTCCGCTGACCCTCCGTTGTCACGAATATGATTGACTATGGATTGAGCACGATCAGGTTTGCTATTGGCATGAACGATCACATGCAGGCCTGCTTGTGAAAGAGCTTTCGCGATTGCAGCACCAATGCCACCGGAGCCGCCAGTAATTAAGGCAATTTTCATAGAGTGATTGTTTTGTTTCGATCGAGAACAACGGTGGCGCGGCCAGTAACCAGAGGGACGCCAAAATCAGATACGGTGAATTGATAAATTACGTTGTCTTCATCACCCATCAGGCGTGTTGCGTGGATATCAATCCGAGCACTGGCTTGATTGAGTGTTTGTACATGAAATTGTGCGTCACGAATGCCGGCGATATAGCCCTGTCGCGGTGCGACTGAGGCTGGCGCTGTTAGCCGGCCATGTGCGGCCATGGCTTGAGCTGCGTACTCAATCGCCGCACTTGCTCCTAGACAACCATTTTCGGCAAGCGGGTTATCTGGATCGAGATGGCTGGAACTTATACAGTGGATTTGATCTGTGTCCCAGTTCACTACTGCATCAAGCAGATTCATCTTCCCTTGGTGTGGGAGGTTTTGTAGTAGCCATGAACGTGTTTTCATGGTGTGATCTTTGTCGAAAGTACGCAGTTATCCTGAAAGCAGATAGAAACCAAATCGGTTGAGCCGTGCGTGATGCTATTTAGTAGCGGTAAGGCATGCAGGGTAGGGATTGTTACAGGACGAATTTCGTTATTTTCTGTATTTCCTAGGCTCATCTGAATAGCCGGGTACTTCCCCTTTGGTTCTCCGGGCTTTGCAACGATAAGGGCAATGGCTGCAGTATCACTAATTGGTCGTACTTGGTTTAATGCGCCTGGGTAACTGGTGTCGTAGCAGACTAATAAGCAGGGCTCTCCACTATGGTTTGCTTGAATCGCTGCTTCTAACAGCCCAGCTGCGAAACTACCGTCTTCAGCAGAAATAACCTGAGATGGCTGCATGCAACCCGTAGCGATGCCCCAGTATCCAGCTACTGTGTTGTGAACTGAGTTGTGAAAACGCGTAGGCGATATGAGGCGGTCATCTGAAGCTAACTGCTCGCAAATAGCTTCACAATTTACGCCATCCGCACCGGATGATGTAAATACAGTTAAAAGTTCTCGTGGATCTAATCCGGCATCCTTGCATGCTTCAAGACCGACGTTTAAACCTGCTTTGACAATTGAACTAGCACGGCGGCGTTCGGCAGGTGGGAGAATTTCGGGGCTGGGTAATTGTGTTTTGATGGCTGCTAATGGGAAACCCTCTTTGAGTATCGTCTGCAATTCAGGCCAATTAGTAAAGCCTGGGCCAATAGCACCAATGCCCAGGATGACAATATCAATAGAGTTCTCTGCCGTCATGGGTTAATTCCGAAAATCAGACTGCAGTTGCTACCGCCGAACCCAAAAGAGTTGCTCAATACACGCTTAACCTGGCAACTTGTTGATGTCATTTGATAGTTCAGATGGATCGTCGGGTCAAGTAGCTCTGTGCCCACGCTTCCAGGAATGAAACCTTGTCGTAATGCCTCGAAACAGGCTATCGCTTCCACAGCACCGGCTGCTCCAAGCGTATGGCCAGTGATGCCTTTCGTCGAGCTGCATGGAATGCGGTCGCCGAAGACGTTACTGACCGCTACCCCTTCAGCACGGTCGTTGCTGGGTGTGGAAGTGCCATGCAGATTAATGTAATCAATGTCATTCGGCGACAGACCTGCGCTGTTTAGTGCCGCTTCCATTGCTTGTTTAGCACCAAGACCATCGGGGTGCGGGGAAGACATATGATAGGCATCGCTGGACTCACCATAACCCATGAGTACCAAGTCAGAGCTTTGTTGTTTAGTTAGCAGGGTAAACGCTGCTGCTTCGCCGATGGATATGCCGTTTCTGTCCCGATCATAGGGTCGGCATGGCTTTTCTGAGGTTAGTTGTAGAGAGTTGAAACCGTATAGGGTTGTTAGACAAAGTGAATCCACGCCACCGACAAGGGCAGCATCGATAAGTCCTAATGCCATAAAGCGTTGGGCGGCTGCGAATACTTTGGCAGAGGAAGAGCATGCTGTAGAGATAACAAAACCTGGTCCCTGGATGTCGTACACGGTACGGACAAAGTTGCAAAGTGAAGAAACACTGTGTGATCCAGAGTAATTAATAGGTTTTAGGAATTCGCCAGTTTTTGAATCGACATTACGATAGGCAAGCTCGGTGTCGTAGATGGCAGAGGTACTGGTGCCTAAAAAAATACCAATACGTTGTTTGCCGACGTTAAGAATGGTCTCTCGGATGCGTTGATCGAAACCATCCTGTTGTAAGCCTAAAAACGCCAGGCGATTATTTCTACATTCAAAAGTTGCCAGGTTTTGCGGCAGCGGGGAAATTTCTGTGTCTAATGCACTAACTTTACCGATCCAAGTATCAAGCGATACGTCATCGAAATCGCAATGAGCCAAACCCGTATCGCCAGCCAATAATGCACGAAGAAGTGCGTTATTACCCAGACCGATGCAGGTGGATGCGGTGTAGGAATCGATAAAGATAGGTTTCAATAAAAGCTCCATGATTTATAGGATTTTACCTAATGGGAGCCGGTTTGATCTTCGACTGGCTTGCTGCCATTGAAAGCGCAAAAAACAGGGACAAAAGCGAGCCTGGGCCGACTGTTTGTCCAATGGCTTTCAGTACTGGAACCTCGGTGAATGCTAGGACGCCAAAACCAAACATGGTAGCGACACAGGCGACGATAAGAGAGGCGATGGTAATCGGGTCGATTTCTCCCGACTTGCTTTGCACCAAAAGCGCGTAATTGGAGCCGATAGCGAAAATCAGTAGGAAACCGACGGCATGCAATAGGGTGAGATTGACGCCAGCCAGCCCAAGTGTGCCTGCTACAACTGCTGAAGAGAGGACTAACGGTGCCATGATGCGAACGGCGCCACGTATTGATCGGAGTGCTACAGTCAGCAAGATAAAGATACCCAAAACACCAAACAGACAGCTCCTCAGGGTGCCAGAAACATACTGTTCGTACATCTGATTGCTCTCATTAAGCAAGTCGACATATTGAGCATCTAGGCCTGGGTTTGTTTCCAAGAGATCTTTGATGCGTTGCGGATTTAAAGGAGTTTCTGGGGTGTCTTTAAGAATGCCAATAGCAACCCACTTATCACCGACTGGATAAAGCAGGGATTTGATCACTTCGTTAAGAGAAGTGCCTGTATAGCTGCTTTGTTCAATAAATGATGCATTACGTGTTACCTCAGCATCGTCAATGAATGGCTGTAAGGTTTTACGGCTGACGGGTAGATCTTTGATTGCCTGATTAAGCTGATTTTCTAGGTCTTTCTTTGCCGGTATTGCACCCATCCGTTGGCTCTGAGTAGCCCGGCTCGGCAGCAGTTTTGAAGGAGCGTCAAATCCTGCAATAAGGCCTTCTTCTTGTAAAGGCGACATCAATAAAGCAATCTGTTCGCTAATCTCTATTGCCGCATCTTCAGTTGCAGCTTTCATAACGATGATGTGGCGTGTACCGCCTGCACCTAGTTCTGACCGCAGCTCCATATCCAGCGCTTTATCGGCTTTGGAAATAGGGCTTAGGTCAGAAACCTGGTTGCTCCATTTAACCGCTCCGGAAAAAAATGGAACCATCATTAGCATAGCGATTAGATAGCCCGCATAGCGAAGCTTGGCTAACGCAGGTAGGTATTGTGTGACTGTGTTGCCAATAGCGCTTAAAGTGCGGTCATCAAGTTTCGGATTGTGCAAAGCGGGCAAGACATATCGCGTAACAAGTACAGCAGATGAAAGCCCAGCGATTGTAAAGATACTCAACTGCGCCAGACCGGGAAAGTCGGTTGTCAGGAGTGCTAGGAAGCCGACGATGGAGGTGAGTGTGCCTAGGCGTATGGTTGGCCAAAATCGTTGCTTCCAATTAGCGTTCTGTTTCTGGGCTTGGGAGAAATAGTAGATGGAATAGTCAACAGCTTCGCCTATCAGCGTAGAACCAAAGCCGATCGTGATTGCATGCACTGTGCCAAAAAATAAGCTCACAGCTGTGATGCCGCAAAGAATGCCTGAAAGTATCGGGAGCGTGCCGAGGGCAAAGGTTTTGATGGAGCGAAAAACCCATAGGAAGAGAAAACTGATTGCGCTGAGCCCCAGAACTGAAAAAGTTAGTACTTGAGAATGAATCGTTTCACGGGCATTAACAGAGAACACCGGGGAGCCAGCCATTTTAAGGGTGAGATTAGCCCCTAAAGACTTCTGAATGAGTTCAAATTGTTGGCGAATAAAGTGGACAGATGCCTCTTGAAGGTCCGTATCTGTGCCGGCAGCGTTAGTCTGGGCGAGCACAAGTGCACGCTGACCACCATTGACTACCCAAACACCGTGAGAGCTCTCGATCTGGTTCGTGAATCCGAGATTGTTAATGACGGAAAGTAATTCGCTTGTTGGGTCTTGAGGGAATATTTTCTTGATCAGCAAACCTAGTGGTGACCCAAGAACATCGATCGTTTCAGAAATGGCGTTATGTAGGCCTTGTTCGGTAAAGTGTTCAATGGTTGTCGGGCTTAGTAGATATCGGTTTTTGAATATAAATGCCTGATCCTGACGGGTGCTTTCAGGGTTGCCATTTTGAACCATGCTGAAGCGTTGGCTAGACTGCATTGAAGCCGTTAATTCTTGCGATGCTTTGGCAAGTGTTTCACTGGGCGCACCTTCAATGCCGACAAGAATTGTGCGCGAAAGCGAGCCACGCGTAAGCTGCTCAATCAGAATGCTTTGGTTGGTGGTTGGATTTGCGGGTAAGAACGCAGACATGTCTGCTACATAGTTGGCACGTAATACAGCAAGTGCCGCAACCGCAATTGCGCAAAGCCATATAAGAATGGGTAATCGCTTGGACATCGTTAATTGGCTGGCTGGATGCTCATGACTGATTTGTCACCATCTGCTTGTAAGTATTCAATGGTCGTTACTTGATCGTCATGCCCCGATATGGTGATTTTTGACACAAATTTGGCAATCTGTTGATCATTTGGCAAAAGAATTAAAGTCCAACGTTTTGGGGTGCCGCTGAGGCTTAATACATAGTTGTCTTCGAGTTTCTTCTGGTTGCCAGTAAGCGTTCCGCGAATGCTATCTATGAACCCAACGAGTTCAGGTTGTGTGTTGATGTTGATGGATGCTTTTTTTCCAGCAGTCTCATACCTAAGGCGATCGCCATCCAGAATTAGAATCTCTGGTTTTGGCGTTAAGACTTTCTTTTCAAGATAAGCAGGCGGTGCGTAGACAAGATCCCCTGTCATGACCAGAGGTTTATCCAATACAGCAAGTTGCCGCCTTTCGATGAAGGTTGCCTTGCCGCCAGGATTCGAAGAAAGCGTCTTCATCAGGTCTGAAACATTCCAGGCAAAGGCAGGAAATGCTATTAGAGAAAGCAGAAGCAACCCGGTGTATTTAAGTCGCTTCATTACATTCCCAGAAATCATAAAAGTTGAACCAATTGTAAGGGTTGACCATGCAAAGTTCTTCTAGCGTATTTGCATAGAGCGTCAGAATTGTTTCTGGAGAAATTTCCACATTTTCTGGATTCAAGTCTCGAAAAAATATCCGGTATCGATTGCCGCCTTCATATATGCCTGCAATGAAGCAGATCGGAGAAGCGAATAGATTGGGTAGTCTGAATGGAGCCAACGGAAATGTTGCATCTGAGCCAAGAAATCTGCGTTTAATTCCTGGCTCATTCTTTACGGATCGGTCTGCCAGAATGCCGACCATGTGGCCTTCTGACAAGCGTTCTTTTACGGTCAACATTGTTTGAATAGAACCAAGGGGAATGATGACGTTAGCTAGATCTGGTGAGATTTTGTGGAAGATCTTCGCTAGTTTTTCACTATTTTTTTCATACATCAGTATGGAAATCTTCAGATCTGGGCAGTTGTTTGCCGTATAGCGCACAGCCTCAAAGCTGCCAAAGTGAGCACCATAGAGCATAACGCCGGCGTTATTTCTCAACGCTGTTTCAATTTCGTTCTGGCCATTAATGCTTATTTTGAATGAAGAAAATCCACCGGCTAATAGATAAAGCCGATCATGCGTGACTGACGAAAAATATAGAAAGTGCTTATAAACCTCTAATGCACTTGGTGGCCGATTGAACACACGGCTTAGGTAAGACCGGCTGGCGTGTCTTGCTGTTTTGGCGAAGCAGACATAAAAGAATGCTACGCAATAAATGACAGGTCTGGTAATTCGACGGCCAAAGAATAGGGAGGCTTTGGCCAGAAAGCCGATAAGAATCGGGCTGCCTTTCTCTGGGCGGTCTTTCCATCCTGATGTCGAATGCTTAGTCATGATCAGTAACAGAGATAATCTGCCCTTCACAGACAACGCTATCGGCTACCTTAACCATAAAGCTATGTGCACCGCGTCTGATGTTACCAAATGTAATCTGGAGGGTTTCGCCGGGACGCACAGGCTTTAGGAATTTGGCGCTTCGGAACCCATCGCTTGGTTTTTCAAATGCCGCAGCAACGTAATTGAGAATACAAATACCGGGTAGGATTGGGTTTCCCGGGAAGTGTCCACTAAACGCCGGGTGATCTACAGGTATATCCACGCAAATCATTTCGCGCTCCTGGCGCTGTTAAAAAGAGCGTCTAGTGAGGATTGCAGCACTTTGCCGGTAGGGTTTCTAGGTATCGCAGTAGTTTGAATCAAGAACCTTGGTAAGAAGACTGGGTCTATATAACGACGTAATACAGTTCTTATCGTTTTGTTATCCAGGGTCTGGGCTGTATGGAGTAGGGCTAATCGTGGTTGTGAACCGGGCTGCATGCTGGGAATAAAGAAATGGGCATCTTCAATTTCTGGTATGCGCTTGATTATGTTATTCAGATAGCTGAGCGAAGTGCGCTTCCCAGCGATGTTGACCATGTCGCTGCTCCGACCTAATAGACGAAATCTATTGTGGTCGTTGAGCTCTAATGTGTCAGATAACGGAATAGGTGAGGATAAATGACCGCCACTAGCAAAGAACCGGCCTTCCTTTAGGGTTATTTCTACACCATCCACCAGTGTCCACTCGTCAGACAATGCTGAGCGTCTAACAGCGATTTGACCGGTTTCTGTGGAACCATAAATCTCGCTTAATTGGCAGCCCATGGCGGCTTCGGTGCGGTTGGCTATCTCTACCGTTAAAGGGGCGGTTGCACATATAACACGCCCTATCTGAGGTAGATTAATTTCTGCGTTGAGCAGTGTCTCCAGATGAAATGGCGTTGTAACTAGCACTACGGGTGATGCTGCTACATTCAGTGCGTTAGCGATATCTGCCGGGAAAAATGGCTTTTGATCGTAAAGGATTAATCCATTAAGCAGTGTGAGCAGAATGTTTGATTCGAAGCCGTACATATGTTGGCTCGGTGTTGTGCCAATAATGCTGCAGCCTTGAGGTAAGTCAAGCTTGTTGCTTGTGATCTTGATATTTTTTACAAGGGAGCCCCAGTGTTTTGGATGTGGAATTGGTGCTCCGGTGCTGCCTGAGGTAAACACATAGGCGATCAATTGATTCGCATTAATTACTGGGACGTCAAATGCTGTAGTCTCGGTGCCAATGTGCTGGCTAGGATCAATGTATTCATCAACCCCTATGGTTGGAGGATGATCTGAGATGACGAAAAAATCTGGCGCGTACTTCCATAAATGCTCAATGGTGTCAGTGGTGACTGCGGAGGGTAATAATGAGATTTTGTTTCGAATGATTGAGGCGCCAAGTCCAACCATAAACGCATACCGATTGTTACAAATATTCAGTACATGCGATCCGATCGGTAGTTCTTTTGATAGCTGTAGAACGTCAGATAGGTATTGCCCTGCGCTAATGATTTTCCCATGGTAATAGGCAAACGGCTCTGTGCCTGTTCGATGGCAAATAAGCGGCGAACTCATTTTGCGACAGCCTGTTTCAGGTTGTTTCGATGCTTAATGAGTGCCTTTATGGTGCGAAGAAGGGAATCCTTGCGGTCTTCATAAGGCAACATGAGTTGTCGTGCTATTAAATCAATAGCGAATAGCGCAACAATCAAAACAGGCGGAACCACCGAAATGAGTTCGCTCCAGAGCTGAGTCGGCAATATGAAAAACAAAGCTAACCAGATAGGAATCTGTAATCCAAAAAATGCGGCCCAGCTATAGGTGAGCGCTTTCGTGTATTTGGCTAACTGAGGGGATATCGACTCGTGAACCAGCATGGCAAAACGCGTACAGAGCGGTACTTGGTTCCGATGCAGTGATCCATAAAATTCTTTAAAGAATATCGCGTAGATGGCAATAAAGTTGATTAGATAAACGTTCTGAGGTTTCAGTAACCCAAACTCTTCGATCAGGAGTGCGCTTGCAACTGCTGTTATACCGATGAGCAAACGCCGCCCAAGAAATGGTGTTCTAGCAATCAATACTGCAATGACTACCAACGTGGGAACGAGTGATGCCACTAGGCCTAGCCAAATAGGAATCAGGCTTTCTGCTAGCAAAATGGGCGTTGTAAGAAACAGAAGGGATAGTGCCGTAGAGGCAACGATCCCAGCTAGTTTTTTAAGTGTCACTTTGTTCGGTTGGCAATAATATATTCGCAGAGTGAATTCAGCGATTTGAATATTTGTGCGTTGTCAGGGCTATCAGCCTTGATCTGTAGGCCGTACTTCTTTGAGGTGACAAGAGCAACTTCAAGGATGTCGATCGAATCCAAACCTAAGCCATCACCGTACAGAGGCGCTTCTGGTTCAATTTCATTAATTGCAACATCTAGGTTGAGTGCAGCAATGATTTGTTCAGCAACTTCGTTGCGAAATTCCGGTGTGACATGTGCGTTCGTCATTGCTTTGCCTCTCAGTGTGTCTTTTTGAATGCTAATACGGCGTTACTGCCTCCAAACGCAAAGCAATTGGATATCGCGCCTTTTAGATTGGTGTTTGTGATGCTTTGACCCCTAATGTGCATGACGCCCTCACATTTCGGATCGATATTGGTGAGATTGGCCGTTGGTGGAAGCGCATCTTGGCTAAGAGCGAGCACAGTAATCGCGGCTTCTATTGCACCTGAGGCCCCCATGAGATGGCCATGCGAGGACTTGGTTGCGCTTACCGGGAGCTTTGGTGCATGAGAACCAAAGACCTCTCGGATGGCCGATATTTCGATTGGGTCGCCTTCAAGCGTAGCTGTGCCGTGCGCGTTGATGTACCCAATGTCTGTAGGTCGCATGCCGGCGTTAGCTAAAGCCATGTTGATGGCTTTAATTTGGCCAGTTTGGTCTGGTCGGACCAGATTCTGATGGTCGCAATTGGCACCGTAGCCGCCTAGTTCACAAATGATCGGAGCGCCCCGTTTAACGGCGTGCTCCCAATCTTCTAGGATTAGCGCTGCTGCACCCTCGCCAAGAACTAAACCAGATCTTGCGCTGTCAAATGGCCGGCAGGCATTTGCTGCAGTTTCTGCGCTCCCAGGAGACAGGACGCGCATGGCCTCCCAAGCGCGGAACACTCCATAGAGGAGTGGGTTGTCAGATCCGCCGACAACCATTAGGTCAGATTCGCCTTGTTGGATCTTCTTGAACCCTTCACCAATAGCCGTTGCCGCCGAGGCGCAAGCAATAGAGTAAGTCATGCAGCTAGCGCCTAAACCAAGCTTGATTGCTATATGTGAAGCACAGGCATTGTTCATACCCAGTACCACAGACATTGGTGGCAGTCTTTGTTTGCCGTTTTTCCACATCTCCCGAAGGCCGTGCTCATAGGCGTGAGTGCCTCCTAAGGCAGTGCCCCAGGAAACGCCCCAACGATCATTGGCCTGTTCTTCGTCGATAGATAAACCTGCTGCTGACCACGCATCTAAAACTGCGGCTAGACCGAGCTGTGAATAGCGATCCATGCCGCTTGCCAAAGCCTTTCCAATAGTCCGCTCTGCCGAAAAACCCGTGCAATGTAGAGCTGGGGAGGCTATAGGCTTTGGTTGCTCATCACTTTGGAAGAAAGTGATGCTGGATTGACCGAGTAGGATGCGGTTGAAGAAATCCTGGGTGCTGCCACCTTGCGGGTCGACAATAGAAACACCGGTGACAGCTACGCGACGCATGTCAGATGGCACTTGGATTTTCAGATAGATGTTTCTCTACCATAGAGATTAGTTCACCAATTGTTTTTGGCCGCTCATCAACATCAGGTAGGTTGATATTGAGTTTCTCTTCAAATTCGAAGAGCAGCTCAAGTTGTGTGAGCGAATCAATGCCAAGTTCTTCCAGAGTGGCCTCTGGCGTAATTTTTTCTGCTGGGATCTCAGTGCGCTCAAGCAAGAAATCTCGGAGAATTTTTAATGAGGTTTCTTCAGTCATTTGATTTCGCTCTCGGCAACTTTTATAACGGCTGCTCGAAGAGCGACCCCTACAACTACGTACCCTACGCTACACACGTATTGATCGACACTTGGCCGGATCATTTTGTCGTAATAGCTTTCAATGCCAACTACGGCATTGCCGCCTTCTTTTAGGGCGCGGCGTTGCAATTCTTCTATGGCATCAATAAATGTGGATTCGCAGACAGCTTTTGCTTTGTTATTAAGCAGGGGAAACTTTTTGTTGGTAACCCAGGTGCCTAATGATTTTTCTGCTTGTGGGTGTTGTTGATCAGCAAAATAAAGTTTAACCCCGGGGTCTAATCGAGATTTAGCCTCATTGCTCGATAAAGCTTCCTTGATACTGAATAGGCGCAGATCATCCTTAGCGAGGACATTTGCCGAGGATGCCATCATATAAATGGCAAAAATAGAGCCTAAGAAAGCTTTAAATTGCTTTGAGCTGCGTGAAATTGCCATAAATGAACCCAAATACCCATTGATATTGGGATTTTACCCTATGACAAATGCTTTTAGAGATGAGGTGAGTTCTGTTTAGCCAACTGGCTTCGCATCAATCCGATAGCGTACTTCCGTATCCGATGTGCGTCCTGCTCTCGGGTTGCCGATGGTGGCTAATGGCGTTGCCAGGCCGGCTAGGCCGGTGTCGGGGCCGCCGGGTAGGGTAAAGCCCGGGCCGTATTGATAGCCCACCCAGTTCATTTCCCAGAAGCCAAAGAGCTTCTTGCGTAGGCTGGTCAGGCGGGCATCGGTGGCCGATAGGCCTTCTGCTTGCTGTAGGCGCACCACATCACCCGGGTCTACCGGGGTCCAGCCGTAGCCAGGGGTGTGAAATTCAGCGCGGACGCGTTGGTCTTTAGTCACGTTACCGGTAGCGCCCAACTTAGGGTTGAGGCGGGATTCGCCAACAATCTGCCCCCAGACGGCACGGGCAGGGATGTTCAAGGCGCGGCACAGGTTCACAAAGGCAATGGCGACATCTTCACCTTTGGGGCTAAGGCAGGCTGTGCGTGGTGGTAACGCCATTTCGTAGGCGCTACATTGGCCGGAGAGGGCTTTGTCGAGCACCCAGTCGTATAAAGCTCGGGCGCGGGGCAGCGGTTCGATAATGCGGCCGCTCACTTCATCGGCTAGGTGGCGCAGGCCCTCACTGGTGCCGCGGTAACCGGTTTCACGGACGTTACGATCCAGTTCTTCTTCGGATTCGTGGAAGAAGGTGCCGCGCTTGGTAATGTCGAATTGGCGGGTGCGGGTTTCTACCCGCATTTTGAGGGTGATGTCGGGTGTGGATGAGCCGCTGTCTGCCACAAAGACGTGGAGCTGGCTGGCCGGATCAAAGCGGATACCGGCTTTGTTGCCACCGCCGGACCAGGTGATGGATGTTACCTGTTGCCACGGGGTGTCCATGGGAATGGGGATCCACAGCGTGGCATCGTCGCCATGGCTGGTAGATGAGACATCAACAGTAAGTTCGTAAGGGCGCCAGACGCCGCCGCTCATGGCCAGTTCTGGCGCGAGTTTTGCGGGTACTTTGATGGGGGCGGGGCCACTGGGCGCACGCAAGCCACTACGGCTGGATTTTTTGAGTCCGGTGCCGTTGCTGGCGGCCTTTTTCTTGGGGGCTGCAAATGCGGCGCTGGAGGCCAGAAGGCCCCCGAGCAAAAAAGTACGACGTTTCATGCGGTCTATAGTACCTCAGACGCAAAATCGGCAAGGCGTGAACGTTCACCACGTTGCAGGGTGATATGCCCGGCATGTGGCCAACCCTTCATGCGATCC
>JACCDN010849712.1_pt1 | contig 21451 bp, 13 predicted proteins | sample 7441691 | NCBI WGS metagenome assembly JACCDN01 (sample SAMN15323439, study PRJNA562643) | freshwater metagenome | isolation source: river surface water | place: USA:Blue River Watershed | collected 2017-08-16 | reverse complement strand
TTCGTTGTTCGTCTTCCAATTGTTTGGATTCAGAACGTTTTGTTGTGTTTGGGTTTTCATCAGATGGAATGTCAAGTCCGTCCAAACTAGTATGTGATACCCAAAAATCAACTTCAGGTATTGTAACTTGATTGGTATGTTGATCGTTCAAATTAATTTCTTCAAAAGGATCAATGGTCAAAGGATGTTTGTTTTGCTTTGCTTGTGCTGGAATACGTTTTGAATGATTGTCGATCTGTTTTTCAAACGCCTCAAACATTGAATGCTGTCTCTTCTTATCCGCAAGCCGTTTCAAAATTGCATTAATGTTATATGGTGTATCATCATTCTTATCCATCTCTTCAAAGATTTCGTACAAATTATACCCTCTGTTAACAAGGTATGATACGACGCGAGCATATTCACTTTTTGTCGTAGAAGGTCTAGTTTCGTCTTTAATGGGGTCATGCCGTAGCTGTGGTAAGGAACTACTACTAGTATCGCTTAGAGGCGTTGTACTTGATTGCATGTGTTTGTATATAAGTATAGCTAATATTTCACTCCTCTCATGTGGTATCCCATCAGCATCAAGTTTCTTCAAAACATCTATTATATCTTGCCTTACAAAGCCTAATTTGACAAAATAAGCGACAATCATTAGATCACGTAGCGTTTGAGACAGTGGTGGAAATATTGGTGGAGACAGTGGTGTAATGAGTGGTTTTCTGGTCTGAGTGGTACTAGATTTTTTCAGAGAAGTCTTGACAGATTTGCTTGGTACAGATGGCTGGCTGGCCTCGTGTTTAAGGCTATTTTCATACTCTATGATTTGTAGATTTTTCTCTTTCTCAAATTCTTTGAGGAACTGCGTGATATCTGAATCGTTAAAACCTTCAGCACGAAGTCTTGCTATAAAACCTTGATCCTCACTTGTTGTCAAGGGCTTGGATTCAACAATCGGTGTAGGATGTAAAGGAAGTGGTGTTGTGCCTATAATTTGTCGACTCTGTTCAGGCCTTGATTCTTGTGTGGGTTTTTTCTTGGAAATGCTTGCTGGGCGAGGGTTCGGTCGAATGCCTTTTGCTGCAAGTTTTTGCAATACTGTCTCTTTCGTAAATGATTGTTTTGTTGTGTCCAATTCCTCAATGCACTCCATTATGTCAGAAAGTTGATAGCCTAAATTGACAAGTGTTTCTGCAACGCCAGCATTAGGTTTTAAGGAAGGATCTGTTTGTTCGATGTCTGCCTGATTTCTTCGCCGAGATCCTCCAGGAGTCCAATTACTTCGTGGTCTCTGTATTTTATGTTGAGTCACGACCTGATTTTGATCTGTATTTACGTATACTACTTTACGATTGGCTCGAATAGAAAAGAATATGAATATAGACAAGTACAAGACCAATAATATACCACTAAGGATAGGTAATATCATAGGTTCTTTCTTTTTTTATTTATTTCACAAGATTAGTTTCTTTATGCATTTCAACTTTTGCTCCAATCTAGTTATGGCCTCTTCCAACTCTTCATAGGTAGGTACCCTAGGAAATTCATTTTTTGGTTTAAGAATGGGTATACGTGATTTCTTCTTCATGATTTTTTCTTTCCATGGTTCATCCAAAATTATTTATCACCGTCCGGGATGTGGCAGCTACGATGTTACCTTTTATCAAACACAATGACTGCTGAAAGTGGTTTATCATTCATTGTTGTCTCATAATAACTAATGGTAATTGTATCTCCAATAGGAAAGATATCGAGATACTTTTGACGTAGTTTAGGATTCAAACCACCCGACACGGAAAATTCTCCTTTGGAACCCAACCAAGAACAACGTAACGATTTTAACATGTTGGGTTTACTCGGATTCATATTATATCCTACAATAGTAGCCTTTTGTTTATGTTGTATTTTCCATTTCAACATGCTATAACTTCTCTTTTGTTCATATTTGGCTGATGGGTCCTTTAGAATGGCCCCTTCTTCATGATCTTTCACCACCCATTGACGAAACATGTCAAACGCTTTTGGCCAACTTTGAATCAAGTATTGTTCATGATAAATGATGGGACATGGTTTGCCCTTACGGCCCTGGGGTGTCTTTTTCCATTTTTCTACAATCTCTTTATGAACTTGTCGTAATGTAGCCAAACGTTCACTAAAGGTATTATTTTGAATCTCGTCATAACAATCAAAGAGATAATACTTTACTTCATCCCATTTGTCAAACCCTCCTTGTACCATGGGTATTAACTCGTAAAATCGCTCCTTTCCCAAATACAATTCCCCATCCAAAATGATATCATCCGGCAACAAGTCACCAAACCATTGAGGTATATGTATTACACGATTATCATGCTCTTTTAGTGCCATACGAGATTTCATAACTCCTTTACACCAAACACCTCGTATCCCATTTAGCTTTTTTGACATGTACCACCCAGTAGGATCCACTACATAATAACCATGAGAGGCACCCACTTCCAAGGTTAATGGACTCTTGAATGTATTCTTTCGTATGGTCTTGGCTATAAAATGATATGCCAACATGGGCTTAAAATCAATCTTGGTCTCGGCTGATTCTGCTACGGATGGTGGTGGTCTATACTTGCGAAGAAACATTTTTTTTCTTATCGTATAAATCAAAAAAATAAAAGAAAACACGAATCATGATTCTACAACTATTTAGTATGGTCCTATTTATACTCTATTTAGCACTATTTCCTTTTCTATCATGGATTTTACCATCATCCCGTAGCCGTTCTGAGGTTTTACCACCATCTCGTAACATTTCTGGGGTTTTACCACCATCTCGTAGCCTCTCTGGGAATTTACCACACAATCAGCAAGTCGCCACACCATCACTATCCTACTACCCACATCCTAAGCATTCAAATACCCATGCTCCATTTCAGACCTCGAACCTAGGGCTCATGACTCGTATGAATGTCCAGGATCCTTTCGAGAGTGGTTCACTACCACAATATACTCATAATAGTACAAAAGATCAATTACGTAAGCAAAGGTTAGGTATAGAAAAGACACGATCCATAAATGATAGTATGTACGAGTTTTTAGAACATATGCCTGGCGACTATTTTGAAGCCTTACCACGAAACAATGCTACGATATCAGATGCCAGAGAAAGGTTTACGACTTATATTCTTCCCTTGGTACAAGATACTGGTGATTTACAAAAAGACATTCAAATGACCATTGAACGAGAGAACAAGACCCCATTTGGACTAGGTTGGTTTAGTCCAATGAATACAGATACCATTGACGATTTATTGAATCATATTGAACAATACGAAAGATTTACGAATGGGAGATGGGACCCTCATAACCATATTACCATTTTGCATCAACGTATTGAACAAAAATTACCATCCGAAATAGCAAAAGCAAAACAACAATACCCGTGGTATACAGGGCTTGTAAACACCGATTATGACACGTATGAGAAGTTTCAAAATCTTGCACAAGCAGACAGGTTTCGCCAATCCCAACTTCTAACTATACAACAAACGTTAGATGGGTTACCTAATGATATTCAAGGAGATTTCAAAGTGGGTGAAGCTCAGTTGAAAAAGGCTGATTTACACATTCGACAGATGTTTTCAACACGATATCTACCTATCAACAATGGTTCCAGCTCTGTACTCGACGATATCCAGACTGCCATCCAAGAGGAAGCTACGCTACCGTATGGATTAGCCTGTTTCGGAAATCTAACAAACGTCACTGATTTGGTAGAGCGAATAAACCAGTATATACATTTTACCAAGCAAAAGACATGGATTTATGAAAAACATGTAGAAATTATGCAACGAACGATGCACAAGTATTCTGAAATGTTTATACGTGTAAAGGATGTGGAAGGAGTACAATCGATTCCCCAAAATGCTAATTCTATAGAGGATTCCATACGATACTACGAACGATTACGACGTAATCAAAGCTTGATTATTCAACATATTATTGCCATGGAACTAATTACTCTTTTGGTTCAAGGTGATTTTGATTTGAATTACTCTGGAATTTGTTACAACTCAACTCCAGAATTATCATACTATTGCAAACAATTGGAAAAACACATACATAATCAAAAGCTACTTGAGAATCTAGTGTCTACAGCATATCATGCACATTATGGATTTCGAGCTTTGCTTCCTGGTGATCACATTAGAGTATGGTTTAGCAAAAGCATCTTGAACCCACCTGTAGGTGATTGGAAGACGTTTCAAAATGAATTTCATGCCAGGTTCGACAGGTTGTTTGAAAATCCTAATGATGTTCGTACTAATTTGACGGCTATTTTCGAGCAATTCAAAGAAAACCCTAACATGTTTGATAATAAACCCCGACTGGGATATACATTTGTTTGCCGTACGGACAGGGATAAAACAAAACATTGGATCGAGGCTGAGAAAATTTTATACCAAGATACATTGACACAATGAAAAATAAAAGAATCTTGTATGATTATCCAATTGTGTAGTGTTATCCTATTACTACTTTATCTAACCATCTTTGGCTTATTTTACCAATATACATCATCATCGCCTATCGTGCCTCATAAACCAGTCTTTCAAGAATCCCGGACACTTGTACCAGTCTTCAAAGAATCCCAGACACTTGTACCAGTCTTTCAAGAATCCCAGACACTTGTACCAGTCTTTGAAAAATCCCGGACGTCTGTACCAGTCTTTCAAGAATCCGGGACACTTACACAAGTAACTAGATACATTACCCCATCAGTAAATCCAGTACATACAATCCCTGTCAGTGTAACTCAAACGCCATCGAGCCACGGTTCAACTTCAGTCACATCTTCAAATTTGCAAAACCACGAGCAAACGGTAACTCAACCTCCACCGATCGAGCAACGTGAATTAACGCCAGAAGAAATACAACTCAAGCTTGATAATCTCAGAAATACCATTGATGATCTACCTTTAACTACGAATCCACAGGAATCTTTAGTGCTGTTCAGAGAAGCTAATGCCATACTTCGTAAACATTTTCTGGATATGGAATTTATTAGTTTATTATTGGGTTCCAAAGAGTTACAGGATTATCCAGGTGTAATGTGTGATAAGCAAAGAAGATTCATAAATTATACAACATTGCTAGTTAACAATCGTCACGATTCCGTTACATCCAATGCATTAATGCGTATTGCCTATGATCATGTGTTACCAACTGTCCAAAAACCTGATAATGTTCTTAATTGGTTTTATTCCTTATTACCAAAGAATTGTCGAGATTCACAATTTCAAACATACAGGAAGGAATTCAACCATAACCTCGAGTTACAACTTGGATACAAACTATTTTTTGCTCGTAACAAAATGAGACAGTATATGAACGATCATAGAGATGAACCAATTGCAAAGCCGAAATATGATTCGGTGCAAGCCAAAAACTTGAGAAACCAGGCCCTTGTCTCGTTCTTTCAAGGATTATTACCTAACAATACTCTGTTAATGGATGAGGATCATATTCGAGAAGTATGCAGAACAAAACTCTTGGTTATTACTACACATACCTCTGATTTGATTTATGATTTGAAACAGACCATCGTGGCGGAGAATGATCTTACACAACATCCATATGGTCTTGGGTGGTTTGGAACTATGACGACAGATGATATAAGTGGTGTACTTCGAAACATACAAGAATTCAAAACACTTACAGATATTCCTGTCTGGAGTCCACAAGATCATTACCGACAATTGGAAACATTTTTACAAGCAACAATACAAGGTTTAAAGAAGAAATATCCATTAACTCCTATTAACAAGTCTTTTTTTGCAAATTATCAAGAATACAAGAAACATTCTACTAATATCAGTACCCTGGAAAGTGAACCACAAAAAATCAATGATTTATTCAAAATGCTTCCGCGAGAGTTGAAAGACGAGTTGAAGAAACAGAAAACGTCGTTTTTATACTTTGTGGATTTTGAAAAAGCATTGTTTACACTATTTTCAACCAAATACCTTCCACTCACTAGAAATCGTTTTTCTGATTGGTTTACAACGAGACCGGTTATGGATCTCATTAATGATGCTATTCAAACTGAAAAACAACACCAAAACGGGTTATGGAAATTTGGCAAGTTGGACAATTTATCTGATCTCATATCGAGAATCAAGGATTATCATCGTATCACAAATCAGACTTACGATTATAGCAAACACTTTGAAGTTATCGAACAATATGAAAAAGCTATAACTAAAAAAGATAATACTCAACATGAAAATGAGATTCATAAAAGGTATTCGGCGTTTATGGATAATATACCACAAGACGCTACCAAGGACGTTATAATACAAGCCCTAGAACCATATGTGGAATACATGCAAAAAATATACAAACTACTGGGTAACCCTATTACCAAACCCAAATCAAATCAACATAATAATTTCTACGCATTATTAGCAACCAGACATCATACAAAGGATGTTTATCAAGGATTAGTAGAAATTGCATTTGACAATCGTTTGGATCATTCCGAAGAAGGGAACGACAAGAAAATATTTGAAGCTCGAATGCGAAACCTGGCGACACTAGACCAACTTTTTAATGTAACAATTGCTAGGCAAGAGATGCAAAAGTATTTGGATGGCATACCGAAACCTACCAAACCATCATTTATCAATGTTCCGCGAGTGTACATACCCCCACAGATGAAAAAGAACCCTTTTCCAGACGTCAAAGAACAACCACAGAATAGCCCACCGGCACCAAACGTTTCAGGATCACCGCTCAAAACAGTACCTTTACCTGAGGTCCCAAAACCGAAACCAATAGTCGTCGAAACCACAACACCACAACAAGATGCATTCTTTGACGATTACCCATCACAATATTTCTATTCACGGAACCCCCGTACCATTGAAGAGGTCGGGAAGGATTTTGTTTCGTATATACTACCCTTGCCTTATCATAATAAGGATCTAGTGGCGGACGTGCGACAACTTATTCAAAATGAAAATAGAAAACGGTATGGATTAGGTTGGTTTGGAGAAATGAAACCTGGTTCGATACATGACCTACTTACGAATATGGATACCTATGTTCAATTCGTGAATGCCAATCGTGGTTTTGCCTTTTTCAATCAAAAATGGGTACCCGATGGTAAACACTCCACTCGTATACAACAAATTGTGGATGCCAAGGTAAATGAAATACAAAAACGATATCAAGGAAGGAAAATTGATCCTACACGATACCAAACATACCAAGACTATCTGAAACTAATCGCTATAGATCCACAGGAGCCAAAAAGGATAAACTTATTATTACAATCAATTCAAGGTCAATTTAATCTAAAAGATAAACTTACGGCAAAAGAGGTTGAAGAAGAGATTATACGTGTATTCGATGAATACTATTTACCATTGGGACGAACCGGTTCAACGTTACAAGAGGATATAAGAATAACCATTACAAAAGAAAGTGAAGCGCCGTATGGGTTAAGTCATTTAAAAACACCACTGGCGAGTATGACGGATATGGAATATGCTATTGAGGTATTTCGATCTAATGTTTCAAAAGAATGGAATTACTATAATCATTTTGACAAAATGAAACAATATTTATCATTGAGACATGAATCATACAACTCGGTGATTAATAATTTACCTGAATTACCAACGAATCCACAGGATTTTAGAGATTTCGACTTGTATTACATCAGCTTGGAAAAATGTCATACTATACTCGAGCAAAATCTCATACGGATGGAGTTGATTCGTTTATTACAATTAGACGCATATGATAAAGAGTATCAAGGAATATGCTTTAGTCCAAACATTGAATTTTTCAAACAGTGCGAGGAACTACAAAAATACCATCATAGTAAGGAGGTTTTTCAAAACGTTCTAAGAATCTTGTATAATAATCGTAAAGGGTATTCTATACATTGGCATGATGGCTGGTTCAAACAGACTTTTCTAAAACAGGAATATTCGTGGTCAGCATTCGTGGATACATTTAAAACACAATTAGATACACATATCAAAAATGTTGATAAAATGCGGAAAGAGGTCGAAAATTATTTGTTAAATATAAAACCGCCCGAAAAACCCTCAATGGATGAAAAGATTGACGACAACGATCTATGTTTATACATGAAAAAACAATTATCATAATTGATTGGTCGTCAACTTACTCTCTTCCACCTTTTCATCAATCAATTCATTTCGTTTTTGCATGGCGCTACTTGTCGTGGTATATTGATACGATTTGTAGAACATGATCATGATAATCAACATGAGAAAGATAATAAATAATTGACCCATGGTCTCCTTAATAAACTTGCTCCATATTGTGAAAAATTGTACAAAGGTATCTGACAAGGTCCCCAAGGTATCATTTTTGTTTAATAAATCTTGCATAATACTATATTGAGCACTTTGACGTAATTGATCCACAATGTTATTCACGACTTTTAATTGTCCTACTTGGGCTATGGTAAACGATTGCCTAGCATTATTCACATATACGGAATGTGTATTACCTCCATCATTACCAATGGTAAAGCTTTGTACATTCTTGGTCTGGGTCTGAATATCTTGTAATAACTTGGTAGACACTGCACTCGACATGACATTGGACAGGTTGGTCGACATACTGGAACTGAATTTCGTTAACCCACCCAAGATTTTCCCAAATACGTCTTGTTGGTTCGTCAAATGACTTTGAATGTCGGTATTCAGCGAGTTTTGAATGTCGGTATTCATGGTTTGCGTTACTTGACAATTGACATTGGATTGGTATGCGGCAATTTGCGATACATTACTCACTACAATATCTTTACACATTAATGTACATGGATGCAAATCAGAATCACCGGTCGAATAATCACTTTTCAACGCCGGATTCAATGTCTGATAAGGTAAATTCAATGACTGGAGTGTATTTTCCAAAATTAATCGTTCAGACAAGACACCACTCAAGACCGAATAGCACAAATAACATGAACTATCATTACCATTGAGTGATGGGTATACCGACTCTGGAGAATTGACCACACTGAAATTTTGAGTCCCTTGAATTTGTGAAATACATGAAGTAGAGGATTCGATAGCCACTTTGATTGTCATGTCATTGAAAATATTATTGCGAATACTTAGATTGGTTCCATTACCCATGATATCATTGGCAATCGCGAGTCCCACAGCACCCCCCACAAGTAAAGCTGCCATAACTAGTTGTTTTCTTTTTATTTCCATTTCCAAAGTAAAATAAAAGGCCATGGGTAATACCGTTAGTCGTAGTACCGTTACCTCTCAACTCAATAACATGACTGCTACTATTCTTACTAATATTAGTATGAACTGTTCCACTCTCTCTACCAATTCACAAATCATTTCCATCGATTGTGCCCCTAGAAGTATTTCAACCGCCTATGAAAGCAATGCTACATGTCGTCAATGCATCTCCAATATTCTAGTCTCTAAAAAGGAAGAATACACTCGTTATGCCAATTTAGCCAAGGCTGGTAATCCTGTACCCAATATCCCCAATATCAACTTGGATCTTCATTACACAGCAGAAGCCATGAGAGCATGTGGTCGAAATGTATGCAAGGCTTGTGTCATCGAAGACATTTCTCAAAACAATGTAGTCAGTATCTCGGTAGATTGCCAAGCCACTAATAATATTCAAAATCAAGTCTCTCAATCCTTGACCAATGCTATTATGCAGAAACTAAGTACAGACTATGATATTTTTGGCAGTGTAGCCAATATCTTGGGTGGTCGAGATGTTCAAACCGTCTCCAATAGTATTAGTAATCGAGTCAAGAATATCATTACCAATAACTTGATCACTACCGTCTATAATGAAGCCAAAAACAATCAATCATTCATCATCAATGTCACGGAAGGTGAATTTAATGGTATCTCTCAACAGTCGACCTTTAATTCCATTGTCAAGTACTTGTCTGATAATAATATTTTTAATAGCATCATGTCTGATTCCGAATGGACGACTTTACAAACCTTGCACGACTCCAATAACGTCACTGGTCAAATGACCGCAGGATTTATTACGGCCAATCGTTTATTCACGGATATGTTGCATAGTACCATTGGTTATATCATGTTGGCGGTGATGATATGCATGTGTTTGGCAGCGTTTTATGTGATTGCCATTACCGTGTATGAGTATCGAAATCTAAGTCTAGGGTTAACCAAGGAAGGAGATCCAATAGATGAAGTGAATGGGGAAAAGGAAATTAAACTGCCTTATGTATCCTATTTCCCCAAGACCTATTTTTCTCGAAAAATTAAACATCTCCCATTTCCAAAACTTTTCTGATCCCGTGTTTTACCCATAAAGAAAAAAAACACAGCATGCAGGATTTCAAGAATAAGTTACGGAACTATTTCCACGTCGATGGTAACACCTATCAAGAAATACTCGAAGCTGCCGTACTCGTCATGACTAACAAACCTCCACAAAGTCGATTAGATCGAAAATTGAATCAAATACCCCTGGTTCACGAAAGTATATTTCAGGAAATACGTATGGACAAGTCTAACGTCGGCTATGACAAATGGATTGCCAAGTGGAAAGAGATGGAAGGTGAAGCTAAGGTGGAGCAATATTTCAAGGCGTTGAAATCACCAGATATATTGATGAGCGTATCAGATCCCTTTTTGCAAAAACGAATCAATGCCCATCAAGAAATGCTAGATTCGAATTACAATGACCTGGCAGTGTTACGCAAAGGACAATACTATTTTACCCAAAAGGAAATTGAAGATTACGAGCTTGAATACATTAAAGTCACTTTGAAATCCATAGCTATAGTAGAACGTCCAGGGAAACACTCTGAACCTTATATTGACTTGGCACCGCTGATTACGAACAAGGAGAGATTTGAATTATGGAAAGAACACATGTCACAATATCTTCCTGACAAGCTAAATGACGAATACTGGCAAAACTTTGAACGTTTATGTACTGAAGGAACACTCAAAAAAAAGGATTTGCGCAAGCTAAGCGAAATTAAATTAGATCGATTTGGTCAAAATTTAATTCCTCGCTTTGTACTAGATATGGTTATCAGGTTAAATGGAGGAACCTTGAACATGGCGAAATTATTTACACGCTTTTCAGGAGGACTTGTTCTACCTTATTTTGCAGACTATATTGTGAAACATCAAACAGAGATTAATGGTTTTGATTCATTGAAGAAAAAATGGCTAGAAAAAACTCATCAAGAATTGACACCATTGTTATTGTTTGAAGCCCGATTCTATTCTCCTGCTATTTATACTTGTTTACAATTAATGAGTACAAGTGATTTCATAGGGGCATATAATCACATCCAGCAGACTGAAAAACAAACCCAAACCTGGTTAAAATCATTATGGTCAAAACAATTAATGAAACTTAATGACAAGTTCTATACCCAAGAACATCTCACCGCATTTCTTCAGGGAAAATTAACCTATGATGATTGTAAATCCACCTATATGATTACATGCGATATAGCAGAACCCATGAAACCCGTAACCCAAAACTCAAACGTTAAACCAAAAAGCAATCTAGTACCCTTAAGCCAACCAGTCCCAAAGGCACCAAAAGGTAAAGCAGTCCCAAAGGCACCAGTAGGCGAACCAGTTTCTAACAACAAACCAAAAGTCGATTCTGTCCCAGAGGCACCAAAAGGTAAATCAGTCTCTAACAACAAGCCAAAGGGTAACTCAGTTTCTAACAACAAACCAAACAGCAAACCGGTCCAAGAGGCACCAAAAGGCGATGTCTCCAATACGAAACCAAGACAGGAAAACAATGATAAAATAACTTTGCAATGTAGACAATTGAAACAGGAATTTGATGAGCTTTTGAATAGTAAAACATCCAAGTCATCCGAGGGTCTATCTATTCTTATTGAACTTTTTAGGTACAAATGTGTTGATGACCAACCAGTAATGAAGTTTCTAAGACCCTACCAGCAAAAGTTTTATTCAACCATGTCCAAAGGACTGTTTAAGATGTTACTCAAAACCTTTGGAAAACCAGATGATCTTAATGCTATTGTATGTGGTGTATTGACTGAGAATGTAAAAGATTCACAAGATGTGATTGATCAACGACTTTATTATTTGTCTCGTTACAAATTTTACCTTTTTGTACGCAAGTCTTTTCCATTACCACCAAATCAAAACTTTATTGGTGATTATGAATTACAACGCATGTCCGAGTTTGTCAAGAGTATTGGAATTGATCAAGTCCCCCAGAATGAGCTAGAGTTATTGCACTCGAATATATCAAATTTATGTACTTCAGGGATCAATCCAAAAAGAGTAACATTGCCACCAAATATAAATTTGTCTGAATCCACTAAAAAGTGGTATCATAATCTGTTTGTAGCGAGGGAGAAGGCGTATAACGAACATAAAGCAAAAAAACTTGCAAAGCTAAGTAAGGAAAAGGCAGGTCATCAAGCAGAGTTGGAATGGCTTGGCGAAGATGTGGACAATCAGGATACCGGAGCTAAAAAAGCCACAAAGGCCAAAAAGGCTCAAGAAGACCAAAAAGCCCAAAAGGCTCACGAAGCTACCAAGGCCAAAGAGACGAAGGAAGCTAAAGGAGCTAAAGGAGCTAAAGGAGCCGCAAAAGCCTCAAAGGCCAAAAAAGCTCAAGAAGACGACGAAGTAGCAAAGGCCAACGAGACCAAGAAAGCTGAAGGAGCCAAAAAGGACAAAAAAGACAAAAAAGTCCAAAAGGACCAAAAAGCCGAACAATACCAAGAAGCCGAAGAAGCTCAAAAAGACCAAGAAGCTGACGACGCCCACGAAGCTGAAGAAGCTGAAGAAGCCCAAGAAGCAGCTGTCCTAGTTAATCAACCGAAATTTGATCCATTACGTGAATTTAGAGAAACGACCTTGGCTGTCAAACCGATCAATCCAGAATATTATGAATATGCTATAGGCCAGCCTCCCATTGTAAAACGACCAGACGAAAGACATCAACCAAAACCACAACAGAAACCCGATCCTCAACCTGAACCGAAACCATTGAGTCAAAGTAAACCACCACCGAAACCGCAACCTGATCCTGAACCGAAACCATTGAGTCAAAGTCAGTCGAAACCTAATTCTGACCCTAACCCAAAACCAAAATCATCATCATCAGGTCAAAAACAATCGAAGAAAAAACAATCCTCAAACAAAAGTAATGATAACCCAAAAAATCCTAGTCTCAAAAAGCCAAATCCAAAGAAGCACAAGTCGGTGGATAATGTACAAGATGACCCACAGGAACAAGATAATCAACCGCAGCATCAGCAACAGAATGATGAAGACAAGCCTAAGAAGCAACCAAAGCACAAAAAGAAAACAGATAACAAAAAGAAGGACGCGAATCAGACAGACCATGTCTTGAACCCTTTACTGGCCGAGGCGCGGGAACAAAGAAATGAACGCGTGAAACAAATTGTTGCTGTAAAAAAGGCCAAGTCCAAACCACCAGCTCCCGAGTCTCAAAAGGATCCTTCAGCTTCTTCAACCAAGGTCAAAAACAAAAAATCGGTGAAACAGAAGCCAGATCTTTTAAAAGAGTTGAAGGAGCCGGAAGAGTCGGAAGAGCAAAAGAAGCTACGAGAAATCGAAGAGCAGCGGGTCAAAAAAGAGACGGAGGAAAAGGCAGAATATGACAAGTTGAAAAAACAAGTGATAAAACAGGAAGAAGAAGATCTGGAGAATGTGGTACCACGACAACACTTCATTGTATTACGTGACATCATGAATCCACTACAACAACCCCGAGCTCAACAACAACGTCCTATCAAAAAATCTGAATTTATGCAACAAATTGATGAATTGAATTTAATTGTACATCGAATGGATGGAGCTGATACTGCAAGATTACAAAAGGGACTTGACAATTTGAAAAGGTACGAGGTTTCGAAATAAAAAAAAGGAAAACATGTATTACATTGATCATTTTCCAAAACACAGTAGTGTAGAGGATCTAGTCATTATCACACATCATCATTATGATCACATTCGTGGTCCAAAAAAATCGTTTCGTGGTGCCATCTTATCATCACCCATGACACATTCTCTTTTACAATTACCCAAAACCATACCTTTGGATTACTATAAAACCTACCAGACCACTCATTATGATATTACCTTGATTCCCAACTTTCATTGTGCTGGATCAGTGGGTGTGGTAGTTCACGATAAGATTCATCATGAAACCATTGGGTATACTGGTGACTTTCGAATATGGGAGCAAACGCCCCAAGCGGTTGATGATTTCTTACATCACTTTCGTCATTGTCATGTGTTGCATTATGATGATTCCTTTCAACATCACACTTCTTATTCCACCATTCCATCCTTGGCTGAAACACAAAGACGTTTGAAGCACATTATACGCGATTCCTCCACACCAATCTATATTGACATGAATCGAACGGGGTTGGAAATTTTGTTCAAAGGGTGGAGACATGAATTAACGGTATCCTTTCATGACTCCTTATCGCCAGCCATGAAACAAGTGTTGCCCTTGTTATATCCTAAAGAGGTATGTTGTGGACCACATCATATCGTATTTTGTCATGACAAGAGTCTGGCCAATATAAGACCTGAATGTACCGCGTGCTATATTGACAAGTGTGGTGCCTTTCCTATATGTTTTCATAATACACCAGAAGAGCTGGACTACTTTCTATCGCGAGTGCCTAGTCATATCAAGTTACAACCATGTGGGTTTCATATCCCCTTGGTCAAAAATAACATGACCCCACCAGAGAAAAAACAAGACGAATCATGAGTTTAATTTGCTTTTCCAATATCAATGGCAACTACCAGACACTACTAACCCAATTAATTGATGTGAATAAACTTTTTCGAGGTACCAAAGAAGGTGATGGCTATCGACGCTTGACCTATATTGGACCTCCTTATACTACCATTGTGGTTGTAGGAAATTGGCTTCCAGAAAAATCGTGTCCAGATGTCTCTTGGACTGACCTCACCTTGATTTGTAAATTGTTTCTGAAAATGAAAGAACACATTATCCTCATTTGTGGTAAGAGAGAATATGATTTCACAATGGATACATGGCAACATCCCAAAAAACCATCCTACTTCAAAGATCCACCACCCATAGATTTCTTCGAGTCCTATTGGATCCCTGTAATGCAAATGACACAATTCTACTACATTTACAATCAAGAGTATCTCATCTCCTACGCCCCCTTTACCAGTTTACGTCTCAAGAAATTGCTTTCCTACAAAAAGACCATTCCTCAAATATGGAGAGCTGGGTTAAAGCTTCAAGATATGATTACTATGCAATTGTTTCGACGCTTATTTGAATCCAATAGCTTGATAACTCGCCCACGTGATTGGAGACGAAAACATTTACAAAATGTTACGGCCTTGTTAGATTTACCTGAACGGATACGTTACATTGTCGCCGTTCCTGTACCCTATTTCTATTCTACTTTTTTTCCCAAAGGGTCATCAATTGAGGGGGTACGATTACATGAAGATGCATCTGAATTCATGACCACGGTAACTTCAGAATTGGATGATGTATGGTATCGCGATATTGATCCTTATCGAGTTCATCCCAAGGGAAAAGTGCAAACCATTGCCAAGATTGAACCTGATGTTTATTGTATGAATCTCATTGGTGGACCCAACCGTATTCAATCCTTATTCATTCAGCAAGATGCGTACCCCCAAATTATCTCATAATGGACAATAAAAAGAAAACAATTACATGACCACTACGGCTTCGAATTGTCAGAATGCTATTCTTACCATGATCGTTGATTTAGAAGCTGGAGCTCCTACCATGCCATACTTGTTTCGTGATACAAATTGTATTCAAAATGGTCATGAATGGAAACCGTCTGTGAATGATGCAGGTATGGGATATCAATCCATCAAATCGAAATGGTGTGCCAATGATTCATGGTTGGATCCACAAGGATGTCCATTGCCTGTCATACAAAGTATGATTATCCCTTCCAATATGAAGGTGGGGTTTAGAGCGAAATGGTCACCTGATTTAGCAACTCGTATTGAAGAAAGAGGACGTGTATGGGTGGATTCTGGTGTATACTCTGACCTCAATAACACACCTCTAGTATGGAATAATGATGTAGATGGTATAGGAGGATGTCTCTTGTACGATACCAATAACATTACTCGACTCAATCTAGTCAACAATGACATTACTGTAATCAATGATTTACCTACATTGAAAGCATTTACAGCCAAGTTTCGACAAAGCGTCTTATCATGCGGCTCACCTTTTTTACCTTCGGTGAGTGTTTATACCGCCACTGGAGAACGATGTGATCAACAAAAGAAGCTTATACCTGTAAGTAGTAATCAACAATATTATAGGAGGACAAATTACATGACCAATACATTAAATGCCAATGGAACTCATGCTCTAACTCCAGCACAAGCAGCTCTATCAATTTTACTCAAGTATAGTCGTAATCAAAGCAAAATATTTACGCAGAATCTGAATCCGGTACAAATTTGTACGAGCACTGATCCTCATCATTACCGTGATTTGGATAATTTCTTTATGAATGACCCACTACAGACCTCCTTGGACGGTTATACCGCAGGAACGACGCTAGTCTATGGGAATGAAAATTCAGGAGCTGGACCCTGGGGATCTCATACATTCATTGGTGATTTACAGTTATCTAGCGACTGGTATATTTCGGGTGATAGTACTTATAGTGGATATCTATTTGATCACATGTGTGGCGTCATTCGAAATCATGCTAATTATGATACTTTATTTGGTAGTGAGATATTCCCTGACATTTCATGGGTTAATCAACGAGTGACAGATAGTAACACAGCCCTCAATGAATGTGCTGGATTCAATGAAACCATGGTTGATCCAGAGCGTCAGCTAGCGACTAGTCCTTGTGATTGTGTACCCGATTCCATGTATCATTATCTTGCATGGACCATGTGGAATACCATGAATTACCGCGTGGTCAATATACAAATGCATCATGATGCGGATGGTGATGCCTATTACACCTATGGTGATCGAGTTATTGAATCATGTAACTGTCCAAAGCAATGGAGGATCGAAGGAACCGTGGATGAGTTTGCCGTCTCGTTCAAAAATCATAATTTTGGTTGGGATTACGAAAAGGCCATGTTGTGTAGTGGTATGTGGGACGTCACGATTGACAATATCCCCATTAAGAATTATTATCATGGCTCACCTTTATGTGACGATCATATGAAGTCCTATTGTCAGCGCAACATTGATGATCGTTTAGCTACTGCATGTACCTGCATTAACCAAGCCAGAGAGCTACAAGACTTATTTGAGGACTCGGTTGGACTCTCGCTACACTGTTTAATTAATTCGTGCAATGATGCCAGAACCAATGTTTATAAAACTGCTGAACAAACCAAACTCAAATGTAATCAACAAGTTTGTGAACAAAAAATAGATTTACTAGGGTCATCCATTAGTCTAAATGGGAGTTCCAATGTCCTATGTAATAGTGAATTGTCCAATAGTAGTACCATTTTGAATATCAAACCCAATCCTAGCACCACCGCCTTGCAGAAAGTCGAGGTAAAGACCACTGTTTCCAGTATGTATCAAGTCACACTATTGGCGATTACTTCATTTATTATCTTGGGAATTTCTGTGTTGGCCCTAATTGTCTATTGGTACATGAGACGACGACATAAACAAAACTTGGAAAAGTTACATTTCAAGACGACTATAAAAAAACAAACAACATGAAGTGGCAAACGTTGCTTCTCGTCATCACCTTTCTCATGGCCGTAGCCTCGACACTTATGGTCGTCTTGATTACCGCATTTCCCAATACGTTTCCTTCTATGAACAATCACATTCAAAGTGAAGCTCTCTTGGCCGTAAGTACATCTCCTGTGATTGCCAGTCTGGTCAACGATCCCCGTAATGAAATATGGACTACAGTGTATATCACTCCCACCATGACAAGTCTTCACGCCAATGATGGGGCTGCACTGGCTACTACTCTATCCACTACCGCTTCCAAGTTCACCTATAAGAAATGGCCACAAATGGATCGTACCTATGTACAGGCCTATTTTCAAATGATTGTGGGGTTACGAGATACCCCGTTGGCCAATGTGACCTCCTTGACCTTGAATTTGCAATTACCTGTCCCTGCCTTGGCTGAAAATCTATTTCCATTAATGGGAGTATGTACCATATCAGGAGTCACCATATCTGATCAACGTATCTATACGACGCTACCCAATACCAATGTGTGTCGAAATGTCACATGTCATTTTGAAATCTCCCCTACCGTTACCTTGAATGATACCCCCATTCAATTCAATGGTTATTTACTCTATACTATTGAATAAAATTACTCATGATCAGAATCTGTTGTTTCGTCTTCCATGTCGGCTATATCCTGGTCTGTCAAGTGACAAAACTTTTTAAAGGGGGCGATACCTTTTCCATCATTCTCTGTTACACAATACACATAAAATAATTCCTTCCAAAACGTTTCCATATCGATTTTGCCTGAATCAATAGCTTCTTTTACACTGCTTTCTAGATACTTACTCACACGACCAATACGATGTAATACAGACGCCTTGATAGCAATACATCCCTTCTTGTCACGACCCGTTACAAACTTGTATTTGGACAAGAATTCTATAATTTTTTCCTTCTTCCCATGTTTCATGACATGTAACTTGCCATGAGTGTCTACAAATGATTTCCAGTCCGCACTGGCCTCTGACTTGACCTCTTGATTTGGAACTGGATTCGAGGATGGAGTCTTGGTTACCTTTTTCTTCTTTGGTTCTGGAACCTCGGTCTTAGGTTTGACTTCTTGATTTCGGGGATTGATAACCTTTTCTTTCTTGACCTCGGTTTTAGGTTTGACCTTTTGATTTGGGGCTGGATTCGATGATGGGGTCTTGGTTACCTTCTTCGGTTCTCGAGCCTCGGTTTTATGTTCGACCTCTTGATTCGATGATGGTTGAGACTTAATAACCTTTTCTTTTTTTGCGTCAGACTTTACCTTTTTCTTCTTGACTTTTTTTGCTTTTGGGGGTTCGTCGAATTGATAATCAGTCGGTTGTAAATACAAACGAATAAATTGTTTGACTATTGGTAATGTTTTTGGTTTATCCAATAGTTCTTTCACAGTTTCTTTTGCAGATAAAATAGTCTTAGCTGAAATGTTATTGGAAGTTTGACTTAATTTTATTTGATATACTGCTAACAAGGGTAAGCCATATTTTGCTTCATCATCTTCCAGAGTTCGAACGTCGCTCATGATTCTCTTTTTTCTTTTCCACTCTTCTTAGAAAAAAATAGCATGGGAAATTGTTCCTCATTGACTGACAATTTAATTACGGGGGGGATCATGGGTGCAGCAGTGGTCGCTGGAGTGGCAACTGGTGGGATAGGTACAGCCTTGGTCGTAGGTGTGGCAGGAAGTGAAACGGTAGCGAGAACCACAGGACATGGTGTATCACCTTTTGATGTAGCCAAGAATAATTGTGGTGGCCGTGTAGAAAAGTCTGCCATTATCAATTCCTTTCATCAAATTATATCCTATTCCATTTACAAGGGAGTTCAAAATTGTAGTAATCAAGTGGTGAGTCGTCAATTAGTCTCCATTGGATGTTACCCAGACCCCTCTGTCATCTATGAAGAAAATGAAGTGTGCAAAGCTTGTTATGAAGAAAACTTTAAAGGAATGTTACTCAATCATCAATTACAACGCGACCTATTATCTACCAATCCCACCATTCTCTTACCCATTACCAAGGAATATGAAACACTCATGTACAAACTTAGCTTATGTGGTCTTCGTCATTGTAAGGCCTGTGTACTTACCAATACCACTCAATCATCCATCTTGGGAAGTTCGGATCGTGCCATTACTGTGGACTGTCTATCACAAATTACGAATACTACTCAGTTTGCCACGGATTTCTCAGCCACCTTGAATCAAGTCTTGACTGAGAATGTAGATGTGTTGAACGCCGTGGCCCAAGCTGTCGGTGGACCCGATCCAGTGAATAAGGTAACTCAAGAAGTGGTGAGCCGTACCACACAGGTGGTGAATCAAGATTTCTTGTCACAAGTCCTATCTCGAATTCAAAATGTACAAACAATTACTCTTCGAATGAGTGATGGTATCATTAATGGTAATACCCAAGAAAGTGTTTACAATGCCATCTCACAACAAGTGACGGACAATTCTTTAGCGACTCAAATCTTGAGTGATCAACTTTTGAACGCATTGACTACCATTCTGAATCAACAGACATCTTTAAACTCGATTGGTGACATGATTTATGAACCGATTAAATTCACCGTGAGTACCATTTCGATTACGGCCAAGTATATCTTGTATGGTTGTTTGGTAATCATTGCGTTACTCATCATACTTATTGTTTCGTGGTTAGTTACAAAAATAAAGGGTGAAAATCTCCATATTGAAGCAAGAGCTGAATAAAATGGAACGAATGAAACCAACACCTACCATGAGATTGCATGTAGCTTATAAATATAAATGGACTTGTTTCCAATGTTCTGAAATGTTGAAACCTAGTTTTCATGTGGACCATCATATACCCTTGTGTGAGGGAGGATCGAATCACATTGATAATCTAGTCCCCTTGTGTGGATCATGTCACGCAGAAAAGACACAATGGGAAAACATGATGCGACATGTGGAAAAGAAGAATGTCTCTAAATACTTTTCGATCCTAACTCCTACTATACCCATACCCGAGTCATGTGTAAATTACATTCAACGAAAAAAAAATTCAATCTCTCAAGAAAGAAAAACAGAAAATGAATCGAGGTACAACTAGTAAGGTGGTTGTTTCTCCCAAAAAGAGACCACCCACTCATAAAATAAACGAACCAATTAACTTTGACAAACGCTTTAATCTTCGTGTTCAAAAGACAAAGCCCACTGTTCAACCACAACCCAAACCCGAAAACAAAGTAGATGAGATTACCAAACGTTATGATGAGACTAACAAACGTGTCGATGACAAGATTAAGTCAACCTATGATCGAGACTCTATTGTAACCGAGTTGAATAAACGTCTTGACGCTCGCAAAGCAGCAAAAGCTAAAGAAGCCAAGGAAGCCAAGGAAGCCAAAGAAACGAAAGAAACGAAAGAAGAAAAAAAGCCTCAAGGACCATCTGTTGTACAACAATTGGCCAATGCAGCTTCATCAGTGGTGGGTTCAATTCCAGAGTTATTGAATCGAGCAGATGCACAAACCATAGCTGAAGATGTGAGTCGAGGTCTTCAAGCAGGTGTAGAGGCATTACAAGATGCGGCATCCTCCATTGTCGATACCACATCCAAGGCGGCTGGTGATACCATAAATAACATTACGAATGCGCTTACTGATGCCACCATTGCCACCACAAGTGCCATTACCAAAG
>JACCDN010855327.1_pt1 | contig 21455 bp, 21 predicted proteins | sample 7441691 | NCBI WGS metagenome assembly JACCDN01 (sample SAMN15323439, study PRJNA562643) | freshwater metagenome | isolation source: river surface water | place: USA:Blue River Watershed | collected 2017-08-16 | reverse complement strand
GGTGAAACTACGTAATGGCAAGTAATGAGCTAATTAGAAACGTGGCAATTGTTGCCCACGTAGACCACGGAAAGACCACCCTGGTTGACGCCATGCTCCGCCAGACTGGAGCCTTCACATCTCACCAGGCAGTAGCAGAAAGAGTTATGGACTCAGGAGACCTGGAAAAGGAAAAGGGCATCACGATCCTGGCTAAAAACACGGCCGTAACCTACTCCGGACCTGCTGCCCCGGGGAAAGCAACAACTATCAACGTGATTGACACGCCAGGTCACGCAGATTTCGGTGGTGAGGTCGAAAGAGGCCTTTCTATGGTTGACGGCGTAGTACTTCTTGTAGACGCTTCTGAAGGCCCCCTCCCCCAGACTCGATTTGTTCTAAGAAAAGCTCTCGAATCCAGGCTCCCAGTGATTTTGCTCGTGAACAAGACAGACCGCTCCGATGCTCGAATTGACGAAGTTGTCGACGAGAGTCACGATTTACTTCTTGGTCTCGCTTCGGATCTTCACGACACCGTCCCAGATTTGGACGTTGACGCTATTTTGGAATTGCCAGTTATCTACGCCTCTGGAAGAGCTGGAAAGGCTTCGCTAAACAAGCCGTCCGATGGTTCGCTTCCTGACTCGGAGAACTTGGAACCACTTTTTGAAGCCATATTGAAATACATCCCGGCCCCAGAATTTGAAGCCGGTGCCCCACTTCAGGCTCACGTAACCAACCTCGATGCCTCCCCGTTCTTAGGAAGACTGGCCTTGCTGCGCATTTACAACGGCGAAATCAAGAAAGGTCAGCAAGTAGCTTGGGTTCGTCAAGATGGGACCACTCAGCAAGTTAAGGTGACTGAATTACTCGGAACCAAAGCGCTGGATCGAATTCCAATCGAAAAGGCGGGACCGGGTGAAATAGTCGCTGTAGCTGGAATTGAAGCTATCACCATTGGGGAATCGCTTTGTGACTTGAACGACATAAGACCTCTACCGCTGATTAAGGTCGATGATCCTGCCATCTCAATGACAATCGGAATTAATACTTCGCCTCTAGCCGGAAGAGTAAAAGGCTCCAAGGTAACTGCTCGTTTAGTAAAGGAACGCCTAGACAAAGAGCTAATTGGAAATGTGTCGATTAAAATTTTTCCGACCGAGAGACCCGATGCATGGGAAGTGCAAGGAAGAGGGGAGCTCGCGCTGGCCATCCTTGTCGAGCAAATGCGCAGAGAAGGTTACGAGCTGACAGTTGGTAAACCGCAGGTCGTCACCAAGAAAATCGATGGCAAAGTTCATGAGCCCATGGAAGACCTGACTATTGACACCCCCGAAGAATTCCTAGGGGCTGTTACTCAGCTCTTAGCTGCTCGCAAAGGCCGACTAACAAACATGGTCAACAACGGCACAGGCTGGGTGCGAATGGAGTTTCGAGTTCCATCCCGTGGGCTTATTGGTTTCAGGACGGAGTTCCTGACTATTTCGAAGGGATCTGGAATTGCCAATGCCTTGGCGGCAGGTTACGAGCCTTGGGCTGGGGAGATTGTCACTCGTTTGAATGGATCAATGGTTGCGGATAGAGCTGGAGTGGCCACGCCATATGCAATGATCGCTCTTCAAGAGCGCGGAACTTTTTTTATTGAACCCGGATCTGAAGTTTATGAGGGAATGGTTGTCGGAGAAAATGCACGTCAAGAAGATATGGAAGTAAACATCACCAAGGAAAAACAGCTGACCAACATGCGGGCAGCCTCGGCAGATAGCTTTGTCGGACTTACACCTCCGAAGAGACTGTCATTGGAGGAATCCTTGGAATTTGCTCGCCAAGATGAATGCGTGGAAGTGACACCTGAGGCAAACAGAATAAGAAAACTCATTCTTGACACTAACCTTCGGTCGAAAAATTCTGTAAAGAAATTAGAAACTCAAGGCATTAAGTGAGCCTGGAATAGGTTAGCTTCACAACAACGAAAGCCCTCAAAAATAATCGTGATAGTAAAGGGGGTGGGACCGAGAAGATAATAAGTCTAATCTCCGTAAGGCTTGAGCTCTTAGACTGCAAGCTTTGGGGTCTTTCCTAAATTGCTTGCCAGTCTTTCTCCCGAAGCCAATTGGGTATACTCACCTAATAGGAAATGGACAATGTGGACCTCAGAGATGTAATTATTACCGGGTCAGGTTTTCTCGGATCAAGCTTAAGAAACCATCTACAAAAAAACCCGAGGCTTAGGGTTTGGAATGCTGGACGTGCCGACACCAACAACAGCATCACCTCAATTGTTAATTCAAATTCTCTCTCAAATTTTGCGGTAATTCTAAATGGTTGGGGTGGAGTGTTTTCTGCAGACAAGGACAACAGTGACCTCCAGTTCGAAAGCCTAACTAACTTTAGAAAGCAGCTATTTGAAATAGAAACGCTTCGCCCCGCAATTACTCTTGGCTTTGGAAGCCAGATTGAAAATTCGGTGTCTACTGCGGAAGAAGATGCGGACAAATGGACTTACGCAACGGCAAAATTAAGGGCTGGGACGGAATTCTTATCAACAATTCGAGCAAATCAACTGCAGGGCAAATGGGTGAGAATTTTTTCCGTTTATGGGTTGGGGATGGATCAGCGATGGTTAATACCTCAATTGGTTTTGGCAGCCAAATCAGGTGCTTTAGTTCAACTGGGACCTTGTAATCACAAGTGGGGCTTTCTGCACATACACGACTTTTGTGATGCAATTGAAAAGCTCATATTTAAAAAAAACGTGGAAGGAGAATTTATCGACTTGGGTGGGTTTGCGACTAGAAGTCTGCGCGAGATAGTCACGGAAATCGAAGAGATTCTCGGGGCGAAGGTTGCCCATTACAACCCTGATGCCTCTTCATCGCGAGACACCGTGCCAGACTTATCTAACCTACTTTCCCTAGGTTGGCAACCAAAAGTTTCGCTTCGAGAGGGTATTTTGGAATTAAGTGAGAGTTATGGCTAACCCTTCGGATATTTCACAACTGGCAGTACAAGCGCGAATCAACTTGCTACGAACAATATATGACGCTAAGGCCGCTCACATAGCGTCATCCCTATCATGCATAGAGATATTTCTAGCAGGTTTGATGTTAGCTGAAAAAACTGACGATCTCATTGTTTCTAAGGGGCACGCGGCGGCAGGTTTTTACTCTTGCCTGACTGTTCTGGGGCGAATGACCGAAAAAACGCTATCCACTTATGGTGAAAACGGGTCATTGCTATTTGGGCATGTGTCCAAAGAGACCGGACATGGGATTCCATTCTCTACGGGTTCATTGGGGCATGGACTCCCCTATGGAGTGGGTCGAGCATTAGGGAGAAAACGCCGAGTTGTTGATGGGAACATCGTTGTTATCTGCTCTGACGGAGAAATGGACGAGGGAACAACTTGGGAAAGCGCACTCCTCGCTTCCCACCACAAATTATCAAATTTGAGAGTAGTCATTGACAGGAACCGAATACAGTCCATCGGATCAACAGAGGAAACTTTGGCTCTTGAGCCACTTGCTGACAAATGGATTGCCTTTGGCTGGGAAATAGATGAAGTGGACGGCCACGACCCCGAAGCGCTAATTCGCTCACTTAGCCCAAAATCGACGCAAAAGCCTGTCGCTGTGATAGCCCATACCACGAAAGGGAAAGGTGTCTCATGGATGGAGAACAACAACATCTGGCACTATAAGCCGCCTTCTGCAAAAGAATTTGAAGCAGCACTAAAAGAGTTGGGTGAGTCAGAGTGAGGGATAACTTCGCTAAATCGTTTAGAAAATGCCTAGAAAAATACCCCGGAATCTTGATAACCGGCGACCTCGGATTCGGGGTTTTCGATGAGCTAGCAAAAGAATTTCCAGAGAGCTTCATCAATGCAGGAATAACGGAACAGTCCCTGACTAGCATGGCAGCTGGTTTGGCTGATGAAGGATTCATACCATTCGTTTACTCAATCGCTAACTTTCCAACTTTTAGAAATCTTGAACAGATACGGAATGACATTGCTTACCCAAGAAGACATGCGATTATTTGTTCAGTGGGGGCAGGTCTGGCATATGGTGCTCTCGGGACGAGTCATTTTGGAGTCGAGGATTTTTCGATAATTAGATCTCTGCCAAATATGCGAATACTTTCTCCGTCTGACCCTCTACGGGCTCAATTGGCTACCGAATCCGCTTTTTCAGTTGAAGTACCTACTTATCTCAGGTTGGGGAAAAATGGAGAAGAGGCTTTTGGGCTAAACCAAGAATTTCACACTCCGGTAAGAACCATCTCACATAATCGGTGTGAAATTGCGGTGATTTCGACTGGTTCTGTTGGGAGACGAGTTTTAGAGGCGAGAAAGCAGCTTGACTTTGATTTTGATCATTACTCAATTGAGGAAATCTGGCCCGTGTCCGATGTCCTTCTTGATCTCATGTCGAAATATAGAGGGCTACTCATAGTTGAAGAGCATTCGCGAGTGGGAGGACTCTACTCGATTTTTTCTGAACTGAAGAGTGACTATAACTTTGAAACAACACTTGTGAGCGCATCAGTAAACCGAGACCAACTCAATGTTGCAGGATCACAGGACTTCCTACTCGACAGATCCGGACTCAGTGCAAGGGATATTGGAATTAAGATAAGGGAATTGGCTGGCTAAGTCCATAATTTCCAAGGTGCCCCTTTATTCCATAACTCATTAAGTTGTTGAGCTTCCCTCTGAGTATCCATTGGCTGCCAAAATCCCCCATGGTGAAAGGCATTCAACTTCGAATCTTCGGCCAATTTTCTGAGGGGTTCTTCTTCAAGAATAGACTCATGCGAAAGGTACTGAAATACCTCCGGCTCCATTACAAAATAACCGATGTTTACTCGTTCTTGGCCACGAGGTTTCTCTAAAAAGCTGAGCACACGTCCAGTCTCATCCGTCTTTACGACGCCGAAACGACTTAGTGGAGTTGCAGTAGTCAGGGTCACAGCCGCCCCGGAACTTTCGTGGGAAGCAATCAGATTTGTCAAATTAACGTCAGCCAGTCCGTCCCCATAGGTAGCTAAAAATCTCTCCCCTGCAACGTATTTTTGGATTGACTGAATACGCCCACCGGTCATAGTCAGAGCACCAGTGTCGGCTACTGTAACTTTCCAATTAGATTCTTCGAAGTCCCCATGGAAAACTACAGAGCCCGTGCCACTGTAGCTGATAGTGAAATCCAAGTTTCGAGACTTAAGGTTCAGGAAATATTCCCTTATTATTTCTGCCTTGTAGCCGGCACAAATTATGAAGTCGTTGATACCCTGCGAGCTCAGAATTTTCATAATGTGCCACAGCACCGGTTTGCCGCCGATCTCAACCATGGGCTTGGGCTTAAACTCTGTTTCTTCACGCATGCGTGTTCCTAGCCCGCCTGCCAAAATGACTGCCTTCAATTGAATGCCCCCTAGTTATGGTCTCTACCATCGTAGTATTGAGCTTGGAATCTAACTTCAGCTACTTAGGGGAACCAAAATGAAATTTCAGAAGATTCTCAGTGAAGTGCGCAGTTCATTCCAGGATCTAACTCCTAAGCCTTTTGTGCCTGGTGAGACCTTGGTCCCGGTTTCTGGGAAAGTACTCGACGCGGATGACTATGTGGCCTTGGTGGAGTCTTCTCTCGATGGTTGGTTAACCGCCGGACGTTTTCATGAAGAATTTGAGCGCTCCTTGGCTAGGTACGTCGGAGTCAGAAACGCACTGTTTGTTAATAGTGGTTCCAGTGCGAATCTCGTGGCGCTGTCAGGCCTTACAAGCCAGAAATTGGGCAAGAGGGCACTCAAACCAGGCGATGAGGTGGTGACGGTTGCGGCGGGATTTCCCACAACAGTTAACCCGATCATTCAGAACCGTCTTGTTCCAGTATTTGTGGATATCGAAATCGGCACATACGATGCAATTGTTGATCAGATCCGAGAAGCTATATCGCCTAAAACACGCGCGATTATGCTGGCGCACACTCTGGGAAACCCATTTGATGTCGCACAAATCAAATCAATCTGTAAAGAAAATGACCTGTGGCTAATTGAAGACTCGTGTGATGCCCTTGGAAGTACATACGACGGCAAAAAGACGGGGAGCTTTGGAGATACCGCGACGGTAAGCTTCTACCCGGCCCATCACATAACCACAGGTGAGGGGGGTGCTGTTTTTGTGAATAGCCCTTTGATAAAGAAGCAAGTTGAGTCCTTCAGAGATTGGGGTAGGGACTGCTACTGCGCTACTGGCCATGACAACACCTGCCACAAGCGGTTTGAGTGGCAACTGGGGGATTTGCCTTTTGGCTACGACCACAAATATATTTATAGCCACATTGGTTACAACCTCAAGGCAACGGATATGCAAGCGGCTTTAGGTGTTTCTCAACTTAAGAAGCTGGACAAATTTGTCGCGGCCCGAAAAGCCAACTTCAACTTTTTGAAGTCATCTTTTGCGGACATTGAGGACTTCATTCTGCCAACAGCAACTCCTAACTCAGATCCATCCTGGTTTGGATTCCCACTAACAATCAATCCTGCTAGCGGGATCAACAGAACCGAACTACTTCGCCACCTTGATGAAAAAAAGATAGGAACTCGACTGCTTTTTGGAGGAAACTTGCTAAAGCAGCCCGCTTACAGAGGAGTCGAACACCGAGTCATTGGTGAACTCAAGAATTCTGACCTTGTTATGTCCAACACCTTCTGGCTAGGTGTCTATCCGGGTCTAACCGAAGAGATGCTCAGCTACGTTAGCGAAGTTATCCACGACTTCGTTAGGGCCTAATCACCATGCACTACTTCATCACTGGACACACAGGTTTCAAGGGTTCTTGGCTAATTCTCCTCCTCAAACAACTTGGACATGAGGTGTCGGGCTATTCCTTACCCCCCGTTGAAGGGGGCCTATTTCAAGCGGCCGAGCTTGCGAACGACCTAAAATACAACTTCTACGGGGATATACGTGACTTCGATTCGTTGAATAATTCGATGAGCGTGGCTAAACCGGATTTCGCAATCCATATGGCTGCTCAACCTTTGGTATTGCGCTCGTATGAAGATCCGATAGAGACCTATACAACCAATGTAGATGGAACTCTTAACTTTCTGAGGGCAATCACCGATATCGATTCACCTCGAGTCAGCTTGGTTATTACTACTGACAAAGTTTTTAGAGATGACGGGAGAGGCAGCTACGTGGAATCTGATCCCCTTGGTGGTCACGATCCTTATTCTGCTTCTAAGGCCATGGCTGACATTCTTACTCAAAGTTGGGCCATGACTAATGAACCACTAAAAGTTCATATCGCCAGAGCCGGTAATGTGATCGGGGCGTTTGATAACAGTGCTGATCGACTCATTCCGGATTACGTGCGAGCCTACAAGGCAGGAAATATCCTCAGTGTGAGGCATCTCCAAGCCGTCAGGCCGTGGCAACATGTATTGGATTGCCTTTTCGGATACATAAAATTCCTGAATTTCGCAAACGAACAAAAAAAAGCGCCTCTGGTGCTGAACTTCGGGCCCGATAAGGAAAATACCAGGACTGTTCAAGAGGTCTTAGCCGTAGCTAATTCGATGTTTCAAGTTTCAATAAACAGCCGAAACGAGAGCTTAATACTAAGAAAAGAAACTCGATTACTGTCCTTGGATACCTCACTCGCGAAATCCGTACTTGGGTGGGACAATAGACTCGATTTTCACACCGCTATCAAGTGGTCACTCGCTGAACTCGACGCTGTTGATGCAAGAGAGCTCGCTGAGACCCAAATTAGAGAGTTCCTGTGTCTCTAAAGTATTGCAATAAACGAACCATGGTGATTGCACATTAGAGTTAAGCGCGGTGAGGCTAATTTAGCCTGTGTTTTAGGCTCCAGGGCAGGACAACTGAGGTAACCAATGATGAATCAAGAACAAAACCCTGAAACATTTGAACATGTTGTATTTCTTGGCTTGCATAATGCAGATAGATTTCAGAATAAACTGTCGAGTTGGTTGCCTAAACTTGACCTAAGTGGGGTAAAGCTATTTGCTGTTGACAATTTTTCCTCGGACTCCACTTCTGAATGGGCCCCGGCGCTGATTCAGACCCTAGAAGGCCCTCATCTGTTTATGTCAAACAAAATTAATTTAGGTGGCTATGGTTCATTGATTCAAAATCTTGAAAACATTGGCAACCCTACTTGGATTACTACCTTGCACCAAGACGACATCTATGCGGCAAATCACATTCAAAATCACAAGCTAAAGATTAGGTCTGCGAAATCGGATCTTGGAATGATATGTACGGAGGCAGTATCGAATGGTCCTAATAATTCAAGAATCGCATTTCCCAGAGGGAACTGGTTTCTGGATTCCAAGCTCGATCCTATTGATGTTTTTTTGGCACACTTGCGCAATCATGTATTCCCCTTCTCTGGGGCGACTTTTAGAACTGAAGTACTGAGGAGATACTCTGTGCCTTGGCACAGCACGGCGTTTCCAGATACCGAGCTTGTAATGAAGATGTCTGGGCAGTATAGCTTTGAATTCAGTGAAGGTGAGCCTGTAACTTACCTGGAAAATCCCACTAGTGAGTCGCATATTCTTGATAATTACCAAAGAGACTTTGGATCCTTTCAAGCTCTAATTCGTGTATTTTCTCACAATTCATTTGAGCTAATTTGTAAGAGAGTCAAGGACTCTGATCTCGACGATTTTTTACGTTCAGTTAGAGAAGGAATTGAAATACGTATAAGCGATCCAATCCTAAGAAATTCCCTGGTGCAGTTTGCAATTGAACGCTCTTCCGAAATTCTGGGGCTCAATCAAACGCTAGCAAAGCATTTGATACCGGGATACCTATCAGTGGGAGACGTGTCAGCAGTTGAGTTGCTTTCTCGGCTTTCAGGATCATCTTTTCAGGCCGCGGATTTGGTTCTTGCAGGAACAAAATTACGAAGCCCTAGTCTTTCTTTACAAATAGGCAGAGTCGTGGCTCTGCTGATCCCAAAGTCACTTCACAAGAAGTTTTATATGTTATTACTTACTACAAAAATAGCAAAGAAGTTTTTCCCTCAATGGGACTTTGATTGGCACACCAAGCACTAAGAATTTATTTTTCGAGAATTTTCTCTATATTTCACTTTGGCGTAATTGGTCCTAAGAATGACTAACCTTTGAAATAAAATCATGCATACCAAGAGCGTTTGCCAGGTCCTCGGGCGTACCTAACCCTGCTATGGCACTTGATAGGTTTCCAAGAAAATCTCGGTAAACGGGGACCCCGCTACTAATAAGGTAGTTATAAGTAGGCCCAATGTAAAACTCACCATTGACTAAATCTGATGCTTTCATGCCGTTTTCTAGTGCCATACAGAGTAGTTTTTTTGTTGTCCAACCGTAAACCCCAACAGTGGCTTCATTTGATATTTCAATCTTCTCGACAACACTAAGGATCTTCTCGCCATCTATCGATACGTATGACCAACGGGTTCCCGATGCTCTCATGGTCATAATCAAGCCTGACTCTTCAAGTTTCTTCAGTTTTTCCGTGAAACCGCGTAAACCATTCAGTACGAACTGATCAGAATTCAGAACAACCACGGGCTCACCGTCTGGAATTAGGTCAAGAGCTTCTCGAACTGTGCATGCAGGCCCGCAGCTGAGTTCGGGGATTTCTAGATAGGAAAAATGCACTTTGGCGTCTAATTCAGGCTTCCAATCTGAGAGCCCCGAACCTTTTCTTCCAATTACAACGATTGAGTCTCCTTCTGATGCCTGAGTGTTTTCAATTACTAGATCAATCATGGGGCGACCCAGAATAGGAATGAGCGGCTTTGGAATTCCAGGAAAGAGTTCTGCAAACCTAGTACCGGCCCCAGCCGCCGGGATGACAAAAACCGTCAATGTCCGTCCTCACACAATACTTTGTCTTCTGGTGAGCTCGGACTCTTGATAACGACCAGGATGCAATCCTCAAGGCATAAGAATTTTCCATGCAAATTATTTGGAATACGCAATATCGTCCCAGCTCCTGCTTCAATCTCGCCAAGTGTTATTTTGCCAGAGATCACCACGGTAAATTCCGTGGCTTGTTTTTGAAAATGGCAAGGCTCCGATTCTCCTTTTACGAATTTCTTTATACCTACTTCTATGCCGTTATTGGAGATGAGTGTGGGGTAAAAATTACCTATGATCCAACCCTTGGGGTAATCAGAAAGATCGTATTTCTCTATAGTTTTCATAAGTTCTCGCCCCTCTCGCAAAATTCATGAAATTCGATTGCATGGTCAGTGCAAATTGCTATTTTTTCTTTCCCATAAAAACGGATAGCATCTCTAACTGCGATCCAAATGCTCTCGTACTTCAATCTATGCAGTTCAGAAGATACGAAAATCAGCTTATTGTAAATCTGAGTCCATTTTTCAAGGTCAAACTGCGTCCACCATGGCCGGCCTAAATAACTATCTACCCACAGATAGTCAGCTTGGAACTTATTTTCTTGCTCAAATTCGGAAACTCTATTTGCCGAAGGAAATAGAGATTCTGAAATTTGGTGCATGACAGGTCCTGACCCATCAAAAAAGAACGATTTTGAATCGAAAATCTGATTTCTATTTGCGGTGAGAAACTTCCAGGCCCCATCGGACTTTAGATTGATAGCAATTGACCCTCTTAGGCTTACATCGCTAAAAAGTGGTGCGCTTTTCAGGTTAAGTGCTTCATGAGCAATGTAGACCACCCCTTCGACGTCGAGAATGTCAGTTTCAACGGAGAAACCTAAATCAAATGCCTTCTCTATTGCACTCACCGTATTTTGTTCTTCATTTGTGGACCAAAGGCCTCTATGCGCGAAAATATAACTCCTGGACTCTAAACTATTGGTCATGGCTCAATTATCTGATGTTTATGCAGATTTCGGACCGATGCCGGTCTACATGGGGACAGTTTCATCTCCAGAATCTGAGGATGAGTCTCATCCAATGCAATGGGGTCGCCGCGAAAGCGATGGTTTATTTGGAGTGCTGTCATGGCCGAGCCTGTCTAAGGTTTATCTGAAAAACCATAACGAGTTGGTCGGAACTACATGGAAGAAGCACCTGCTGGATTTCGCAAATTTCGTGGCGACTCACGCTACAGGACCAGTGCTGGAAATAGGGGCGGGTCACGGGCTCTTAGGGGCTGAAGTGAAATCTCTGAGGCCCTCCTCTGCCGATTGGCACGTTATTGAGCCAAATCCACTTTCCGCAAACTCACTTGGGGAGCTAATAACAGGATGGTTTCCAAAAGATTTGCCTGAAAACATCAAGTTTGAAACCATCGTCCATTCTCACGTATTTGAACATCAGGAATCGCCTTTGCAGTTTGCAAAATCCATGGCAGAAACACTAGGAAATGGAGGAAGGGTAATTCTTAGTTTGCCAAATATGGAAGCTATGGCTAAGAATGGCGATCTAAACATGCTCATGTTCGAACATCTGACTTATTTGCCGATGCAAGAGGTTGAAACAATAATGTCTGCAGCGGGATTCGAAATTATGGCCTATCAGTATTTTAACAGTCACAGCATTTTCATGTGTTTCGAAAGGCGGAGTCCAAGACTAGAAAATTTTAGTTCCACTATCTCAGTCGCTGAATTTCGAGGAATTTGCGAGAACTTCAAATATGGACTACAAACTTTTACCTCAAAATCAAACCAACTGATGAGAAGTTCGAATAAACCAGTTTATCTTTTTGGTGCACATATTTTTTCACAGTATCTAATCGCATCTGGGCTCATTGCAGAAAACATCCTATTTGTGCTGGATAATAATGAGAAAAAACAAGGTGAGCGACTTTACGGAACATCATTAGAGGTTCGCAGTCCAAATATTTTGGAAAATGAGAGACCTTCCGTCCTAATACTGCCGACAGCTTCGTATGAGAAGGAAATTCTTAGCCAGCTTCAAGCCATCGCTCGAGAGGGAACAAACATTCTCGGAATCAGGACGGGCCTTACTCTTGTCTCTTATTAGAAAAATCGATGCTGTCATTTTTGACATGGATGGTGTGCTGATTGAAGCCAAAGATTGGCATTATGAAGCACTAAATATAGCCCTCGGGCATTTCGGCGAATCCATTAGTCGCGAGGAGCATGAGAACAAATTTGATGGACTCCCGACTCGAGTTAAGCTTCAAATTCTCTCAGAGCGAAGGGGATTTCCGAAGACGCTTCATCAAGCCGTTTCGGAAATAAAGCAAATCGAGACAATCAGGTTAGCTGCACAGCATTCAAGGGTGAGCGTTGAACACATAAGACTTCTTGAAAACCTTAGAAAAAATGGCGTAAAGCTCGCGGTTGCCACAAATTCAATTCGAATTACTACTGAGGTTTTTCTTCGCTTGGCGGGCATATGGAACTATTTTGACGTAGTTACGACAAATGAAGACGTCCCTGTTTCAAAACCAAGCCCCGACGTTTACCTACTTACTTGTCAAAAATTGGGAATTGAACCTTCTCATGCCTTAGCGATTGAGGACAGTGAATACGGAGTTGCGTCCGCGAGGAATGCTGGATGTCATGTAATTCAAATCGATTCACCTAGTGAATTAGGAATTATCAATATAGGTGATTGGATAAGAGTAAATGAACACAATTAATGTTGCTCTCGCTTCAAATCAGCTTTCCTCAAAATTTGTCAGAGCAGGGTTTAGCGAGGATAAAAACTTTATTCAACTTCCAAACGGTATGTCGCTGCTTGAAACAGTGCTGAAACATAATTTTAAAAGCCTTGAGGGTGAGCTTCTGGTTGTGGTTCCCCAGCACCAAATTGGATTACCTCAACTTGTCACGATAAAGGATCGTATGCGTGAGGTTGGACTAAGTGTGCATTTCCTGGGTGCACCAAAAACTCCAAGTGCATTTTCGACTCTTCTGTGGGCCGCTGATTTCATAGGAACATCGCCCTTACGGGTATTGCCGGGCGATGCATTGGTTTCAAGGCCGAAGAGTCTTAACAGAAAACCTGAATCAAGTTTCTTAGAAAACTACATGCTGGTTTCCGATGGGTCGGAGGAAAGATGGGGTTTTGTAAAGGTTGCAGACAATGGAGCAATTAATGGATTTGAGGCGAAGAACCCAATTTCAACAACTATTTTTACGGGTGAGTTTCTAATAAGTTCAGGAAAATTGCTCAGTGACTTACTCCCCAGCGTCCTTTTGGTAAAGAACCAGGAGAGTCATCCACATTTGGGTGAAGTTTTTATGCTTTCCAGTGAAGGGCAACCGCGTTCGGCTGTCTCATCCTTAGCCTTTACGCCGCTAGCATCACCGGGTGATGTTAGAAAATTTTCTGAATCTCTTCAGCGTGAAAAATAAAACTTCTTTTAGGATATGAAGGGAGTATCGGATTATCCCATGGGAGAATCCTGTTGAAAGCTGATGATAAACTCGTGGGTGCGCACTCATCCATTGATAGTGAGCCCTCACAATCCAATTTGAACTTAGAATTTTGGACAGAGCCATAAAAAAAAGAGATCTCAAAGAAAGTCTAATTTGAGCATACAGACCCAAATTGGAAATCAGAGAGAGATACTCGGAGAATTGGAGAAGGGTGCCAGTTCTCAGTAAGGCAGTGTAAGTCCGAGACCGAGATACTAACCCGTCTGGGGATGCATTTCTATTCTGTGACTTTAGCCCCACATGCTCATAGCCATCTATGTGCCTAAATAATTCTTGTCGAGGCACTAAAGTGACTACCCTGCCATCTAGCACGCTGGGTCCAAAATAGTTCTCAGTGGAAACAATCTTCTTTCCAGCAGTAAAGTCAGTTTCGAACCAACCTGCCAAAATTTTAGGTCTAACTAAAAGGCATCCAATCGGTGTGTTTGCAGGCACGACTGCAAATGACCCGACTTTGCCATGAAAACCAATGGCCTGCCAAGAGTCGCATTGAATCTGAATTTCAGGAAAATGACTGAGAATTGCAATGGTTTTCATTCCAGAGTGTTCAAGGGAATCTTTGATCAGCGCATTCTGTAGGGCATTGAATTCTTGATTATCAGCCCGCACATACTCATGATCTTCATATGTCAATAATAACACGGAACTTAGGTTGTTTTTTAGAAGGCTGTGCGTTGCCTCGCGCCATTCCTTGAATGTCTCTAAACGCTTAGTTTGAAGTTTGTAGTCAGAAGTAATGCTCTGACACGCCTTTTCCAGTCGAGACAAATCGAGAATCACATCACTACCAAATTCGATATAAAAAGAAGCAGAGTCAATGGGTAAAGTGGATAAAGAGCGTAGAGTCCTATAGAGCATTTCTACGCGATCTTCGAGGGATTGTGAACCATCTCTTCTTAAGTTTGTAACTAGACAAGTCATCAGGAGGTGTGTTTGCTTACTTTGCATAATTCAACACTAACCGTTTGCCCTCAAATGTCACGATAGCTCCAACAATCGATCCTCATAAAATATCGCGGTAAGTAACACTTAACTTAAGATAACGAAACAAGGCTCCACTCAGGCCCGATGCTTGAATTAGATTCAGCTTTAGCTCTCGTTTTTTTAGACAGCAGCCAAACCTAAATGAACGTTGATGGTTACCTAATTTAAACAAATTGGGGTTGGATTTTCTCCCGTCTATGACCAGGGCGGGCCATTTTGGCGTTAAATTTACCTATTTTTCCTATAAGTCACGAGAAATGAACGTATTCGTGAAAGCATCATAAAAATATTCGCTGGCGAAAGGGCAATCAAGATCGCAAACGTCTTCGCCACGGGGTTAGTTCCTAAATTATGAATTTGAGAGAGCAAATCTCTCTTTGCTATTTTGTTGTCTTTTCTGACCATAAAAGTAAATCTAAGTATGTGCATATTTTTTAACTCGAATTCTAGAGATTTTAGCCACTTGGAGTTTGGTAGGTTCGCAGCAGCAAAAGAGACAACTTCGACCCACTGAATGTAAATTTTCATAGCTGACAAGCCCTTATCCCAGTTTCCATTCTTATTGTCACTAAGCAATACTGTTACGGGGTGATATTCAAACCATGCGAAGTCTTTCTTATTGGCGTTTGAGCCTACATACAACGCAAGGGCTTCAAGATGTGGCCAGTAACATTTTTCGTCTTCCCATAGATATAGGGAGTTCTGACTTGCATCACTAAGATTTTTCTCAACTTTTGCGAATCTAAAGCTTCCATGAGCCTGACATATCGAGAAGTCGCGGAAGATTTGAGTTCGCATGATATTCATACTGATTGCATGGTTAAAGACCGCCGTCGTTGAGTGCGTTAGGCTTAGAGCTGACTCTAAATCTTTTGCCGGGACTTTGTATCCAGAGTTGTCTTGAAAATCAAATAAGGCTCTCACAGTTCCCCAGTCGTAAGAATTGGATGAGAGTATTGACAAAACATTTGGTAAGGAATCCTTAGTCAAGGTATCTCCTGCACCGAGGAACCATAAATACTGACCGGTAGCTTCGTTCCCCAGAAATTTTAGATTTCCTGAAAATCCCAAGTTTGATGCCTGCCGAAAAATCTTCGATCCAGGCGTCTCCTGCAATAGCAGTTTCGCCAAATCAAATGCATTATCTGAAGAAAAATTGTCTGAGACAATTATCTCGACTTGATCGCCCCATTTCACTTTTTGAGAAAGTAGTGAGTAGATGGTGCTTTCCAGGGCATCAGCGTCATTGAATACCGGCAGGGCAATTGTTAGCAGCATTGAAGAAATGCTAGTGTCGTTTTGATTTATTTATGGCAATTTAGTTAGATTTCGGAGAGTTTCAATGAGTAAAAATTTCTGGTTCCTCGGCTTGCCGTTTCAATCAGACGGAACCCAAATGGTTCTTACCTGCCTAAAGGGCTGAAAGATGAAAATATTTTTCACTGGCTCTAACCCGGGGCTTCCAATTCTTAAGGGCTCTATTCTATCCTTTGCATCCATAACTCAAGACTTAGGTCACGTTATATGTGATGATCTCAATGATGGACCTGACGTATTGGTTTGTGTTGATTACCATCCTCAATTCAGAAAAATAATCAGGCAAGCTAGACAACTAAATGTTCCGACCGTGCTTATCAAACAAGAACCTTCAGTAACTGCTCCTATCCATAGTAGGCAGAATCCTGGTGAGTTGTTTGACTTAGTAATCAAGAGAGGGGACCCTCGAGAAAAGCGAATTTTTAATACTTTTCAGGAATGGGACACACGGTTCCTTTCAAATCCAACTAGGAAGGTTCGAGCAGTTGCAATTAATGCTGACAAATGGTCTGCAGTTCGGGGCGAACAGTACTCCTTGAGGCGCAGATGTTATGCGTCTGATTCTAGAATCGATGTCTACGGTCATGGGTGGGGAGATAGCGACCTCAAGAGACTTGAACGAATAGCTAAAGAAATTGTTATCGCCCTGAGGTTCGGCAAGTTGCCACTAATTTTGAACACTAGGTATGGCTTTGTCCGACCTGTCAACTATAAGGGCTCTAGTGATGACAAGGCAATGACGCTCTCGAACTACAAAGTTTCTCTGGTAATTGAAAACTCGAGCGAATATATGAGCGAAAAACTGGTTGATGCCTTATTGGCTGGCACTATCCCGGTTTATGTGGGCCCAAATCCTTTGCTTTTTGGCATACCAAATAAGCTTTTTTTTCATTCTGAGCCAGATCCTGAATCCATTAGTAAGGCAATTTCGAAGGCTTTAGAGATTGACACTCAGGACTTTCACAACAATGTCCGGTCTTGGGCATCAAACGAAACCACAATTGAATTCTGGGAAGCTCGTAAGGTGACAGACCGACTATTAAGGCACATTGAGTGTAGGATTGGAATCCCAGGAGAGGGAATTTGACAGCCAAACAGAGGCAAATGGGGCAAATTGAAAAATAAGAGTATCTCTAGTCCGGTAGCATCCACATCTGCCCTAGTTCTTGGAGGGGGTGGTTTTATTGGAAGCCACATGGTCAAGCGTCTAAAATCAGAAGGCTATTTCGTTGTTGCTGCCGATCTCAAGAGGCCAGAATTTGCTCCATCACAGGCCGACATATTTCAGGTCGGTGACCTGCGCGATCCGAAGTTTGTCGACGATATTCTTGGGCTACTAGCGCCTTGGGCGTTATTCGATGAAGTTTACCAATTCGCGGCAGACATGGGCGGAGCTGGATTTGTATTTACAGGCGAAAATGATGCAGAGATTATGCATAATTCTGCCCTTATTAACCTAAATGTGCTTGATTCGCTAAAGAAGCAAAAGTTAAATTTTGGTCCGCAAGCTAGCACAAAAGTCTTTTACTCTGGCAGTGCTTGCATGTACCCAGAGCATAATCAGACTGACCCTGAAAATCCAAATCTAGAAGAGTCGAGTGCTTATCCAGCGAACCCTGATAGCGAGTACGGATGGGAGAAACTCTTCTCTGAGCGGCTGTATTTGGCTTTTAGCCGAAATCATAAAATCCCAGTAGCGGTGGCTCGATATCACAATGTATACGGACCCGAAGGGACCTGGCGAGGCGGAAGAGAAAAAGCTCCTGCTGCTATATGTCGCAAAGTGGCATCCTTGCAACCTCATGAATCTGAAATCGAAGTTTGGGGAGACGGTAAGCAAACTAGATCCTTCCTTTACATTGATGATTGCATTGAAGCGACTAGAAGACTAATGAGATCTGAATTCAAGGGGCCAGTAAATATAGGCTCTGAAGAAATGGTTACTATTAATCAACTTGTGGATATTGCAGCACAAATTTCTGGCAAAAACGTAACTAAAGTTTACAAACTCAATGCCCCAGTTGGTGTTCGCGGTCGCAATTCTGACAACAAATTAATTCGAAAGGTCCTAGATTGGGACTACGAAGTTTCTCTGCTCCAAGGCATGACTTTGACTTATCAATGGATTGAAAGTCAATTAGATGGAGATAAAGCAAATTAGTCTGAGCCTTGAAGAATTAAATTAGGGTTAGCTATGAGAATCTTATTTCTGCAATTTGGAACAACCTAAATGCAAGTTTTATGGTTGACTGGAGCGACTGGATTCCTAGGACAAAACTTGCTAAAAAGTAGATTTGTCGAGGACTTTTATGTGGTGGCAGTTGTAAGACGGGGTTCAACCTTTTCATTTCCGGGTGTTCAAGTTGTGCCCTTTGACTTACTTCCGGTTAGTAGTCCGCCGGCAGATATCATCCTTCATGCCGCAACCGACTACGGAAGAAGCGGCAATTCCTTAGACAACGTCCTAAATGCAAACATAGGTCTTCCGCTCGAGTTGGTTGAACTTGCAGGCAGCAATCTTAAGTCATTCGTTGCAATTGATTCCTACTACAACAAAACTTCGCAAATTTACCAGCACTTAAAGAATTATTGCCTAAGTAAAAGAACTCTCATTGATTGGTTAGGTGCGTCAAAGCACAACTTTGCCATAAATAGAATATTTATTGAACATATGTATGGGCCTTTAGATCGAAAAGATAAATTCATACCCGATATTCTCGACAAATTGAGCAAGAATACGAAAATTGAATTAACGTCAGGTCTTCAATTACGGGACTTTGTTTTTGTGGAAGATGTAGTCGAGGCTCTCCGATTGATTTGCAAGGTTCAGGGAGTTACTAAACACAATGAGGGTTACTTTGAATATGAAGTTGGTCTGGGCCTACCAATATCTATTAGGCAATTTGTCTTAGCTGCAAAACGGATTGCTGGTTCATCGTCTGAAACTGACTTCGGTGCTTTGAGGGAACGCGAAGGGGAGATATTAGAGTCGGTCGCGAACTTGTCGAGTCTGCGGTCACTTGGATTTAATCCTCAATTTGATCTAGAAAAAGGACTTGAACTGACTTGGAAGGCCTTCACAACTACTTAGTGAAATTGGGTTGCCTCAATCCTGCCCAGTTGTGATGGAGTTTGGCTGTCGAAAAAAGAAATTTAGTAACTCGATCCGAAAAGTCTAATATTTCATACCCCTCTGGAGAGCGGAGCGATCCTCTTTTTGCCCTTACAAGATCCACCGACTGGAGCAAATTTGCTACATTCAGGCCGGCAAGTACCATGGAACCTGTCTCTAAAGCTTCGGGGCGTTCAATAGAATCGCGAATTGATACGGCCGAGAATCCAACGATAGACGCTTCCTCACTGATCGTTCCAGAGTCAGAAACGACACAAAATGCATTGGCTTGCAACTTGTTGTAGTCAAGGTAGCCGAACGGCTCGTGGAACACAATTCCGTCCAGGTTTTCCTTTGAAAGGTCAGATAGTCGGACCTTTGTTCGCGGGTGGGTTGAGACTAAAACTGGCAACTTGAAGTGGTCGCGGAGACCCCTAAGGCAATCCAAGACCAGCTCTAAACGAGCGGGGAGATCGACATTCTCTTGGCGATGAATGCTCACCAGGAAATAACTGTCCTTGGAAAGCTTTACCTCATCCAAGATGGAAGACTTTTCAATCTTTGACTTATAGAAGCTATAGATCTCTGCGATAGGCGATCCGGTTTTCTGAATTCTTCTCGGATGGATTCCCTCACTTAGTAGGTTTCGCATCGAGTAGTCGTTGTATGGCAAATTAAAGCTTGCCACATGATCGACCATTTTCCTGTTGAGCTCTTCAGGCACATTATTATCAAAGGATCTGTTTCCCGCCTCCATGTGGTACACAGGAATGTGCATGCGCTCAGCAACAATTGCAGCGATAGCTGAGTTTGTGTCCCCTAGAATCATTACTGCGTCTGGTTTTTCTTTTAGAAATAACTCTTCGGACTTCTTGATGGTGTCCCCCATGACGGTACCCATTGAGGAAGTGTCAACGTTTAGGTAGTAATCGGGTTTTCTGAGTTCAAGGTCTTCAAAAAAGATGTCGTTGAGGCGTGGATCGCTGTTTTGTCCGGTGTGGACAAAGACGTGATCCGTGTATTCATCTAGTTTTGGAATTAATCTCGATAGGCGGATAATTTCAGGCCTGGTACCAACAATTGTTACAACTTTTAGCTTTTTCAAAGACCTAGTTCCTCTCTAACTTCTGGAAGAGTCAAAAGCAATTCCTTTACCTGCTCTTTGTCGAGCCGTTCTGTGTTGTGGGAGGTATAGGCCTCGAGCTCTTGGGGTCTTGGACTCCCTTCCTCGAAGTAAACGGAGTAGTTCAAATCCCTAGTGTCAAGTGGAACTCTGAAGTAACCCTTCAGGTCTTCGGCCTTTGCTCGTTCCTCAGTGCTCAGCAAGGACTCATATAGCTTTTCCCCGTGCCTAAAACCAATAATCATGGGATCCTTGACTTTGGCTCCGAACATTTCAAGGAGCGCTTCAGCTAGTGTTTGAAGAGTTGAAGCAGGGGCTTTCCTAACAAAAAGGTCCCCTGTCTTAGCATGCTCGAAGGCATACTCCACTAGATCTACAGACTCAGCAAGAGACATTAGAAACCGAGTCATGGATGGGTCCGTAATTGTTACTGGGTTGTTGGCCTTTATTTGCCTGATAAACAGAGGAATTACCGAACCTCTTGAATACATGACATTGCCGTAACGCGTGACAGCGATAGTCGTATTTGAATCCTGAAAATCGCGGGCAAAGGCTTGAGCGGTCTTTTCCATGAGTGCCTTTGACATACCCATTGCATTTATCGGATAAACAGCCTTGTCAGTGCTCAAACAAACGACACCCTTGACATTGTTTTCAATTGCGGATCGGATGACATTTGCTGAACCATTGATGTTGGTTTTGACCGCCTCTAAGGGGAAAAACTCTGCAGATGGTACTTGCTTCAATGCTGCTGCATGGAAAATCAGATCCGAGCCCCTAACGGCACGTTCGACCGACTCTGAATCACGTGTGTCACCGATATAGAACCTGACTCTTGGATCAGACAGGGCGTGACGCATGGCATCTTGCTTGGCTTCATCTCGGCTGAGGATCCTAAGCTCTGAAACCCCCTTGGAAAGAAGGTGCCTTGCCATAGTTGATCCAAATGAGCCGGTTCCACCAGTTATCAAAACCGTCGAACCGCTAATTTTCCTAGACATGTAACCCTCTTTCTGCCACTAGTCTGCCATCTCAGCAATCATTTGGGTCAGCATCTGCCTAATTGTTGGAAGATTTGGGTATCCAGCAAGGTCGAATAGTTGCTGATTAAACTCCCAGTCATCAGTCGAAAGAGTTCTATCAATTGGCAGCTCGGTTTCAAAAGGTTCGACTTTGATGTCGTTTCGGGCTATGGCCTCTAGCTCCAATTTGACTAGCTCCTCTTTCGTGACGACATCTAGCGGAACCAGGTGCTGAACACCACTTCTAAATGTTGAATTTTGAATAATTGCAGCTGTAATACGGCCAAAGGTATCCGATGTGAGCCCGTTCCAAAGGTGATTTGTGAATCCCTTGACATTTGCCCCTGTAGGTAAATTTCGAACCCACTCAAAAAACAGAGAATTTCTGCCCTCTTCAGGGCCGATTAGAGAGCAACGTAAGTGCATAACTGCCGCCGAGGGAATCTCACCAAGACTCTTTGTTTTGCCATATAAGTCCAAAGCATCGTGTGG
>JACCDN010832994.1_pt1 | contig 21493 bp, 24 predicted proteins | sample 7441691 | NCBI WGS metagenome assembly JACCDN01 (sample SAMN15323439, study PRJNA562643) | freshwater metagenome | isolation source: river surface water | place: USA:Blue River Watershed | collected 2017-08-16 | reverse complement strand
CAGATGGTGGTGGGCGTTTTTTCATGTTCGGGCATTTGTTCGATATGAAAGAGCTGGTTGACTTGACGGCTCAGGCGTTGGGGCAGGCTGCACCTGGTAAGCATGAAGTCAAGACAAGTGTTGAGTACCCATCCGAGCATTTGGCCAATGCAATCAAGACGGTCAAGGGTGATGGGAGTCGTCAGTTGGTGGTCTTTTCCGATCCGAATTGCCCTTACTGCAAAAAACTGGAGCAAGAGTTAGCCAAGTTGCCTAATGTGACGATTTATACATTCTTGTTCCCCGTCCTTGGCCCCGATTCGCGTTCGCTTTCAATTGCCATGTGGTGTGCGCCGAACCGAGCCCAAGCTTTTTCGGATTTCATGCTCAAGGGCAAGCGACCTGCCATGAAGTCATGCACAACGCCGCTTGACGACAACGCAACATTGGGTGGTCGTCTTGGTGTGACGGGGACGCCTACTCTGATTGCTGCTGATGGCCGTTTCATGCCCGGCGCAGCGCCTGCCGAGAAGATCAATCAATGGTTGAACGATGGGGTGAAGCCATGAAAACCTTGATCCTCGTGTGTGCTGTCCCTCTTATCTCAACAAACGAGTGTCTTGGGGGGTGAGATGAATACTGGATTCAAGTTAGCCGGTTTGGCTGCTGTTTCGTTGGCTTTGAGTGGTTGCGTCAATCTCTCCGGTTATGACGCCGCCGATAAGTTCGCCTGCAAGGCGCCGGATGGTGTTTTATGCGAGAGCATGACGGGCATTTATGCCAATGCGAAGGAAAACAATTTGCCAGGCCAGCGTGTCACTCATGCTGGTGGAGCGGGTGTGGCGAAGTCGGTTGTTCCTGCCGCTCAGTCAGGTGTCATCACCAAGCCAATTTACAGCGGCACTCCCGTGCGGACCGCCCCCCGAGTTTTGCGTTTGTGGTTTGCTCCGTGGGAAGACCAAGACGGAGACTTACACGATCAAAACTATGTGTACATGCAAGTGGATACGGGGCGCTGGCTGATTGAACACAATCGCCGCCGTATCCAAGACGCCTACCGCCCCGTGAGTGCGCCGTCAGGCTCACGTCCGACAGTTGTCCAGCCGCAGCAATCGCAAGGGGGCGTAGACAGCAATGTTTTCATTGCGCCAGTTCAGGGTCGTCAGGGCGATGGCTCGGCAATGGATGGTATTCGCGCTCCATCGCAAATGATGGCTCCGAGCGCCGTTGGTCAACAGTAAGGGGAGCGGGATGCAAGAAACCATCATGGATAAAGCTAAGGCCACGATCCGAACCGTATGGGACATGCATGTGATGGGTGAGGCAGATGATGATTCGGTTGGCTTGGTTGGTTTGACGCAAGGCATAGTGGATGGCCAGAAGAACAAAACAATCCACACCATTGGTACGGGCGTGCATGGGGTTCACAACATCCTGCAATACGACCAATACGATGAAAAAACGGGCCTGTTTTACAACGACAACTCGCTTTCATTTTGCTTTGAGGTGGTCCCTCAGACGGGGGCCGATGAGGATATGGCTTCGCGCTTGACGACCTTATTTACTCCTATCCCGCCGGGTTACGGTGTTCAGTGGACCTTGTTTGGGGTGCCCTCGATGGATGAGCAGTTTGATTCCTACCAGGACCTGCGACACATCGCCGTGGATCAGGGGGTGACGACGCCATTTTTTGTAGAGCTTGCAAAACGCCGCATTGAGTATGTGAAGCGGTCGGTTGGACGGCCCATGTTCGAGAACGACAATTTTTTCATCAAAAATTTGCGACTTGTTTTTTCTGTGACAAAGCAAGGCGCATCGAATGACAACAAACTGTTGGAAGAGCTGACAGAGTTGAGGGAGACCGTTCGCACTTCGCTTCGTACTGCAAACCTGCCTTGCTTCGCAATGGATGCACAAGCGTTGATCCGATTCGTGTGGCCAATTCTGAACCCGGAGACTATGTTCTCAAAAGAGCCTCAACCTAAGCTGGAGTACGACCCTTCAAAGTCGATCAAAGAGCAGGTGACAGCCTTTGGCCAGCATGTGAAAGTTAAAGCCAAAGAGGTTTTGTTTGGACTGCCTCCCGAAGAAGAGGATGAGGCTGACAACCGTGTTGCAATGCGAGGCTTTGGTGTCCTGCAATACCCTCAGAAAAAAGAGCTGTGGGAAATGGTGAACATCATTGGCTCGTTCTTCGATGATGGCTTGCAGTATCCATGCCCCTTCATTATCTCGGGTGGGGTGTATACGCTAGACCCCCTGGCTGTGGAAAACAAAGCGGCCCTGAAATCGGCCCGCGCCAAGCAAAACGCGAAATCAAAAATGGCTGAGTTCCAGCCTGAACTTGAAAGCCAGCGGCATGACTGGGAGGTGGTCATGCAGCAGTTGAACCAAGGCGGGACCATGTGTGAGCTTTATCACACATTGGTGCTGTTTGCGCCTCGCAAGACCATCAACAAGGCAACTCAGATCGCAGTGAACGTGTGGAGAAGTGAGCGGTTTTTTGTCGCGCCCCTCCAGTCGCTGCACATGCCTTGTCTATACGCATCTTTGCCAATGACGCTGACAGAGAGCATGCGAGAAGATTTGGTTCGCTTCCGTGTGTTGTCAACGAAAACCACGGTCAATGCTGTTGACCTGGCCCCCGTTATTGGCGAGTGGCGGGGAGCTGGAAAGCCGGTGATGATGTTCTTTGGGCGTCGAGGTTCACCGACATTCTTGGATTTCTATTCAAACCAACAGGGCAATTACAACGTGTTTGTGGCCGGGGTGTCCGGGTCAGGTAAATCCGTTTGTATGAACGAAATTGTGTCTGCATACCGTGGCGTTGGAGCGCGTGTTTGGGTAATCGACGTGGGCCGAAGCTACCAAAACCTGATCCGATTGCAAAATGGAACATTTTTGGAGTTCACGGCGCAGACCAATATGTGTATCAACCCATTCTCATGGGTTGGGGTGGACGATGAGTTGGATTTCAAGGCCGAAATGCGACTTTTGAAGCCCATGATTGGGCGCATGGCCAGCCCCAATGAGCCACTGTCCGAATACCAATACTCGCTGATTGCAGAGGCCATCACAGGAGTGTGGAAAGACTACGGACAAGACACAAACCCAACATTGATCCAACAATACTTGCTGGAGAAAATCAAAAACGAATCGGGCGGCATCGAGCGTGTGGCGTTTGAATTGGGCAAGCAGTTGCAGCCTTTCACCAAGGATGGCATCTATGGCAACTATTTCAACGGCAGGGCCAATATCTCTCTTGACGCTGACATGGTTGGTCTTGAGCTGGAAGAGTTGAAGAATGCGCCTGAACTTCGCCGTGTGGTGTTGTTCGTGTTGACTTCTCGCATTGCTCACGATATGTACCTTTCCCGCGACCGGCCAAAGATTTGTTTGGTGGACGAGGCCTGGCAGTTATTGGGTGCCGACAAGGAAACCGCAGAGTTCATTGAGGAAGGCTACCGCCGTGCGCGTAAGTACAACGGTATCTTTGCGGTGGGGACACAGGGCATTGAGGACGCATACAAGAACGATGCGGCTCAGGCTGCATACAACAACGCTGACTGGAAGATTCTTTTGCGTCAAGACCGGAAGAACTTGGAGAAGCTGATTGAGGATGGGATGGTGAACTTTTCCCCGGCTATCAAGCGCATGTTGTTGTCATTGAGGACTGAGAAGGGGCGATTCAGTGAAATGCTGATTTCCTCCCCTAATGGGGACTCTGTTGTTCGTCACATTCCTGACCCGTTTTCCCTTCTCATGGCCAGCACGAATGCTGCTGACTTCAACGAATGCAACGCACTCTTGCAGCAAGGTCATTCCACCATGGAGGCGCTGCAAATCATGCTGTTCCGTCGTGGTTATCAGTGAGGCGTGATGCGGCTCTCACTGCTGAACAAAAAGGCGAAGTGGGCCATTGATTGGGCTGCTGCACTCTTCACTATGACCGTGGCTGTCTCGGTTGCTTCAATCCTGATGAAATAAAGGAGCCGCTATGTTTCAAGTGGAAACGAAAAATTGGATGGATACGCTGACAACAGTGTTGTTGACGGCTGCATTGGTGCTGGTGGCAATGTCGCCGGTTGCTTACGCAATTTACAAGAGAACACCACCCGAGGTCGCTGTCGTGGACTTGCAAAAGCTGGTGGAAGAGGACCAAACCAGGTTGTTGGAGGTTCTAGGGTCTAGCAACCTCGATCAAAAACGCGACATTGCGGAGCGCATGACTGCGGACTTTGCCAAAAAACTGTCTGCGACAGTGGAAACGCTTGGCAATGAGTGTCATTGTGTTTTGGTCAACAAAGCGGCCTTGCTTGGAGGAACCGCCATCGACTACACCGATGAGGTCAGGCGAAGGCTCAAGTAAGCAACTCGGCAAGAACGAAGGCGGCCATTTCAGTGGCTATTTTTTATTGCTGCAACCGCGGATTTTCGCTATTTCAGACAAAACAATTATTTCTTTATGTTGCATGAAAATGGTGCAAAGCAATCAATAGTGCTATAAAACTAGCAACCTAGGAACAATACCAAAGAATTCACCGCGAGAGCAAGTGTAGGAGGTTCATCTTGCTTGTTCTGGTGTCTTTGCTGCACGAAAGGGTGAACAGAAATGCTTGCAAAACGGCTCTGGTGGGGTGTTGCTGGTGCGGTGGGTGCCTTGGCCATCCTTGCGGTTGCGTCTTTGCCTTGGGTCTCCTACCAAGTCAACATGACGCATAGCCTGCCTGGACATATCTACATCGTACTCAAAGGCTCAAAGCCCGAAAAGGGTGATTTGGTTGCGTACAAGTGGCGGGGCGGAGCCACTTACCCGCCTGGTGCAACCTTTATCAAGGTGGTGGCGGGGGTTGAGGGTGATGCGATAGAGGTCCGAGAACGGAGCGTGTACGTTGGTGGCACCTTTATCGGGAATGCCAAAACACACTCAAAAGCCGGTATTCCTTTAGAGCCCGTCAAATCCGGGGTGTTGGAAATGGGTGAGTTGTTCGTGGCGACGCCCCATCCAGACAGTCTTGATTCTCGTTACAAGCTCGGCGGGCCGGTTCAGCCTATTCAGGTTCTTGGGAGGGCTTATGTGCTTTTCTAAGTATTTGGCCGGCGGTGCTTTGGTGCTGACTTCGATGGTGACATGGGCAGATTACGTTGGTTCCGTTGGGCCAACCTATCCGATTGCAGAGCAAAGCGCCTTGGACATGATTTTGGGCAAGCTCAAAGCGAAAGAGAAGAGCGGTGAGCTCAGGCGCATGCAGGAAGAGGCTGTACGACGCTCAATGAACAGCATCAAGAATATTCCACCTGTTGAGGGGCTTGGAATTGTTCAGAACCGATCTGTTCGACAGCTAGACCCCACTGTGTCATACCCGCAGGCAATCAAAACGGATGAGGGCAAGGTTGTTGTTCCTGCTGGATCGAAGATCAATCCATTGTTGGTTACCCGGCTCTCGAAAACACTGGTGTTCTTCGATGGGCGTGATCCTTCTCAGCGGGAGGCCGTTTCTCGTTTGATGGCTCGTGGTGGCTCAACCAAATACAAGCCAATCCTTGTCGGTGGTTCGTGGCTGGACCTCACGAAATCTTGGAAAACGCAAGTCTATTTCGACCAGCACGGCGTTTTGTCAAAGCGATTTGGAATTCGAGCGGTGCCATCACTGATTTACCAACAGGGGCAATTCCTTGCTGTTGAAGAAGTCCCATCGAAGGAATTGACGAAATGAAAAAACTGTTTGTCGTTTTCTTCTGGTTGTTCGCGGGCACTTTCGCACGCGAAAGTATCTCCGGGGTCTGTCAGGGCAAGTTTGCGAACCCCATTACGGATATTTGTTGGTCTTGCATGTTCCCTCTGAATCTTGGGGGTAACTCGATGCTCTCGATGGGTCAAGAAGACACAGCCAATCCGTCCGGCTTTCTTTGCACATGCAGCAACCCGCCCATGATCGGGGTCAAGGTCAGTTTTTGGGAGCCTGCACGCCGGGTTGATGTGACTCGCACGCCTTACTGTTTTGTCTCTCTCGGTGGCGTGAAGCTGGACCCTGGTATTCGGGCTCCAGAGGGTGAGGTTCGTTTGCAGGCAGACAACACGCGCCAGTCCCAATATCAGGTTCATTGGTACGTTGACCCAATCCTTTACTACCTAGAAATCATTTTGGATAACCCGTGTCTGGAGCGCAATTCGTTCGATGTTGCGTATATCACTGAGGTTGATCCAACTTGGAATGACGATGAGTTAACGCTTCTTCTCAATCCAGAAACATTTTTATTCGGCAACCCTATTGCTCAGGCAGCTTGCGCGGGGGATTGTGTGCTGTCATCGACCGGCTTTGGTTCAAACGCTCTTTTCTGGTGCGCCGGTTGCCAGGGGTCTATTTACCCGTTCAATGGCCACGTTCAGGCGCATATTTCGCACGTTCAAGCCAGCTCATTGCTCGTGCAGCGAATGACTGCCAAGCTGCACAGAGAGTTTCTGATGTGGGGCACGTCTGGTGACGATGGGTTGTGTGGGTCATACCCGGTGCCGGTCATGGACAAGACTCAATACAAGTACCACATGCTCTACCCGATACCTCAGACCGACAAGATAGATGGCAAATGCTGCCAGCCTTTCGGGCGCACAACGGCTGTTTGGGGGGCGGGCAAGAGCTACCCCTATGCAGGAGAGGATTTCGCCTACATGGTGTTCAGAAAGCGCAATTGCTGCATGGGGGTAGGTCTATGAGGCTCAGTGTTTTAGTGATGGCGGTGTTCGCGATGTTGGCCTCTAGCGCGATGAGCCAAGGCTTGCTTGAGAAGGAGCGACAGCGCATCGAGGTAGAACGCAAACAGATGTTTGGACCCTCAAATTCATCGGTCAATTCTGCGAAGCGAGTGATGCCAAGTCAGGCCGAAGTGGACGCCGAAATGAAGCGCATCGAGCGCGACCGCAAGGAAATGTTCGACTCTGGTAATCCAGCCGTAGCGCGACAGCCCAATGTGTTTCCGAATGTGGCGACGCCCGAGCGTGGCGGGATCAACATCGAGGCAATAGCCAAGCGGTATGAGCAAAAAGCTGCGGCCAGAAAAACAGATGAGTTGATGGTTTTTGCCAGCTTTTCTATGCCCTCCGAGTCCTTCAAGCGATTGGTGTCTCAAACAAGCCAGGTGGGCGGGGTTGTCGTCCTTCGTGGTTTCAAGAACAACTCCTACAAAGAGACCGTGATGGCGATCAACCAAATCGGAGAGGCCAGTGGAAGCGTGTTGGTGAACCCAAACGCATTCACGAAATACAAGGTCAAGGCCGTGCCTTCCGTGGTTTTGGCCAAGTCCAATTTCATTGATCAGGTGGACCAAGACGGTTGCGCCCTGCCTGATAACTTCGCGTCGGTGGGAGGTGATGTGTCGCTTGAATTTGCACTTGAGCAACTTTCAAAGAGAGCTCCCGACTTTGAGCGAATGGCAAGTGGTTATCTGAGGCAACTCAGGGGGCGTCAATGAAGTTTCTGATTATGTTGATGCTGGTAGGTGCTTCGCTTGGTGCGGCAGCACAGATGAGTTCAGCTGATGCATTCAATGCGGGCAAAGACTTTGCGAATGGTGCGAAAGGGGCTGCTGCGGGGAGCGTGAATACGTCAACGGGGCAGTCCAAGTTACCGTATTACTCCAGTAGTGCGCCCGAGTCTGAGAACTATCAGAGTGGGCGAAATCCCATCACGGGTGCGGGGCAAAGCAAGATGAGAAGTTGCGCCACGATGACCTCACCTAATGGGTTCAAACAGCAAGAGTGCGATGCGGTCAACTTTTTGGCGAAGAACTCGACCAGTCGTCCCAAATACGTCATTGACAAAACAAAAGATCCAATCATTACCGGCTCGAAAAATGTGATTGCAAATCCTGGATCAATACCTGGGGCCAGCACTCAGCAATGCCGAGTTGAAAAGATCAAAAACCCTGCGACATACATCAACGAAACCTGCACGCAGACGATGACCACTGAAACGCTCACTTGCGACGAAAAGCAAATGAGTTGTTCTGTGACTGGCAAGACGCTCCAATGCACGCCAGTTTCAATGAGTTGCACTGGTGGGAGTCCTAACGGGTGTTGCAACATTTACATCACTTGCTACGGAGCGGCTTCTCTTATCACGTACAAGGATTGCTGTGGAGCGACCTACACCAATACTGCAACAAGCCCGACTCAGTTTCTGAGTGGCGTTAATTACAACCCTGCCGGTGCAAAACTGGTGTGTGACTCGTCGGGCAACTGCTCTATCACTTTTGAAAACTACTATTGCAGCAGCCCTTGGTATTCGTTTCAGAGTTACGGAGTGATTGGGCGATTCACACTGGCCAGCAAGCCGGTGTTTTCTTGCCTGCCTGGCGGTGGCTGCGAGTCTTTGGAAGCGCGGACAAAATGAAATTCCTAACCTCTTTTTTGTTCGCATTGGCGATGGGGTTTGTCGGGCAAGTGAGTGCCGAGCCAAGCTGTCGCAAGCTGGAAACCTACTGTGTGGCTGGCTTGTCAACAGATCCGTTTTACAAGCAGGGTGTTACACAAATCCAACCGTGCATGACTTTCGGCGGTGAGAGTGTTTGCTTGACTGATGTTGGACAAACCTGTTGGGGAAAGAAAAGCACATACGAGTGCAGAAGCCCAAACACAGTCGACGATTGCCAGCCGTTACGAGACCGGGGGTGTGGTCAGGTTGGCTCAAAGTGCATCACGACTGTCGATGGGGGCGCATGCTCAACGCTCCAAATGACTTTTCAATGTACGGACAAGGCAGAAAGTTGGTCGGAGAAAACTGTTTGCGATATATCCACGTTTTGCCCAAACGGCGGTGGGTGCTTTGACACAAGTTCAAAGCCTGATGCAGACTTTGCAAAGTCTGCCGTGATGATGGAAGCGGCGCGTGAGGCCGGTGTCTACGGCATTGATCCCAACAAGGTAGAAATGTTCAAGGGTTATTCAGACTCTTGTTCTATCAAGGTCCTGGGTGGATCAACGATCAAAAGTTGCTGCAAGGCGGCAGGCGGTGGCGGGGCCTTCTCCAACTACGCTGTTCTTGGTGCGGCTACGACGGTGGGTGGCGAGGCTGCTCGCGAGTCCGTGACCGCAGGCTCCAAATATGTCTATGACTCGCTTTATGGCTCCACTGACAGTGCGCTGATCGACAAGGGACTCAAAGCAATGAACGATTGGGCAAGCGGCGTTGGTGACGGAACTTTCAACTCGACGATGAATATGTACGGGTTTTCGTTTGAGTTCACGTTTGCCAATGGCTTCGAGTTCTCGGGATTTGATCCATATTCGTTTGCCGCAGCCGTGGCCATAAAGATGGTTGCGGAGTGGTTGCAATGCACGCAGTCTGAGCAGATGTTGGGCATGAAGAAGGGGCAAAACCTCTGTGTCCAGGTGGATGCCTATTGCAGCTCCAAAGTCTTGGGAATCTGTGTTGAGCGCAAAGAAGTTCACTGCTGTTTTAACTCAAAGCTGGCCAAGATCATCAATCGTCAGGGTAGGGCGCAACTTGGGATATCCATGAGCCAGTGTAGTGGCTTCTCTCAGGATCAAGTAATCCAATTGGATTTTTCGCGCATGGATCTGATGGAGTTCATTGCCGAGATTACCCCCAAGGATGTTAATTCGGGCACTTTAAGCAACAAAGTCAATCAAAGCGTCCAGCAGCGCGTGAAGAACTATTACAGCCAATGAAAAAGTACCTTTGCACATTTTTGATGGTCGTCTTGGGCACTTTCGTATGCGAAAGCCAGGCGGCAAAACAACACGTCTTCAACGACCAAAACGAGTTGCTTACGGCGGCAATTCGACGGGGCTCAGCCTCTGGCTTGATGGTTGGAGAGGTAGCTGAAATGTTCACCAAGCAATTTAAAAGCAACGGTGCTTTGCAGGTGGTGGCGACAACGATCCAACATTTCAAGCGCCCCGATTGCAAGCGCCTTGAAGTTGTCTACACAAAAAAAGAGGTGGTTACACCACCCGGGAAAACAGACGCGATTTTCAAGATTCAGGTGAATTACTGCCTTGATGGTCATCCACCTACACCGAATGAGCGAGAGTGATGAAGATGAAGCATTTACTTGCGATAGGTCTTGTGGGACTTGGTGTTGCGGCATTTGCCTCACCTCTCGATTACCCATCTGTTTGGCGGTGCGATGCCAACAAGCCAAATTGGTATTGCGATGTCGAAGAAGAGCGTGAAGCGCAAAACCCAAGGCCTGCGCCTTCCCAGCCTCAAGCCAATTGGTCAAAGCGGATTGAGATTAAAGACATTCGCACTGCTGAACAGTTACGTCTGGAGTTGAAGCGCCGGGAAGACCTCATGGTGATGAATCCCAATGACACCAATTTAGTCAAGGACTACTTGCAGCTGTGGCAGCTCACACAAGACAAGGGCTCTATGTTGGCAGACACCTGGCGTCGAGTGGTGTGGCAAAACCCCGAACTGGATTATTCACTGCGTCGCCCTGTCAACAACTCCGCGATCAAGACTTTTGATGAGCGCCGAGATGGCGGTAAAGAGAAGCTTCTCAAGCAGGTGGCCAAAGAGCATGGCTTGATCTTCTTTTTCAAAAGCGATTGCCCTTACTGCCATGCAATGGCCCCGGTTCTCAAGATGCTCAATGAGAAGTACGGAATCGAGGTTTTGGCAGTCTCGATTGATGGTGCGGGTCTGCCGGACTTTCCGCGCTTCACCGATGGGCGCAAAAACGCAGCTTTATGGGGCGTTGAGCGGGTCCCCGCGCTTTTTATTGGCTCCAAGAGGACGGGTGAGCGTGCGCCGGTTGGTTTCGGGCAAATGGCCTACACCGAAATCGTGGATCGAATCTTTGTGTTGACTGGGACTAAGCCGGGTCAAAACTTTTAAGGGGAAGCTATGTTTGTTAAGCGACTTTTCATTTTATTTGTTGCCGGGGCTTTCGCATCGGGCAGTTCTGCAATGACGATGCAGCAGCTATTTGATGGTGTTAACGCACAGGGTAACGTCACGAATCCGGCTGTCCTTCAAGGTCAGACGATGAACCTTTACACGGGCGGCAGTTTGTTCATGCGTATGCCTCGCAAAACATACAACCTGGCCTCCGTAACTCCCCCGAGTTGGAGTGCTGGCTGTGGTGGCATTGATTTGTTCGCCGGCGGATTTAGCTACATCAACAAGGAGCAGTATGTTGCCATGCTAAGAAACATTGGCTCAAACGCGTTAGGTTATGGCTTCAAGTTAGCCATTCAGAACTTATGCCCCACTTGCGACAACGTGATGCAGGCATTGCAAGCGTCGGCTCAGATGATTAACCGCCAGAACATCGACTCTTGCGAGGCAGCAAAAGGGATCATCAATGCCTCTGTCCCCGATACATGGACCCGAGGCAAGCAAGATGCAGCCAAAAACTTCGGCGTTAACAGCAACTTGTTTGGTGATGTGACTGAGGCTTGGACGAGGGTGATGAACAATGAAAGTCAGGCCAACAACACGATCAATCAGGTCTCTTCTTCTGACCCAGCGGCGCGTGATGCGATGCCGACAGGCAACGTGGTCTGGAAGGCTTTGAAGAAGATTGATGGCATTGATGATGAATACCGAATGATCATCATGTCGATGGTAGGTACGGTGGTTTTCGCCACTGATACACCTGGTGCTCCAAAGTTTTTACCACGGCTAGACATTGGCATAGATCAGCTGGTTGGTAAGCAGGATGCAAGCCCTTATCTCGATTTCGATGTGTGGCGTTGCGACTCATTCACGCCTGATGGGTGTTTGAACCCAATGCTGGGTTCGGTATCTAGAACCGGGAACATAAAGAGCTTCCGAGCGATGGTGCGGGAAACAATGTGGAAGATCGCAGACAAGATCTCGGCACGTCAGGCTCACGACAACATGAGTGATGTGTTGTCCTTCATCAACACGACAGACTTGCCCGTTTACAAAATGGTGGCGGTTGGTACGAGTCTGAATAACACGGGCATGGCTGAAGCCATGATTAATCGCTATCAAGATTTGATTGCAGCGAAATACGCGGAGGTCTACATCCGAAGTGCGGTAGCTGATCTGAATGCGGCATTGGCGAAATATCAGGCCGTAGCCTCAAGTGGTGTGGTCAATGACGAAATCAAAAAGATTCTGGAATCATCTGAGCGTCTTCGTCAAGAAGCGCGTCAGCAAGTTTCAGCCGCTTACGCGCAGACAACCAATGTCTTCAATATGGTTCAAGAGGTTCAGTTTATGGAGCGGGCTTTGAGCGCCCATCTGTCTCCTACCCTCAGAAGCTCTATGACGTTTGCACGCAGTCTCAAGTGAGGAAACCATGCTTGATTTGACCATCAACACCTACTGGAACGTAGAGACTCTGTATTACGTTTTCAACGCAGTGGCCGCCCTTATGGCAGGGTCCACATTCGCGGGTATTTTGAAGCTGATATTTGTCTTCGGGATTGGCATTGGCATGTTTGCATACATAGGAGGAAAGCAACTTGAGTTGGCGACCTGGTTCTTTCAAGCCCTGATCTTCGTGACCGTTTTGAACTTGCCGATTGCGCGGGTAACGCTCACGGACAAGACGAATCTCCAACCTCCACGAGTTGTGGCCAATGTACCGTTTGCAATGGCGGTTGTCGGTCAAACCGTCAACATGACTTTCGGGGCTATGACATCTGCTTATGAGACTGCATTTGGTGTACCTGATGAGTTGGGGTTGGCTCAAGGAGATGTTGGCTTTGGGCACAAGATTCTCAAGCAGATCAACAACGTCGAGGTGCGTGATCCGGGGCTGCGGGCTGATCTGATGCAGTTCATCAAGGAATGCACGATTTATGACATTAAGGACGGTGAGATCTCTGCCCAAGACGTGATTGGGTCGGCCTCTGTCTTCAACACAATTCTTTCAAACACATCTCCAGCCAGATTCGTCACCTACAACACTCTGACTGCATCACCTACTACTGCCACATGCAAAGACGCAGGCATGTACTTGAAGGCGAAGGTTGACCAGGCGGTGGTAGCAGCGCAGACATACTACGGGCGTCAGGCGTTCCCATTGGCATCGTCTGATTCGCTGGCTCAAAACCTTTTTATGAATGCAGTTGGTACAGCGAACAACTGGATTCTGCAAAGCACACAAGGGGTTTCTGATTCTCTCAAACAGAGTATGTTCAACAACATTTGGCGTCAGGCGGGGACGAGCTTGCCCGCCATGCTCAATGATCCGAGTCAGGTGGCAGAAGTGTCCGCTTTGGCTGGCCAGGCGCAAGCTGCTGCACAGGCAAACGCCTCAAACAGCATTCTGAGCCTGATGGGACAGGAAACCTTGCCACACATGCGTAATTGGATGGAGGCCATCTTGTACGCCATGTTCCCGTTTGTAGTGATCCTCATGGTGGTGGCATCAGTTGATGGTGCCAAGAAGGTCCTGGGCGGATATATGATGGCTCTTGCGTGGATTGGTTTGTGGCCCGTATTGTTTGCAGTCATTAACCATTTGTCCATGATGTACCTGAAACACAAAACCGATGCTTTGGCGTTGTCTCAGGGGGTGCCGTTTCAATTGTCCGATGTGTTCGATGCAACCTTGGTGAACGAACAAGCAATGATCGGCTATATGGTTGTCTTGGTGCCTTTTATTGCCGCTGGCATCATCAAGATGGCCGAGGGCGGGATCATGGGGGTTGCTGATCGCGCAATTTCCGGGGCTTCTTCTGCTGGGTCTGCTGCCGGTGCGGCTTGGGGCGCAGGAAATGTATCTATGGGGAATGTGTCTATGGACGGCAAAAACGTCAACACAACATCCATGAATAAACATGACGCAAGCACCAGCATGGCCTACTCCGGTGAGGCAAGGATGCAGGATTCAAGCGGAGGGTGGGCCACCATGAGCGGCGACGGTGTTGCAGGTTATGAACAGGCAATGAACCGATTTGCTCATTCGATGAATGTCGATGAGCGTTTAGACAGTCAGCGTTCACAGGAAGCCCACAACACTCAGATTTCAGGAAGCGGCACGGCTGTTTCCAATCGTCATGCGGATGCTTCGACTGGTTCTGTTGTGACGGGTCGTGATGCTACTCGGAGCACGAACCAGAACGTCAACGATGAGGCGCACACAGGTCAAAACGGCACCATCGCGGCCTCGCACGATAAGGGACAGGTCTTGCACACCGCGCATGCAGTCAATTCATCTTTTCGGTCCTCTGCAGGAGCTTCGGATCGTTTTGATGGTTCTTTGCAAGCTGGTGCAGGTGGACGTGGCGGTGGCGGTGGCGGTGGCGGTGGTGGCTATGATCAAAGGGAAGAGGACAAGATTCGCAAGACTATGCAGGGGCAGGGGTCCTCTCATGAGCAAATCGATAAGGCCTTGGCAAATTACAGAGCCAAGAATGGTGGAGGCAAAGGTGCTGGTTCTTCTGGCCGATTCGGCGCAAGCGTTGTCATGAACACGGCCAAGACCTACGAAGCAACTCACAGCCGGGATAAGTCAGTCAATCAGTCTCACTTAGACGACGAGTCAGGACGCAATTCAGAGAACTATGCCCGTACGGGGGGCACAGCTCACCGCGAAGGTACGGGGGAGCAGTCCAGTCAAACCAATCGTTTGGCGAGGGATGCAAATCGCAGCAATGTTGATGAGCACAGTAGGGTCGATGATGCAGTCAATCGCAACGAGTCAGGCATTGGCGACCGCGCTAACCGGAGTGAAACAAACAGCTTCGGTAAGCACCGCGATTTGTTGCAGGATCGTAATCTTATGAACCAGGTGGCGCACAGATTCGGCATGAGTTCTATGCGTTTCTATTCTCAAGAAGCTCCTGCCATCCTAGCGCAGGCCCAACAGTACGCAGAAGAGAAGGGGTTTGTCCAACAGGCTTCAAAGTTGAACAACACCACATTTGACGGCGGCAAGCTGGCGACCTCTTCCGCAGAGCTTGACCAACAGACTCAAGCAAATCGCGCAGAGGTTCCCAACAAGGTGGACAGCCTCCATGTTGGTAAGGTGACGGCAACGGGTTACACAGGTGTTGATCCTGTGAAGGTCAACACAGCAGCGCCTTCAATCGTAGAAGAGGCGAGGATAAAAACAAGCGGCGCACTCGATCCGAAGAATCCTGAAAGCATCCCGGTCAAGTCGGGTGCACTGGTTGAAAACGTGAACGCGTGGGCAAGTCCAGACAAGGATGTGGGTGCTGGCCGAGCGAACCCGCAGGCAGTAGTTGAACAGACCGAAATTAACGATGCAAAAGACACCGCCTTGAAAATTTGGGATCGTGCAAAGGGTGGCGACGGAATGGCAGATGGTGAGCGCCTGAACGACAACAAACGGCGAGATTCATTGATGGGGGCTTCTCAACAAGATCGCAGCAATGATGCGCTTTCAAATTCAAATCAGTTCAGCGGTGGTGAGGTCCAGTTCAATCCTACTGACTCCACTTTTGCGCCTTATGCGGACCAAGAGAAGAAGTAATGGAGTCATGTTAATCGCCCACGGGTTGCGGGCGTCTCTTGAGTGCTTGGTTCTGCGCGTTCTGTTCAGCTACCGTTGCGTTGACTTCAATCGTAGGTGCCAAAGCCCTCAGGTCCCATATCTCGGTAAAAGCCCGGGGCTGCAGGCCATGTTTCGCACCTTGCTGGAGTGAAGTGTGACTCCATACTTCGGTAAAAGTCCTGGGTCGCAGTCCACTCACCGTGCAGGATGAATTCGAAGCCGTCGCTGAGATACCAGGCTAGCCAATAAGGAATCCAAAAGACCATGCCCCCGAGGAGCATGATGAAGAACTGGCTCAGGCTCCAGTCGGATAGCAGACTCGAGAGAAAGAATGGAACTAAGCCCATGGCCTTACTTGCTTTGCTCATGGTTAGTGCCTTTGTTCTTCAATGATGAGTGAGATGGTTCCACCGATTGAGGAGTGAGTCAGGCTGCTTACGACGCGAAAGCCCTTTTCATAAATTTCGCTGATCGTTACCTTGCCTAGATGTTGACAGTTAAACGTCATGGTGGGGCTAAGGGTTGACGATGTGATGCCCCAACAAGTCCCTCCCCGGAGAGGGAATGTTTGGGCATGAATAGAGGCCGAAAATATTATGACTACTGCTGTAAGAGAGTAAATAACTTTTGTTTTCAAGGTGTTGTCCCCTTCAAAATCCTTGGAAATAGCGTCAAGTTGGTGTTTGTAGAAAGAATACATCATTTATAAGAATTAGTTAATATGTATTTATTCAATTTGTAATCGTGCAACTAACAAAGGTGTTCGATGCGATTCGGAATTTTTGTGATCTTTGGGGTGGTTTTGAGTGTTTTCCTAGCGGGTTGTGCCAGCAATTCAGTTCCAGATAATTCTCGGGTGTTGACCGATTTGACCCCTTATCGCTCCATACATTGAGTGTGGCGGGTGCGTGAAATGATTTGGTGTGATGCGCTGCCTCGGTTTGGCTTTGTGGCTTGGGTTCTCGGGGCGCTGTTGCTTGCTTTGAACAACACGGCGTCAAGGTTATTGCTTCGCCTTATTCTTGGCTTCGAACGCCTTCTGGTTGATGAGTGGCTTAACTTCGATGGCGGTCATGCAGGCCGTTTCACTGTGACAAGTTTGATTGGAATCTACCGCTGGTTGATCTCCGCTAAGGCGGTTACTTTCGCATGCGAAAACTCGCTGGAGGGTGCCAGGTGGCTCGACCATTGACTGTTTCCATTACCAAAGTTGTGTCTGCTGTCTACTGTGAGCAGAAGGTGGTGTTTGACCGTGAGTATGGGGATGTGCGCCCGAAGCATGTCAAGGCTAAAGCAGAAGAGGGCATTCGTGAGCATGCCAAATTCGAGTTTCAGGGGCGTGTGAAGCAGGCAACAGATTCACGCTGCTTCATTGCAAGCCATGTGTACGGCTTAAATGCTTCAGAAACGGATGTGCTTCGCGCCTGGCGGGATCGCCGCTTGATGCCTTTGCGGGCGGGCCGGTTGCTGGTTCGGGTCTATTACTTCATTTCTCCGTTGCTGCTGCGCGTGGCTGGTCGAAGCTCTGTTTTTGCCAAGTTGGCCAAGGTCATGCTTGACGTGGTTGTTAGAAGACTTGAAAGCAAGTGATGGACTCATTCATAGGCTTGCTTTTGATCGGCGTCGGTTTGTTGCTGGCTGTCCTTCTTTATGCCTACATCCGTATTAGTGGCAAAGATTGGTTGCCTCAAGAACTCAGGGCTGCAAAGGTATTGGCTGTTGAGCAAGACGCCGTTGTGGATGTTCCTTCGAGTTCTTGGGGTGAGCGGGGAGGGCGGGGTGTTATCGCTCAACGGCCTATTCAGCTATCTGGACGCTTTGACCAAGCGTATGTGCTTGAGACTGGCGAGGTTGTATCTGTTGAGTACAAAAATCGCAATGGGCATGTAGTGTATGACACGGACGTGGCTCAACTCTCCTTGCAGGCCTGGCAGTTGCGCCGACAGGGGAAGCGCACGGCTCTCTTTGGCTTTGTCGTGACGCGCAATCACTTCAATGGGCAACGCAAAGCGCACAAGGTTGTGACGTTTGATGATGACAAGTGTGTTGATTTGATCCAGCGATACCTTGATGTTTATCTGGGACAGGTCAAGCCTCATCGCATGGTCGGCAGGAAGTGTGATTCATGCGGTCACAAGGAGAGGTGCAATGCGTAAGTGGTGCAGGTCATAGTTCCCGTTTCTAGCAGTGTTGCTCTTTTCTTCCGTGGGATTTTTTCAAGTTGCTCATGATGGGCTTCTTGGGATGGCTTATTTTGATGTTTTTTGGACAAGAGGAGAACGTGATGCAAGACTTGAATTCTTTGCTTTCGGAGCAGTTGCCGGGTGACTCTGCTGCTGATCTTTTGGCGGTGCGTCGCAACCAATTTGCTCAAGCCAATGCGTCATTGGCCATTGAGGGTCTGCATGTATCGGATGCTGACCGTGCAATTCAGGAGCGCATTGCCAGTGGTCAACTCACGCACGACGATGGTGTTGCTCAATACCTCAAGACCTTTGGGGCTTGATGATGGGGGCCTGGGAGGACTATGTTTATCCCGGCACCAATGTGCTGCGGAATAAGGCGGGTATCAAAGACCTGACCGAACTAAGCCGGTTTGAGCGGGGTGTGACAGCAATCCGCATTCAGGAGTTGCGCGAGAGGCCCTTGCAAGGAGACTATGACCTGAACCACCTGCAAGCCATCCACCAGCACGTTTTCAAAGATGTGTATGAGTGGGCTGGCCAGCTTCGCACGGTCGATATTGCCAAAGGTTCGGGACCTGACAGGACCATGTTCGCCTATGTCGAGGAAATCAAGGACTATGGCAAGAAGGCCCATGAGCTTGTCCGCGACATGAACTATGGGCGCGGCCAAGAGCGCACCGAATTTGCATCCACTTTGGGCGATGTTTACAAGGTTCTCAACGACATGCACTCATTCCGGGAGGGGAATGGCCGTGCTACCCGCGAATACATGATTTCGCTTGGCCGACATGCGGGCTACACGTTGGATTACTCCCGTGTTGATGGTCCACGTTGGAATGAGGCTGCAAAAGAGTCGGCTCACGGCAATCCAGCGCCAATGCGCGAGGTTTTCCGCGACATTGCGCTGCCTGAGCGGGCAATCGCCTTTGACAGCATGAAGCCATCGTTGGCTCTGGCCAAGTATCCCGAGTTGGATGGTGCCTACAAAACCCTTGCTGCTGCGAATGCGATGGGTCAGGACTTGGGCAAGGCCCGCGAACAAGTGTCCAAAGAGTTGAACGAGGGCCGCATAGTCAATGGCGGAGTGACAGTGGATGAATCGCGCAGGGTAATCGAGCGGTCTGCCGAGGTGCGGGCTCTGAATGTGCGTGACCTTGAGCCTAGCTCCAAGGTCAGGGGTGAAGTGGTGGCGCAATCTGCGCATCACGTCATGCTCAAAGTGGGCGACATGGTGGCCATTCCTATTGAGAAATCAGCTTTGAGTCGAGAGGTTCATGTAGGGGAGAGCATTGCCGTTCAGAAGTCTATGGAGGGAAAGGTGGCTTCTCTGGGTCAAGCTCACCAGGTTAACCGCGGTGGTGACATGCAGCGTGAAATTGGAGGGCGTTGAAATGAAGTGGTTGAAAAAGTCTGTCGTGTTTTCGGTGGCTATGACGTGTGGTGTTGGTTTTGCAGCAGATACCCCAAAAGAGGCGGGCCTTCGTGCTTTTGCTGATGCGGTCGGTGTTGTTGCTCCAGTGCTTGGTCAACAAGCACGGAATGCGGCTCGTTTGTTGCAGGCCAAGTGCGGGGCAACACCTTCTGTCGAAATGGTGCGGGCGGTGCTGATGCAGCCCGAAATGATGCCGACCCCGCTTGACCCTAAAACAAGTGATGAGGCGATGGCTCCGGCAGTGGCTAAGGTGGCTTGCGAATGACCGGAGTTGATGTTTTGTCCGGGTCCGCAAGTTTCCTGAATCTGGCGACTTTCGCATGCGAAAGGTTTGGTGGGGTGGCGTCTTCCCCTTGGTACGCCAAAAACATGCACTGAGGCTCCTATGCGCTACCAGATTGGAAATGATGTTGTGGGGTTGAATGACCCGGAGTTGGATGGTCTCTTGTTGCGTGCGTACACGCAGCGCATTCGACCTTTGTGCCTTTGCCGTGACCCGGCACCGGAAATGTATATCGCCAAGGTGTTGGGGAAACATGTTCTCAAACGCATGCCCAATTCTGGTGTTCAGCATTCCACGACTTGCGACAGCTACGAGCCGCCCGCCGAATTATCTGGCTTGGGCGAGGTGATGGGTTCTGCCATTCAAGAAGACCCCGAGCAGGGTTTGACCGCTTTGAAGCTGGATTTCTCGCTCACGAAGATGGCCGGGCGCAGCGCACCTATTCCAAGCTCACATGAATCGGATTCGGTCAAGGCAGATTCCAAAAAACTCACTTTGCGCGGGACGTTGCATTACTTGTGGGAAGAGGCGGGATTCAACCGCTGGTCCCCAAGCATGGCAGGGCGTCGGTCGTGGCCGGTGATTCGCAAATTCATTTTGCAGGCCGCGCAGGACAAGATGGCCAAGGGGACAAGCCTGGCTGATGTTCTCTACATTCCTGAGCCTTTTTCGCTGGACCACAAGGATGAAATCGCAGCACGCCGAGTGGCACAGATGGCACGCGCATCCGTGGCCGTCAAAGGCGCACGTCAGTTGATGATTTTCATTGCCGAAGTGAAAGAGGTAGGTTCGGCACGGTATGGCATGAAGGTTCTGTTCAAACACTTGCCTGATTGCTCATTCAACATACCCGAAGACCTGCACAAGCGCATGACCAAGCGGTTTGCCAATGAGCTTGAGTTGTGGACCAACGAGGAAGGTACTCACCTACTTTCCATTGGGACATTCAGCGTTTCATCCAACGGATACCCGACCATCGAAGAGATTTCTTTGATGTGCACGACCGCCAATTGGGTTCCCTATGAGTCGTCGTTTGACAAGCAGCTTATCGAGAAGATGACAGACGGACAGCGCCGATTTACCAAGGGGCTTCGCTACAACCTCCAGTCCTCAAAGCCATTGGCTTGCATGGTGGCCTCTGACACGTTGCCGAACCCCACTGCGATGTATGTCCAGCAGGCGGGCATTACCGATGAGGGGAAAAAAGAGCTGCACGACCTCATCGAGCAAAGTCAGTTGGTGAGTTGGGTTTGGGATGTCACGCAGGTGATGCCAGCGTTGCCCGAAATCAGGCGTGAGGGTTGAGGCAATGAATAAGCAAGACGTGGTGGACGTGGTTGCCGAGAAAACAGGGCCGATCAGGAATGTTTCGCGCAAGCTCTGTTGTCGCCACCGAAACCGGTCCCAGCTTTGAAGCGTGCTTATACCCGTCGCAACAAGCTCTTTGGCACTGAATGAGCCGCGCACCGTTCCAGCTTGTGTCGCTTGATGCAGCGCATAACCGCGTTGCGTTCCACAGTGATTCGGAACCGTTGAATCGTTACCTGCGAGAGAACGTCACCCAGGACATTCGCCGCCGCGTGGCCGCCTGTTTCGTGACTTTGGCCAACGGGCAGCGCATTGCTGGCTACTACACCTTGGCATCAGCAAGTCTACTGCTGGCCGATCTTCCAGCTAGTACTGGCAAGAGGCTGCCGCGCTATCCGACCATCCCCGCCGTCCGTATGGGGCGCTTGGCTGTCGATCAGGAGTTCAAGGGCCAAGGACTTGGCGGGGCGCTGCTGGCCGATTCGCTTGACCGTGCCGCCCGTTCTGAGATTGCCGCCTCCGCCCTGATGGTGGACGCCAAGGACGAGACGGCAGCGGCTTTTTACCTGCATCACGGCTTTATTGCCTTGCCAGACTCGCCGCTTACCCTGTTCTTGCCGCTGGCAACTGTTCGGCGTCCTTGAACGATGCCTCACCGCGCCATCTTCTCAATGAGCAAATTGAGCAACACATTTACCTAGTACTCTTAATTCATACGATATAGATTATGTAAAGTTCAAATTTAGTAACTTTATATTATATTGGATGAATTGGCGCCCCGTCAAACCACTCGCTTCTCGACAACCAAGTGGGCTAAATTTGCCCAACCCCCAACAAAGT
>JACCDN010484776.1_pt1 | contig 21504 bp, 22 predicted proteins | sample 7441691 | NCBI WGS metagenome assembly JACCDN01 (sample SAMN15323439, study PRJNA562643) | freshwater metagenome | isolation source: river surface water | place: USA:Blue River Watershed | collected 2017-08-16 | reverse complement strand
GCAGTGTCTTGAGTAAAGACATTGTTATATGCGGCAGCATTAACAAAACCGCTAGCACTATAATTAGTCCCATCAACAGGTATCGATAGCGTTGTACCATCTCCATAAATAGATGACACATTCATGCTACCGGAAATAGGATTCAGAATTAAAGTCTCTGGTGTGGCAAACACATAGCGATTTCCACTTTGAGAAATGGCCGTAGGATAACTGGTGTTCCAAATGGCCTGATTGCCACTTAATAAGTAGTTTCCAGCCGTACCAAAACTATTACCGCTTAAATTATTTAGATAAATCAACCAGCGACTGCCAGAACCTACAGTAATAGCGCTACTACCTCCATCATTTATCAAATGCGTCGCAGCCAAAATAACATTACCCGTAGCGTTAATGTGATTTAAGACTAAAGCTGTACTATTTACATCTTGAATTGTGACATCTCCGACGCTTCCTGCGCTTGCTGCAACTCCTGTTAATCCTTCGACATTAATAGCACTTTGATTAAAATTATTGCTATTGCCAAGCGTAATATTCCCCGAACCATTTGCTGCAATATTAAATGTTGCGGTATTGCTTCCTACCGTACCTGATGTCATGTCGATGGTTGTACCATTGGCTTGAGTTATACCGTGATCAGCAACGATTTGTAAATTACTTGGTGCAGTGATATTTCCTAAAGTTAATCCAGATGCGTTTGTATCCCAAACAGCAATACTGCCTCCTGTACTAGAAGCGGTCAACGTACCAAAGGAGTTCTGTGCAGGATTAACACCATCACTTAAAAACTGTATATTTCCTGTGGCTATCAAATTAGTTGCTTTCGCATTAATATAGCCTGCCTGTGAATTAGTGTCATCAATAATCCCTCCTGTAGTAGTCAGATTCACTCTTCCACCAATTGCCGTAATAGCATCAATGACACCAAGATAGTTATCTCCCGTAAGATTAATATTTCCGCCGGAAGCATTATTATTGAGTTGGCCAATATACAATGCACCCGTATTATTAAGATTAATGCTAACCCCATTATTTGTGATACCTGCTGTGGCGCCAATGGTATAAAAACTATTATTCCCTAGTAATTCAATATAACCATTATTCGCCGTTAGACTGGTTTGGTCTGCTGTTACTGTAATAACCCCTAAGCCCGATTCAGTGATCGAACCGTTGTTTGATGTAAGATAAGTCCCTAACCCACTACTGATTGTTCCTGCAATATCAATGTTATGTGTCCCTATTACATTAACACTAGAACTGGTTGATGTAATTTGATTAATCGTTGTGGTGGCACTATCATCCGTAAGGTCTATTTGACCATCCGCACCGACTGTAATAATGCCTAGTTGGTTTTGCGGTGTTCCACTGAAACCATTCAACAGGGTAATACTGCCCCCCGTTCCAACCGCATTCAAGTCGGTTGTTCCTGCAATAATATAGCCTGTATGGCCAGCACCATCAATAATTGAACCATTTGTACTGGTTAAACTTGCTGCACCACTTCCTAAATTGATTCCACTATTAAAAGTAATGGTGTCACCCGCAGTAACCGTTAATCCGGAAGCTGTAATGGTTCCTAAAGTCAAAGCATTGACGTCACTAAGCGTAACAGCGCCTAATGTACCACTCCCAGTAACTGTCGTAAAATCATTCGTTGCTTGAGCTAAACTAATAGCACCAATGCTGTTTGATCCGCTATTGGTTAATGTCGTTGTTCCTGTTGCGGTAATTGTCCCTGCTGTTTGATTGATTGTGGCTGCAGTTCCTTGAACAGCCAAGTTTAATGCTGCGGCACTAATATCCTGATTTAGACTAATATTACCACTCGTTGCGGACAAGCTAACACTTTGGCCTGTTGCATTTAACACACCATCAACCGTAATGCCATTTCCTCCTGTGATATTAACAGCACCGGTACTCGTGATTGCCCCCAAGGTCATTACACCTGAATCCGTTAACGTTAAGCCTGTTAGCGCTCCTGTTCCAATTAAATTATCGGCCCCAAAATTACTTAAAACGTTATTCACGTTATTCATAGCGATAGAACCATCAACGCCTAAATCAATATAAAATTGTGTTAATGCTCCCGTTGGCCCTGTATAAATAACACTTCCACCTAAATTCACACCACTACTGCTACCTGTAGTCAAACTGATTAAGTTATCAGATACAATACTTGCCCCAGCACTACTCGTAATTGCACCTGTTGAAGCTGCAAGGTTAATTCCTGAAGCTAGCCCATTAGCACTGATTGTCCCTGCGGTTTGGTCAATGTCTCCAGCAGCAGCATTTACATTTACAGAATTATTTCCTGCATTCAGGTTTGCACCAATACTCACCCCACCCGTGCCCCCATTGGTTAAAGTAATGCCTCCCCCATTTGTGTTAATAGCACCAGATATAATTAATGTCCCCGCCCCTGCACCTTTAGCAGAATTCACTACTATATCCCCAATATTCGTAGTGATTCCAGAGAGTGTAACTGCATTATTATCCCACAAAGTAATTCCCGCGCCACTTGTCGTTGCTGTAGCATTGACCGTGTCAAAATTATTGCTGGCATTGGCCAAACTAATGGCTGAGCCACCTAAGCTCCCTGCTGCAGAGAACGTAGCCGTACCACTAGAGGTCACGGCAGCATTTTGCATAATGATGCCATTGGCTGCCGTACCTGTAGTTGTTACCGTAAGATTTCTTAATTCTGCGGGTGCAGCAAAAGCATTTAAGGCAATTGCACTGGCTGTACTCAAAGTTACATCACGTACCGCTTGCAAACCGCTGCGAGTAGGGTCAATCATTCCACCCGTTCCTAATGATACTGCTGTTGTTTGCCCAGCTAGAAGCAAAGATAAGTCGAAGGTAGAAGGAGTACTTTCCTTAGCAAAAACCGAGGTATTGAGTAAAACTGCAAGACTCGCCACATTAACCTCATTATAGGAAGGAAGAGCTAAACTAAAACTGGAAAATGTATTACTTGTATTGGTAAAACTAATTTTACTTGCATCTGTATACCCTGCATTGTAAAGAGTGAAAGCCAGTGGTGTAGCTGTCGTTGTATTATTAACAGCTAATGCCCCTGAGAAGTTATTACCACTGCCTCCCAAATTAACCATACCACCTGCCCCGGCAATCTGTATCGTATTGTTGCCACTACCGGTAATTCCAGCCGTTCCCGACTGGCTGATATTTCCATTTGTAGTTGTTAAATTCAAATTTCCAGCACCCAATGCCAAAGTGGTACCCGTTGCTTGGGTAATGTTGCCATTTGCATTTATAGTCAGTCCGGCCCCACCTGTCGTTGTGATATTCTCTAAATTAATAGCACTGGTATCTGTGATAGTAGCTGAATTTGCGGTAGTAATCGCCAAAGTATTAAAATCATTATTAGTTCCGTTTAGCAAAATATTTTGGCCAGTTGCACTGAGCGTGGTACTGCCCGCTGCAATTAACGTGACATTGGGAGTAACTGCATTAATACCCCCAGCAACTGTATTGGTGAGCAACATATTACCGTGGATGTTGACACCTGAAGTATCTGCAAATGTAATTCCATTCACAGCATTAAACGTCAACCCTAAATTACCTGTGCCACTACTATTATGATCGGAAATAGATACTCCCGCATTGACAGTAATATTTCCTAGGGCATCTAATTGTAAAACAGAATCAGTATTCCCTGTATAAGCAATAGACGTTTGAATATTAATATTTCCAGAGCCTCCAGAACTTCCTGTTGTTAAAATATCAACAAGACCATTATTGCTTAATTGCGAAAGCAAAGTATCCACACCAATTGTTGCTGGATTTCCCGTGCCAGAAGGAGTAAAAGTACTGGTACCAGAACCAGCAAAATTACCATTAGCTGCCCCTGAACCCGCAACAATATTCACATCCGTCGGATCCAATAACCAAGTTCCTGATTTACCATTGGTTGCTTTGGTACTGACGGTGATATCCCCTACGTTCAAATATTTTCCTGAAGTTTCGATATAACCGCCATTGCCACTTTGCATGGCTTCGGCTCTAAGGGTTACACCTGAACCAATCACAGTTGCATTGGCTTCTAGGCCATTCGGGTCGCGATTATCATAACCAAGACGGATATCCCCACCGCCCGCTGTTCCACTGGCAATTATTGTAGTGTTTCCAGTAACCCCGACATTTTGACCCATGACTTTGATCGATCCACCCACTTCACCAGTATTAAGGCCTTGCGTACTTAAAGTCGCATTGTTGACAATCGTATTTCCCTTAGCCAAAAGGACAATCTTTCCAGGCTTATCTTCGACCGTATCTGCTTTAACGATACCTTCCACGTTAATGCTTTGATCAAGCATACTGTTGATGCTATCTGCCGTAAGAACAACGGAACCTCCATTGGCTTGAATCGTACCCATTTGCTTTAACGCGGCAACCGGATTGCCATTCTCATCATACATGGGAACATCTGCGCCATCATTAATTGCAAAATGTAAAAGCTGGTTTCCTTGGAAATCTAAAGTTGCCTTGGTGCCCGCACCTAAGGCGACGGTTCCTAATCTTGCTTCAACAATCCCGGCATTCTCAATTTGGGGCGCTATCATTGCTACATAACCACCATCAGCATTGATATGACCTTGGTTCACAATCTTAGCTAAATTGCTGCCTTGTTGCTCGAAGGTATAATTGCCATTTTTAAAATTTTCATCGGTAATATTAAGGGTACTTGCAACCATGCCTGCCACGTTAATCTCAGCATTCTTACCAAACATAATCCCGTTGGGGTTAATCAACCAGAGTTGTCCATTTGAACTGACACTTCCTAAAATTTCTGACGGGCTTTGACCCACCACACGGTTTAGGGTCGCCGCATTAGCCCCCGGAGTCACAAATTTAACAGATTCCCCACTCCCCACATTAAAGGTTTGCCAATTAATAATCGCTTTATTACTGCTCTGATGAATTTCAACATTTCCGCTTCCCTGGCCTTGAATGTTTACATCCCCAGAAACGATATTACCCCCTTCAGGGCCTGCAAATGCATAAGAAAACTGACAAACCAGGTAGAGGAAAGAACTCTTAAAAGCGATACGAATGTGCATACTGATCCGATGATGTTAAAAATCTTCGCAATATTATACGCAATAAAATCTCTTTTTTCAATAAATTTAATTATTTTTTAAAATATTTTTATAGAAAATTTCTACTAAAGAAAGTCCCTGGGGGGCCACTGTTTTAGCGGCAACCTCCCGCTTTTTAGCATACAATACTTCTTGTGCCCATTCCGGCGGCTTTTTGCCCTCACCAATTTTCAACAACACTCCAGTGATATTACGAACCATATTATGCAAAAAACCACTGGCTTGAATATTCAATGTAATTAAATCGCCCTGACGAGACAACTTACATACTTGCAAATGTTTCACCGGGGTTTTGGCCTGGCAATCTGGTCCACGAAATGAAGTAAAATCATGCTCTCCCAACAAAAAGTTTGCCCCTTGCTGCATCAACTCAATATTGAGTGGAATCTTATGCCACAGTACTCTCCCTTCCAAAATAGCGGAAGCGACGCGCCGATTGTAAATACGCATTTCATAACGCCTAAAAATTGCATCAAAGCGAGCATGAAAATCCCCAGCAACAGGATGCGCCTCTAAAATACGAATATCCAGTGGTAAAAAATGATTGAGCCCAAAGACATATTCATGCATTTTGCGTTCACGGGTTGTATCAAAATGGATAATTTGTCCTTCAGCATGAACACCTTTATCAGTACGTCCAGCAGCAGTAACAACGACCTCCTCTCCCAAGAATGCCAACAGTGCTTCTTCAACGGTTTGCTGAATTGAACTTAAACCCGCCTGTCGCTGCCAGCCATGATAGCGTGTCCCTAAGTATTCGATTTTCAAGATAATTCGTGGCATAATGTACAAATTTATTTGGTTTTAAATTTTTTTAATCAAAAGGGTAGTTATAGTATATCGAAATAGGAGCCCTCATGTCCAAAAGTAAGCCTCCACTGTTTTTTGGCAGTTTAAATGAAAAGACATCAGAATCCTTATCTTTATATTTTGAACAAGAACACTGGATGCGCCTGTTTGAACTCGTAAAGGAATACGAAACTTTCCAAATTATAAAGCAAAATGCAGATTCGTTTTTAATTCGCATCGGCAAATATGAGTTTAACGTAGTCAAAGATTTTCATCGTTGCATTATCACGATGGGGCAAATTAGTACCTTGGCCAAAGGTGCGTGTGAACTCTTATGCAAAATCGCTGATATGCTCTTTCACGACCGTAAAAATCGCTTTGTGATTGATACAGAAATCCTCGCTTATGAAGAGATGATGTGGGAAATTTGCTTTGAGCAAGGCATTCCCATCATACCGAAAAATAAAACCCAAGCTGATCGTTTTTTTCGTTATGCGCAGCGTAGAAATATTCAGGTCAAAATGACTCCTCTCGGGTTCTCAAATAAAACCACTAAAGAGAACCCACTTCCCCCAGAAAATGGGGGCTCGGCCAAAGCTTAATCCGATGCTGCCGGCCCTACACTTTCGTTAGCCGCAGGAGCAGTATAATTAGGCGCATATTGCGGTATACTACTGGGGTTCGGCGTGGGCGTTACACTTGCAGATGTTGAAGATGCATCTGTCACTGGAGCAGCACTCTGCGCTGGAGGTTCTGCCGCTGTAGATGTTACAACTACAGCAGATGTTGCATTTACACTAGAACTACTCGTACCGACTGCTGAGCCAGATATACTGGTTGGTGTTGCTGCAGTCGGATAAATATAATTGAAAATCTTTACCACTTTCACCACACCACTGGTTTGCGCTGCAATCTGAGCTGCCTGATTACCCTCGTCTTCAGTGACCTGCCCTAACAGATAAACGACCCCTTCCTGAGTCACTACTTTAAAATGTAAAGGATTTACCTGACCGACCATATTGGTTTTCACTTTACTGGTAATCCAAGCATCATCAGCAAAGCGGCTAAAAGTGACATTAGGCCCTACACTCAGTTGATTATAGACTATTACCACCCCTTTGATTTGAGAGACTTGAGTAGCCAATTGATCTTTCATATCCTGCGTTGGTACCTGCCCCAAAAGTAAAACAATGCCATTAAATACAGTTACTTCAACATTAGCACCGGCCAAGCCAGGTATATTTTGAATGATCGTAGCAATGCTCCCTTTAATGCTCAAGTCATCATACTGCTGGCCAATACCAAGAGTGCTGCCTGCCACGTTTGCTCCACCAGTTCCTGCTGCACCAGCAGCCACTACAGGTGCTGCTGCCACACATCCTGATAAAAAAACTGCCACTAAACTTAACATTCCTAGTTTCAAACGGTTGTGCATAGTTCCTCTTTTGCTGATTCCTGTTTATAATTGTGATTTTAGCATAGATAGAAATCTCAACTCAAATGCACAACATCGCTCGAAGCCTTTTGTTTTTAGCTGTTGCATCGTTAGTAGGATGTAGCACCATTCAGCACTCACAAACGTTCCGTAATCGCACCATGGATTATTCGCAACAAAATGTGCAATACCTTCCTACCTTGCAAACCCCTAGCAATTTAGCAACACCCAATTTTGCACCCGCACTCACAGTGCCTCCAGGGCCTAATGATTATCCACCCGCTCCGGCTGGAAGTTTAAAGCCCCCTGAATTTTATAATGTTGTTCCGATTCCAGCCCTGCCCCCTAAGCCCAAGACGAGTAATAGTTAATGAAAAGCATTCAAAGTATCCGCGGCATGAATGATTTGGTCGGCGAGGAAGCGGCGCTTTTTGTCGCCCTTTCACAAGAAATTGGCAACGTATTTACAAAATATCAGTTTGAAGCAATTTTACCCCCAATAGTCGAAAAAACTGAACTCTTTGCACGCTCAATTGGCAATGCAACTGATATTGTCGAAAAAGAAATGTATACTTTCACCGACCGCAACGACGAAAGCCTGACCTTACGTCCAGAAGGTACTGCCGGGGTGGTTCGCGCCTGCCTAGAGCACGGACTCATTCATAACCAAATTCGTAAATTTTGGTACATTGGCCCTATGTTTCGTCATGAACGCCCCCAAAAAGGTCGCTATCGTCAATTTTATCAACTGGATGCCGAAGTTTTTGGCATTGCCACTCCCGATATCGAAGCTGAAATGATTGCCATGCAAGCGTGTTTATGGAAAACCCTTGGCATTGACCAACATCTTCGCCTAGAAATAAATACTCTTGGTACCAGTAATGAACGTAAAGCCTATCGACAAGCCCTAGTTGATTTCCTAACCCCAATCAAAGATCAGCTTGATGACGATAGTAAGCGCCGTTTAGATGCAAATCCCTTAAGAATTCTTGACAGCAAAGATGTACAAACACTAGCCCTATTAACAAATGCACCTCGTTTGCAAGACTTTTTAAGCGATGCATCAAAAGCACATTTTCACAATTTCAAACAATATCTTAATGCCTTAAACATTCGCTTTATTGAAAACACGAATCTGGTTCGTGGCTTAGACTATTACTCTCATACTGTTTTTGAATGGACTACCACTCTCTTAGGCGCGCAAGCCACAGTATGTGGCGGAGGGCGTTATGATGGCTTAGTGAGCCAGTTAGGTGGTCAAACCACCCCAGCTTTTGGATTTGCAATTGGCATGGAACGTCTCATGCTGCTATTAGAACACGGTACTTTCAAAGCAAAAATGGCAACTCCAGATATTTTCATCATGACTGAAGATAACGCAATTGCTGATTGCATTGTTTTGGCTGAACGCTTACGCAAGGATGGTTTTACAGTTGTGCTCAATACGGGCAGTGGTAGCTATAAATCGCAACGCAAACGGGCAGAAAAATCGCAGGCGAAGTACGTCCTTGAGCCAGAAAAGAATTTGCCCTACGATGAGCTCATTCGGATTGTAAAAAATGGCTAAGCTGCATTTTTATTATTCCGCCATGAATGCCGGCAAAACTACAACGCTACTGCAATCAAATTATAATTATCATGAACGTGGCATGCATACCTTGTTGTTCACCCCAAAAATAGATAATCGTTATCAAGAGGGCTTAATTAAATCGCGAATTGGTTTAGAAGCCAAAGCAACCGTTTTTACCCCTAATGATGACCTGTTCGCAATTACCAAAGAAATGCAAGCAAAAAGCAAAATTCATTGTGTTTTGGTTGATGAAGCCCAATTCTTGAAAAAAAACCAAGTGTTCCAACTCACCGAAATTGTCGACAAACTCAATATTCCTATACTTGCCTATGGCTTACGAACTGACTTCCAAGCCGAACCATTTGAAGGTAGCCTTTATCTTTTGGCCTGGGCTGAGAGCATGAGTGAAATCAAAACCATCTGCCACTGTGGTCGCAAAGCTACACACGTCTTGCGCCTCGATGAGCAAGGTCGCCCTATTGCAATGGGAGAACAAATTGCAATCGGTGGCAATGATCGATATGTTTCGGTATGCCGAAAACATTTTAAATTAGGGGAAACAGGATAATAATTATGGCTCAATCAACACACGCACATGACCACACGCACGACCATCCACATGAACATGACCACCATAACCACGAAGGCCATGATCACAAACATCATGGCCATACACATGATCACGGGCCAGGACACCATCATCATCCCATAGCCACTACACATCGGGCATTTGCCATTGCTATCATCTTAAATGGCGGTTTAACATTACTGCAGATTATTTATGCTTTTCTCGCCCACTCTAATAGCTTGCTTGCTGATGCAGGACACAATTTTGGTGATGTACTGGCTCTTATGTTTTCCTGGTTTGCGCTTTACCTCTCGCATAAAAGTAGCAATGCCCGTTATAGCTATGGTTACAAAAAAAGTACCATTTTAGCATCCCTTCTCAATGCTGCTCTTTTACTGGTGACTTGTGTTTTAATTATTGTTGAGGCAGGGTTTCATTTTATTCATACAGAGCCGGTACATACCGTTCCTGTCATGATCATTGCTAGTTTAGGTATTTTGGTCAATGGCGGCAGCGCTTTATTATTTATGGTCAAAAGCAAAGACGATCTTAATATTCGCAGTTCTTTTTTACATTTACTGTTTGATGCTCTCACCTCATTTTCGGTTGTCGTAGGGGCTGCACTTATTTATTTCACCAAATGGTATTGGATCGACCCTCTACTCGGTATTATCATCACCCTCTTTATTTTGAAAAATAGCCTTTTGCTATTCAAACACACTTTAGATTTATCACTCGATGGCGTGCCCAAAAACATTGATTATGCTGAAGTAAAAGCTTATCTTACCTCCATTCCTGGTGTATCGAAAGTTCATGATTTACATATTTGGGCACTCAGCACCACTGAAACCGCACTCACTGCTCACATTTTGCGCCCAGATGGAAATTTTGATAGAATAAACCGTAGATTAATCAGCAAAACCCTGCGTGAACGTTTTAACATCGCGCATACCACCCTACAGATTGAAGAACATATCGATGAGGAGTGTGAACATGAGCAAAATTGCAAGTAAGCGAATCGGCTTTTTAGTTACAGGATCTGAAGTAACGAGCGGTGAAATTCTTAACTCTAACAGTGCTAAAATGGCAGAAATTTTGCAAGACTGGGGAATTGCAATTGGCGAACATGTTTTATGTGATGATGGAATTAAAAGCATTGAAGATTCTTTCCGTTTTTTATTAAGCCGACATGATGCAGTAATTACCTCCGGTGGCCTTGGCCCAACCTCGGATGATGTAACCCGCATTGCCATTGCCAATGTTGCCAAACAACGCTTACAGTTTTATGAACCTTCTTGGCAAAAAATTGTAAATCGCCTTTCTGAACGTAAATTACCCATTCCGGAGAATAATCGGCAACAAGCTTTTTTTCCCGAACACGCAACTGTCCTTCCCAATATTAACGGTACTGCAGATGGCTGCGTTCTCACCATTGAAGATAAGCTAGTCTTTATGTTACCGGGACCGCCCCGTGAATGCTTGCCTATGTTTAAAGACCAAGTCTTTCCCATGTTAAATGAGCAAGGGTTCGCCTCGTCTCTACGCCTATTTCGCTGGCGTTTAATGGGAGTTTCTGAATCTGCTATCGCTGAAAAATTAGAACTCCTTGCTGAAGAGTTTGATATTAATTTTGCTTATCGTGCAGGTTATCCCTTTGTCGATGTTAAACTGATGCTAAACCCCCATACTAAAAACCATGCTAAAATTCTTTTTCGTGTTGAACAAATCGTTAAACCCTATTTTGCTACTCATTTAAACAAAACCCTCACTGAACAACTACACAATTTGCTGATTTCAAGTCAACGTAAAATTTTTGTACTCGAAGATGCAACCCACGGTTATTTCTCTCAAAAGATGGCTTTACCTGAGACCAATCTTGCTAAGTTTAAAGAAGATGCTGATATTATTGTATCTATCAAAGGCTTGCCGCATTTCTGGAAAGGCGAAAAAGCTGTTTTCGACGAATGTTCAGTACAAATTATTGAAAGCAACCATAAAGAAGAATATTTCAGTAGCCAAGTCTTGCTGCGCGGCCAAGAAACACTTGACTTTGTTGCTGAGTTTACCGCGCTGAAGATTTTGAAATTGTTGTAAATCCCTCCTAAATCCTTCCTTTTCTAAAGCAGGGTTGGCAGTGGATTTACTGTTGTACTACAGAAGCTTGAATCTGATGCGCAATTAACTGCTGCTTCACTACACTCATCGTGTCAGTATCATCGAAAGGCCCAACCAGCACTTGATAACTTGGCGCGCCATTTTCTTGAACACTCTTAATACTTGCCTGAACTCCTAGCAATAAGAGTTGTGATAAGGTTTGTTGGGCATCGGCTTCGTTAGAAAATTCTCCAGCATTTAAATAATACTGAGTCGAGCCTGAAGCTGCCGATGTTGTTGCTGAAGGCGTTGTTCCAGAAGGCGCAGCTCCTGATGAAGGCGTTGCTGTTACCGGCGTTGTTGATGTAGTTGTTACAGCAGGTGTTGTTGTACCAGCCGGAGCATTTGTCGTTGCTGCTGGTGTTGTAGTTCCAGGCGAGTTAGTGGCTGATGGTGAGTTGCTATTGTTTGAACTTGTACCTGGAGTTCCACCATTTGGTAATACCGTATAAAAGTCAAATTGAGGGCTCGTAGGCTGAGCTGCTGTCTGTGCAGTTGTTGCAGTAGCCTGGCCTGTGGACATCGCCCCCTCTTTACGATGAATATACTGCCGATAGACCGCAAATAAAATGGCAACAATAACAAAAATAGCCACCAAGGTAAAAAAACCACTGCCTTTTTTCGCAGGTACTGTTTCCTTATGTGCTTTAGCCTTTTGTACTGCTGAATGCGCTAAGGTTTGGCGCACTTGCTGCTGGCCATGAATCTCTTTAGATTGGTTAATCACCTTAGCATAATCTTTCATTGTACTACGATTGTTTTGTCATAGTGCTACTATACAGTGAGTGCATGGGTTTTGACAAGCAACAAAAAATACAGTAAAATAATAATATTATAATTATAAGAGATAGTTATGGCAGCAGGGACATTTACTCCTTTATCACAGCTTATTCAGAATTTCGCTCAAAAACAGATTAATCGCATTACAGAAGACGCAGGTGGTCGCGTTGATTTAGGTAGCCCCACCTCTACAAAACTAGGCTTATTAGATACGGCAAAGACATTGACACAGAATCAATCAACAACGATTGCTAAAATACATGAAGCACTAATTAGCGCATGCAATTTTCACCAAAATGGCAATGCTTTACTGATGTTAGGCCTGACTCATTCAGGGGCACGCTCAGCTCCAAAAAGCATGGAAGCCCTGAAGGCTGAACCCTGGTATGAAGCTCTACGAGAACTCAGTATAGATGACACAAGAAAAGCTCTGGAAATAAAAAAGATTACTGTTGATACAACAACTGGAACCATTCACCTTCCACGTGCCACTGCCGCTGGTGGGGCAGGGGCAACAGCAGGAACCGGCGAAACTCCAGATTTAGAGGGTCCACGTTAGCTTCGGGGATGCGCTAAATCTAAAACAATACACTCCACCGGACACACTTCTTGACATTGCGGCACATCAAAGTGCCCCACGCATTCAGTACATTTATTAGGATCAATCACATAAATCGGCTCCCCAGGGGAAATTGCATCATTAGGGCATTCGGGTTCGCATACATCACAATTAATGCAAGAATCTAATATCTTAAGTGCCATAAATCGACTCCACAACCACTGGCGGCACAAAACGAGAAACATCGCCTTTAAAATGAATAATCTCGCGAATCAAAGTAGATGAGATAAATAAAGTATCTTGCGACGGGGTCATAAAAATAGTTTCACAACCCGGCGCTAAAGTGCGATTCATTCCCGCCAATTGAAATTCATATTCAAAATCAGCAGCAGTCCGCAGCCCTCTCAAGATTGCTTGTGCTTGATGTTCCTGAACGAAATCAACCAGCAAACCCGACATTGGTAAGACCGAAACCTTCTGTTCATTTTTAAAAACAGTATTTACAAACTGTACTCGTTCTTCAAGCGAAAATAAGGCTTTTTTATGATGCCCTATAGCAACAGCTACAATAACTTGGTCAAAGAGCTGAGAAGCACGATGAATTAAATCAACATGGCCATTGGTAAGCGGGTCAAAGGTCCCCGGATAAACGATAATGGCCATAAATATCAGCGAAAATTAAGCGCTAGCAAAACTGCCACGCCATGCACGAGAAAGGAAATTGGTTGCATTAATAGCTTTATCCAAAAATTCTTTGCTATGAACAATTTTAGAAGAGCCTGCAGGCTGGTTAAACCGAATACCGTATTTACGGGCAATACGACGAACATTAGACACACCACATTGCAAAATTTCAGCAACTTCTTTGGAGGTCATGCCTTCTGCAGCATATTTAGCTAGAAGGTCGGCTACGGAACAGCTAAATTCTTCAATAATTCGTTGCTCTACAGTTTGGACGCTCATTCACTTCTCCTTTTCTATTCTAAAAAACGTATGGGCATTATAGCAGACTTAATTCCAATTTTGCACTATCCGACATCCTATCTGAATTCCATGGCGGATCAAAGACTAATACGACATCGACCTTTTTTACGTTTGGAATCATTAGTAATTTTTTCTCAACATCTTGTGTTAAAACTGGGCCCATACCACAACCTGGTGCAGTTAATGTCATTTGCACCCCAATATGGAACCCTAGGTCTTGTTCCATTTTTGTTATGGCTAAATCATAAATAAGGCCCAAGTCCACAATATTGACGGGGATTTCAGGATCATAACAAGTTTTAAGTTGCTCCCAAACCAAATCTTTATCAACGCCTTCTCCCACCACGGTAATTTTTTCTGATGGCAATAATACTTGCTCTTTACCAATTGCATCTGCATCTTTGCCTTCAATACGCACTAAATTACCATTTACATTGAGGGTAAAGCTTCCACCCAAAGATTGCGTGACCAATACTTCGGTTCCGGGCATCAAGGTCACAGACTGACCATAGGGAATCAGCGTCCCTTCAACATCACGTTTAATAATGGTTACATCTTCTATTTTCACGCCAACTCACTTACTGAAAAACTTTCGCCACAGCCACAGTGCCCTGTCTCATTAGGATTCTTATACACAACGCGGCTTTGCAAACCTTCTTTTTCTAAATCAATTATTAGCCCTTTTAAATACGGCAAGCTTTTCTTATCAATAAAGAAAGGTAAAGTAGCACATGGCTGGCTAAAATCATTTGGGTCACTGAGTTGATCGATCACATGCAAATCATAACGAAATCCTGAACATCCTGATCGCTTTGTTCCCAGTATGATGCTTTGCCCTGGCTTGAGAAGTTTTTTAAAATATATTTGCGCTGCGTCAGTTAGCTTAATCACCATTTTTCTCCGTTGAAACTACACCATGTTTACCTTCTAAAATGGCATTCAAAGCATGCCATGCTAAGGTTGCACATTTAATGCGTGACGGATAAACTTTCACACCTTGTAAAATCATCAACTTTCCCAAAATTGCCTCTACTGCTTCAGGGGATTGTTCTTGCATCACTAAATCATGAAAAGCCGTAAAAAGCACTTTGGCTTCAGCTAAAGTTTTGCCTTTGATTGCTTGAGTCATCAAAGAGCTTGAAGCCATTGAAATAGCACACCCTTGACCATTAAATTTAACATCAGCAATTCTGTCATTGTCAATTTTCACATATAAAGTGAGCTGATCTCCACACAAAGGATTCAAGCCCTTTAACTCTAGGGCATCTTCGATCTTGCCAAAATTACGCGGATTTTTACCATGATCAATAATCACTTCATGATAAAGAGAACTCATATCGCTCATGAAAACACCTTATTTACTGTATTTAATGCATTAAATAATAAATCTAATTCGGCAAATGTGTTATAAAAAGCTACGGAAACTCGAATAGTTGCTGGAATTCCAAAGGCTCGTGATGTTGGCATTGCGCAATGATGCCCTGCCCTCACAGCCACTCCACTTTGACTAATAATAGTGGCAATATCGTGCGGGTGAATCCCTTCCATCATAAAAGAGATAATCGGTGCTTGTAAATGTGGTTTACCAACAATACCTAAACCATCAATTTCTTCTAAACCTTGATACGCATATTCAAATAATTCGTGTTCATAGGCAATTAAAGAATCAACCGGCAACGAACGAATATATTTGAGTGCCTCACCAAAAGCAATAACATCGGCCACATTTGGAGTTCCCGCCTCAAAGCGCTGGGGAATATCTGCATACTCGGTATGATCAAAGGTCACCGACCGAATCATGTCCCCTCCCCCTTGATAGGGTGGCAGCTTTTTCATAATTTCTTCTTTTCCATAAAGTATACCCACCCCCATCGGCCCATAAAGCTTATGTGAGGAGAAAACCAAAAAATCACAATCAAGCTCTTGTACATCTACGGTCATATGCACAATAGATTGGGCTGCATCCACTAATACTTTAACGCCATATTGATGTGCTACTTTAACCATCTTTTTCACAGGGTTGATAGTCCCAATGGTGTTAGATACATGAACAATTCCAAGTAATTTGGTTCGCGGCGTGAATAAAGTTTCAAAAGTATCCAAATCCAAATCACCGTTGGGCAACATTGGAATGACGCGAATGACAATCCCACGCTCTTGGGCCAACATCTGCCAAGGTACAATATTAGCATGATGCTCAAGTTCACTTAAAATAATCTCATCACCCGGTTGTAAACTTTTTCCGAAAGTATTGGCGACCAAATTAATGGCTTCGGTTGTGCCTTTGGTAAAAACAATCTCTTTTTTATCATGCGCATGAATAAAGGCTCGTGTCAGTTTACGAACCTCTTCAAATGATTGGGTTGCTTCTTCTGCAAGCGTGTACACACTGCGGTGCACATTAGAGTTTTCATTACTATAAAAACGCGCCAGGCGATCAATCACACATTGCGGTTTTTGGGTAGTCGCTGCATTATCAAGATACACCAAAGGCACGCCATTCATGGTTTGCTTGAGAATAGGGAAATCTTCACGAATTTTATGTGCATCCCAATCTAAAACACGCCTCTCCATCCGTTGAATATCTCTTGTTGTCATGCGATAAACTCCAAAAATGCTGTAATTAAAATTTGTCGGGCTTCTGTTTCTGCAATACCTCGACTACACAAATAAAACAGTTGCTCTGGATCTAAGTCTCCCACAGTTGAACCGTGGCGGCAAGCCACTTCATTACTATCAATTTCTAACCTGGGACGTGACTCCACAACAGCCTCATTACTCAAAAGCAAATTACGGTTTTGTTCATTAGCAACAATGCTTTTGACATGAGGCAGAACTTTAATCAAGCCATCAAACATAATACGGCTTTTATCTTCAGCGACAGTACGAAACTCAATATCACTTTCGGTATGATCTGCACTATGGTTTACCGTTAACCCATATTGTAAATCAGCTTTAGCAACACCATGCATAATACCGCGAATTTTGACTTTTGCACCCGAACCTTGCAAATGAATCACGCATGCTTCTTGCCAACTTTGCACATTTGTAATTCGATAATTGAGAATAAGTTCTGCATTCGCTTCAAGTGCGATAATACGCTCTCTTGCCCCCTCTGTGGGCATGATATCAAGATATAAAACCTCCCCTGACTTAAGAACCTGCATAGCCTTTTTCCTCTAGACGTAAAGCCAGACTCTTATCACCAGACTCAACAATTTTACCTTTTACAAATACATGCACAAAATCTGGAACAATTAAATTTAACAGCCTCTGATAATGCGTTACCAATAAAAAGCTATGCTCTGGCGAGCGTAAATGATTCACTGCCTTGGCCACCCATTGTAAGGCATCAATATCCAGTCCAGAATCCAATTCATCTAAGATTACTAATTTTGGTTCTAACAACAACATTTGCAAGACCTCATTGCGTTTCTTTTCCCCACCCGAAAAACCTTCGTTCACATTACGGCTTAAAAAACTTTGATCCATCCCCACAAAGGCCATTTTTTCTTTTACCAAAGCCAGAAAGTCCATGGCATCGAGTGGCTCATCACCTTGAACCTTACGCATTTTATTATAAATCAACCGTAAGAAAACAGTATTATTCACACCCGGCAGTTCCATCGGATATTGCATCCCTAAAAACACACCCATCGCTGCACGCTCGGCTACATCCATGTCTTTGATCGATTGAGCATTAAAAATAATATCGCCCTCAACGATGTTATAGCCTTCTTTACCTGCAAGCGTATAACCCAAAGTGCTTTTGCCCGAACCGTTAGGCCCCATAATTGCATGCACTTCGCCACCACGAATCGTTAGATCCACCCCTTGCAAAATCAGTTTGTCTTCCACTTTGACGTGAAGGTTTTTAATTTCTAACATTAGCCAATTGCTCCTTCTAAACTCACTTCCATTAATTTTTGTGCTTCTACCGCAAACTCTAAGGGCAGATGCTTGAATACTTCTTTACAAAAGCCATTCACAATCATCGACACTGCTTCTTCTTCTGTTAGCCCGCGTTGCAAGCAATAAAACAATTGATCATCACCAATTTTGGAGGTCGTCGCTTCATGCTCAACTCGCGCCGTTTTATTCTTTACCTCAATATAGGGAAAGGTATGTGCACCACATTCAGATCCCAGCAATAACGAGTCGCACTGAGTATAATTACGCGCATTTTTTGCAGTAGGTGCAACACGTACCAAGCCTCGATAAGTATTCTGCCCGCGATGCGCTGAAATTCCTTTTGAAATAATCGTACTCTTACTGTTTTTACCGATATGAACCATCTTAGTGCCAGTGTCTGCTTGCTGGTAATGATTAGTGAGTGCCACCGAATAAAATTCGCCAATAGTATCATCCCCTTGCAAAATCACACTAGGGTATTTCCAAGTAATGGCCGATCCAGTTTCAATCTGCGTCCAAGAAATTTTGGCTTTACTTCCACGACACGCTCCTCGTTTGGTCACAAAATTGTAAATACCGCCTTTACCTTCTTCATCGCCTGGATACCAATTTTGCACAGTAGAATATTTTACTTCTGCATCTTTAAGTGCCACAATTTCAACCACTGCGGCATGAAGCTGGTTTTCATCTCGACGCGGTGCCGTACAACCCTCTAAATAACTAACATGCGCACCCTCGTCAGCAACGATCAGTGTACGCTCAAATTGGCCGGTATTGGCCGCATTAATGCGAAAGTAGGTCGATAACTCCATCGGACAACGCACACCTTTTGGAATATAAACAAACGAACCATCACTAAACACCGCTGAATTCAAAGCTGCAAAGAAATTATCTTGCACCGGAACGACCGAACCTAAATATTTTTGAATAAGATCAGGATGTTTTTGCACGGCTTCTGAAAAAGAGCAGAAAATCACGCCTGCTTCGGCCAGTTTTTCTTTAAATGTGGTGGCAACCGATACGCTATCAAATACGGCATCGACCGCAACACCTGCCAAAATGGCACGCTCATGTAAAGGTACGCCTAATTTTTCGTAAGTTTCTAATAATTTGGGGTCGACTTCATCTAAGCTTTTGGGGGCATTCTCTTTACTTTTTGGCGCGGCATAATAACTAATGGCCTGATAATCAATTGAGTCAATCCGCAATTTCTGCCAATTTGGCATTGTCATTTTCTGCCAAGCGCGAAAAGCTCCTAAGCGCCATTCCAACATAAAAGGCGGTTCATTTTTTTTACGCGAGATGAGGGCAATCACCTCTTCACTTAATCCAGGAGGCAATGTTTCCATATCGATATCCGTCACAAAGCCGTGCTCATATTCTTTGGACATTGCTTCCTTGACTACTGTATTACTCATCGCACCCACTCCTCTAACATCTTGTCCTTTAGCGCATTACGTACGGTTTGGTTAATCAATTGCCACCCGCTTTGGGTCATGCATTGGCCTTGAATCTCACAGGCCTTTAATGGATTGGCACAATCCGTCATCGCTAAAGGGCCATCAATGGCCTCAACAATTTCTAAGACTGAAATCTGCCCGGCTGGCTTCTTCAATTGATATCCGCCCTGCACACCGCGCACGGCATTTAAAAAATCGGCTTGCTGCAAGAGCTTCAACACCTTCCGCACGGTTGGCAAACTAATGCGCGTGCTATACGCCAATTCATTGGCATTTAAGCTCTCTGACCGCTTGGCCAGTGACATCATCACAATACAAGCATAATCGGCTAATTTACTAATTCGAAGCATACTAGACTAATTCAGTCTTCTTTTGGCGGGCATGATATACCCTTGGGTATGAAAGGTCAAGACTTGGTTCTGTCGCAATAAATTGATAAGTTTTGGGTTATAATCAAAATTTAGGCGGAAGGGTAATAAAGATGATTAGTTTTAAGTGGAAACGTTTTCCAAAGGATATTATTCTGATGGGGATACGCTGGAAATTAGCCTATCCATTGAGCTATCGGGATATTGAAGAAATGATGTCAGAACGAGGCGTAGCTGTTGATCACTCCAGTGTGCAAAAATGGGTTGTCAAATATTCTTTGCAGCTAGAGCAATCTTTTCGTAAACGCAAGCAGGTTGTGTGTAGTAGCTGGAGGATGGATGAGACTTATATTAAAGTGAATGGCAATTGGGTGTATCTATATCGAGCAGTTGACAAGCAAGGAGCCACCGTAGACTTTATGCTTTCAGAGAAGCGAGATCGTCCCGCGGTGATGAAGTTCTTTGAGAAATCAATTGGGAGCAGCGGCTTACCAGAAAAGATAACGATTGATAAGAGCGGCGCTAATACAGCAGCATGTCTTATGCTATTCCTAGCTGGGATATACTGCTGTTTCGTAGAGATAAGGCGTATCAAGTATCTCAACAACATGGTAGAGCAAGACCATCGGTTTATTAAGAAAGTTACCAAGTATACCCTGGGATTTAAGACCTTTGAGTCTGCTGAAGCGACCATTGCTGGAATTGAATTACATCACATGCTAAAAAAGAGACAAATGCAAGGTTCAAACGATCCAGCCTGGAAGCAATTTTATACTCTCGCAGCATAGTTGCGTCCTAAGCAGGGCCTTGCTTGTTCTTCATAATTTTAATGCGACAGAATCCAAAAAGGTGGGGTAGCTCACTTTTATTATTTTATTGGAGTGAATTTGTGAATCTATCAAATAAATCCTGTAATCTTAAATATTCGCGAATGTTATTATCAAGAATACCTAGGGTTCTTTGTAAAAATTCTTCATGTAATGATCTGTTATCAGGCTTGAGTTTATTCATACTCTCGAATTCTTCCCTGCTCTGTAAATTGTTTCTAGTACATTCGGATAAATCCGATTCAATCCTATCCATATACGATTTTATGCCCTCCTCTGGTGTTGTATCTAATTGAAATGGGAGCTGGAGCATTTCTTGAGACATTGTATCATATGCGGGCAATTCTAGGTATTTTTCTTGATCTTCGGTCGACCATGACGAAAATATTGTAAATGCATTTTCACTTATTCTCTTTTGTAATGCCTGAATCGCATCGCTTGATTTATAATCTTCTCCTATAATTCGGCTCACCATGCTTTTCTCATCATCACCTAACATAAGATTATTAGCTGCATTACTAGATTTCGCTACAGATGATGTACCAACCGCATAATCTACAGCCATCGCACTCATACCTACTACTAATGAGCTTATGCCCAATCCTAATCGTAAAGCTGAATTATCAGTCTCTTGTGATCCTACACCTAAACCTATAGATGTTAAACCCATTATCCCACCTATTATAGCTATCGGATTACCTGTCAATGCGCCTGCAACTATCGAACCAATAGAACCCAATGAACCTAATCCCATACCTACATCACCTATGATACCACCAATACTACCTATCGTTGATTGTGAACTATGGCCAGTAGGATCATCGTTCATTACAGGATTCTCATTAGCATATGAATAACGATTAAGTAATGGATATGTGTCCATTTGGGTGAATCGCATCATCACAGGATTATAATAACGCACTTGTAAATATTGCAAACCACTTTCATTGTCGGTGTACTCGTCAGAATAACCAAAAGGGT
>JACCDN011219508.1_pt1 | contig 21525 bp, 21 predicted proteins | sample 7441691 | NCBI WGS metagenome assembly JACCDN01 (sample SAMN15323439, study PRJNA562643) | freshwater metagenome | isolation source: river surface water | place: USA:Blue River Watershed | collected 2017-08-16 | reverse complement strand
AAATCTGCGAGTGCTTCAGTGGGACATATTGGATTTGGTTTGGTATTAGCAGGTATTTTTATTTCTTCTGCAAACAAAACCACCTTAAGTTACAATACAACGGGCATTAGTCCATTGAGAGTAGACTCAACTCAGAAGAAAAGTCCAGTAGGTGATCCAAGAGAAAATCTGACATTATTTGAGACCATTGAAACGGATATGGGTAAATACAATGTGACTTACCTAAGAGATACTTTTGATGCGTTGGGTAAAAGATATTTCGAATTGAATTTCAAAGAAAAGAAAACGGGAGAGACATTCAAATTGTATCCTGATGTGTTAAAAAATAACAAGGGCATGGAAGGATTCTCTGCCAATCCATCTTCAAAGCATTACATTCATAAAGACATTTTTGTGTACGTGACTTCTTTTCAAGATCATACAGAAGAAGACACCACTCGCTTTACGCCAGTTAAAATTGCTGTGGGTGATTCCATCTTTTATAGCAATGGCTATATTAAACTGGAGAAAGTAAATGTGAATCCTCCAGGAGATCGACCTGCAGGTGTTAATGAATTAAGATTGCAATTAAATGTGGTATCAAAAGAGGGTTTGAAATATGTGGCAGAGCCGGGTATTTTGTTGGAAGGATTAAACCTGTCTTCAAAATTGGATACGGTAAAAGCGCAGAATTTAGTGTTGAGCTTTAATAAAGTGATAGACCAAGAAAAAGGCATTTTAGAAATTGGGGTAAAAGAGTCCACCTCATTGACAAACCTGATTACTTTAAAAGTGTATGAATTCCCTTGGATCAACTTATTGTGGTTGGGTGTGATTGTGACAACCATCGGTTTCATGATGGGGGCCTATTATCGTTTCAAGAAATAGGGTTACTTTTTGTATATTAGGGTATCAAAAGATATGAGATCCATCTATTTTATACTACTATGTTTATTGACAACAAGCTTGCCTAAGCAGCTTTTTGCTCAAACTAGCCAGTATGATACATTAAGGGTGGAAGCATATATAACTCCAGAGGGGGACACCATTCCTCAATCTTGGTTACCTACTGTCATGGTTTCTGCCGTTCAAACGCAAGCATTAAAAAACTATTGGAACAATTGGACAAGATTGCGCAATGCAGTCTATGTGACTTATCCCTATGCAAGAACTGCTAGTAAAGTCATTCAATCAGTGAACGCACAATTGGCCAATGTACAAGATGAAAAAATCAGAAAGCAAATCATAAAATCCAGAGAAAAGGAATTGAAAAGGGATTTTGCAGACAAGGTGACTAACTTATCGGTCTATCAGGGAAAAGTGTTAATGAAGTTAATCAATCGTGAAACGGGCAACAATTGTTACCAATTGGTCAAAGAATATAAAGGTGGTTTCAATGCAGGTATTTGGCAAACTGTAGCCTTTGTATTTGGAAGTAGTTTGAAACAACCTTATAACCCCAATGGAGAAGACCAAGAGATTGAAAAATTAGTGGTAGAAGTACAAAAAATATACGGCGCTAAGGGCTAATAACCTTCACTAAATAGGGGTAGGTTTTTGGGGCAGGTTTTTGTACCTTTACCCGAATAGATACTATCTTATGAGCGACGAAAAAAGTTTAAATTTTATTGAAGAAATTATTTCCCAAGACCTTGCAGCTGGGAAATACAAGAGCATATTGACAAGGTTCCCTCCAGAACCAAATGGTTATTTACATATTGGCCATGCTAAAAGTATATGCTTAAATTTTGGGTTAGCCGAAACATTTGGAGGCGCAACCAATTTAAGATTTGATGACACCAATCCTGTTACAGAAGATACTGAATATGTAGAAAGCATTAAAGCCGATTTAAAATGGTTGGGTTTTAATTGGATTAAAGAATGTTATGCATCAGATTATTTTGATCAATTGTATGCTTTTGCTGTTCAATTAATTGAAAAAGGTTTGGCTTATGTAGATGATAGTACTGCCGAAGAAATTGCACAACAAAAAGGTACACCAACCGTTCCAGGTACAGGTAATGCCTATAGAAATAGAAGCATACAAGAAAATTTGGAATTGTTTGCTGCAATGAAAGCAGGAAAATATGCTGATGGCGAAAAAGTACTCCGTGCTAAAATAGATTTAGCTAGTCCTAATATGCACATGCGTGATCCGCTTTTATATAGAATTAAAAAAGTACACCATCATCGTACAGGAGACAAATGGTGTATTTATCCTATGTATGATTTTGCACATGGACAAAGTGATTCCATTGAAAATATTACCCATTCCATTTGTACTTTAGAATTTATCCCACACAGGGCTTTATATGATTGGTGTATAGAACAATTGGGTATTTTTACTTCTAAGCAATATGAATTTGCACGTTTAAATATGACCTATACGGTGATGAGTAAACGTAAGTTATTACAATTGGTACAAGAGGGGCATGTGCAAGGCTGGGACGATCCAAGGATGCCTACTATAAGTGGTATGCGTAGAAGAGGGTATACAGCGGAGAGTATTAGAGATTTTTGTGATCGTATTGGTATTGCAAAAAGAGAAAATATCATTGACTTTAGTTTGTTAGAATTTTGTGTTCGTGAACACTTGAATAAAATTGCACAAAGAAGAATGGTGGTAACTGATCCAATTAAATTGGTCATTACTAACTATCATCAAGACGAAGAAATGTTGCATTCAGAGAACAATCCCGAAGATCCAAATGGAGGAACAAGACCTGTTCCATTCAGCAAAGAATTATGGATACAGAAAGACGACTTCATGGAAGAACCTACTAAAAAGTACTTTAGATTAGGGCCCGGTTTGTCTGTTAGATTAAAGAGTGCTTATATTATTGAATGTGAAGGGTTTGATAAAGACAATGCAGGTAATGTAACCACCGTGTATGCTAAATATTTCCCTGAATCAAAATCTGGTTCAGATACATCAGGTATTCATGTGAAAGGAACTTTACATTGGGTAAGTGCTAAGCATGCTATTCCTGTTGAATTAAATGAGTATGATCGTTTATTCAATGTAGAAGATCCAAGCAATGCAGAAGGTGATTTTAAATCCTATGTTAATCCACATTCTTTGCATAGCGTAACCCTTGCATGGGGCGAGCCAGCATTGTTGACAGATGCATTAGAATCTCGATTCCAATTTTTAAGAAAAGGATATTTTTATCAGGACATCAATAGTTCAAAAGACAAATTGGTTTTCAATAGAACTGTTACACTTAAAGATACTTGGGCCAAGGAACAAAAGAAATAATATAATTCATCTACTATGCTACTTGACTTGGAGCAATTTAAAAGCCATTGGGCTAATACTTTCCCAAGTATAGCAAAACAGAATACGCATTTTTTAATTGCGGTGAGTGGCGGAGTAGATAGTATTGTGCTTGCATTTTTGATGCAACAAATGGGTGCAAAATGTTCCATAGCGCATGCTAATTTCCAATTAAGAGGTGAAGAGAGTAGTAGAGATGAAAATTTTGTGCAAGCTTTTGCAGCAAAAATGGGTATGCCTTTTTTAACCAAGCGTTTTGATACATTGGCTTTTGCTGAACAATACAAAATGGGTATTCAGCAAGCTGCTAGGGAAATACGTTATGCTTGGTTTGAAAGTTTAGTGAAAGACCTTGCTGCAAGTGATCCATCAAAAATAGTATTGTTAACTGCGCACCATGCAGATGATCAAGTGGAAACCGTATTGATGCAATTCTTTAGAGGAACTGGATTACATGGGTTAACTGGAATACCAGCCATCAGGACGCATCAACAAAATCCATTGGCCACAGATCATATTGATTTAATTAGACCCTTACTGCCATTTAGTAAAGCGAGCATTAAAAATTTTGCTACATTAAACGGACTTGCCTATGTAGAGGATAGTTCGAATGAGAAAAATGATTACACTAGGAACCTCATACGCAATCAGTTGATTCCTCAGATGGAAACTATTTATCCAAACGTAAGTCTACAAGTATTAGATACCATTACAAGATTAAAAGAAGCCGAGGCGATCGTGCATGAAACAGTGGCATCATTTTGGAAAAAGCATATGTCTTACCCAAAGGGCATACCCACCATTGAATTGTCAAAATGGAATCAACTTCAAGGCAATGCAACTTATATATGGGGCTTGGTACAGGCTTATGGATTTAAATCCACGCAACTCAAAGAAATCCATAAAATAGCTGGAGCCATAAAAGGCGCATACATTGCTTCAAACACACATCGGTTGATCAAGTGGGATAGCCAAATTCAGATTGTACCGAATCAGGAAGATAAAGTGTATGAAACCATTTCAAAAGATCAAGTGCTATTAGAGACGCTGTTTGGAAAATACCAATTAGAATGGATTGATAATTTGGAGGGATTAAAAGTGGATACTAGCTCAAATATGGCCTATTTAGATGCAAACTTATTGAGTTGGCCACTGTTAAATCGCTCATGGGTTGCTACTGATTATTTTTATCCTTTGGGTATGCGTAAGAAAAAGAAATTAAATCATTTCTTAGGAAGCTTGAAATTAAGTCCAGCAATTAAAGCAAGAACAACAGTGATTTGTTCTGACAATAAAATTGCATGGGTTGTTGGACAGCGAATCGATGACCGTTTCAAGATTACACCACATACAAAGCAGGTGTTGAAAATTACATTCCTAAGTAAAGCCTAATCTGCTCTAAAAAGCTTGCTACGACGTTGAACTGTGCAATGAAGTATGCTGCTACAATCAAGAATACCACACCATACAATGATCCCCAAAGATGTGCGCTATGGTTGATGCCACCATGACCTTGCTTTGCTAAATAAGCTGTAATCCCCAAATAGATAGGGCCAAATATAAAACCAGGAATGATTGGCGGAATGATAAAGAAACCAATTTGTATAGTTGGCATTAGAAAGATGCCAGCAAATACGATTGCTGATACGGCACCAGAAGCGCCTAAGCTATTGTAATTGTATCTATCTTTTTGTTGAAGATAGGTTGGAACTAAGCAAACTACTAAAGCAGATAAATAGAGTAATAAGTAGAGCATCTTTCCATTGTTACCAAAAAGCATATGAAAATACTGTTCTACATAATCCCCAAACATATAGAAGGAGAACATATTAAAAGCCAAGTGCATAAAATCGGCATGAATAAATCCTGAACTAACAAAACGATACCATTCATTGTGTCTGCTTACAGTATGTGGGTGGAAAATTAATTTATCCATGATCTCAGCATTGTAAAATGCGACAATGGAGACAATAACAGTGATGACAGTGATTAGTAAAGTGATGCTCATTATTGGTGATGGTATTTTTCGTTGGCTAAGATACTACATGCTCGGTAAATTTGTTCTGCAAGAATTAATCGAACCAACATATGTGGGAAGACGAGTTCAGAGATACTCCAAGTAAAATTGGCTCTTTGCTGAATGGTTTCATCCACACCATAGGCTCCACCAATTAAGAAAATGATTTTTTGGGCGCTTTGGTTAGCCTTTTGCTGAATCAGATTGGCTAAGCCAGGGGAGCTCAACATTTTACCTTTTTCGTCTAAAAGGATTAAGATATCAGTTGGTGCGATTGCCTTTAAGATACTCGCAGCTTCTGCTTTTTTGATTTGATTGGGCTCTGTCAATTTGGATGGTGTAATCAACTGCCAGTCGATAGGGTAGTAATGCCCAATTCTTTTGGTGAATTGATCCACGCCTTCTTTGATATATGATTCGTTGGCTTTTCCAACGGAATAAATGGAGAGTTTCATTTTATTTAAAATAAATTTTAATCATTTCGTATACTTTTTTGCTGGTGGCATCGTCAATGGTACCAAGCTTTTTAACAAGTCTAATTTTATCGACAGTTCTAATTTGATCCACTACAATTTGTCCATTTTTATTTTGAAAAGTACAATTCACTCTTGACGGATACTCTTTTAATTTTGATGTTAAAGGTATGACGACTACACTTTTTTTGTGTTTATTTGAAATGTCTGGAGAAAAAATAATGCAGGGTCTTGTTTTGATCAACCAAACTTCATTTTTTAATACTACCATGTCCAATCCTCCTCATCAAATTCATTTTCGAATTCCATCCAATCTTTATCTTCTTGTGTCAGTGTATGATCCATTTTTTTATAGATTTCTTCCCATCCTGCTCTTGGATCTATTTCAACTGGTTTGATAACAATACAATCTTCACGTAGTTCGAGTGTGACTTCTTCGTCAAGTTGATATTCTTTGATGATTTCATTGGGGAGTCGGATGCCCTTTGAATTGCCAATTTTGATGATTTTTGCTTTCATAGGATTGTTATTACATTGTAATTACAATACAAATGTAGGCTATTATATGAAATCGGGGCCAGTATTTTTACTTTTAAGTGGGGTTACTTTGATATCAGGTTTACATAGAAAACAAGATGATACTTGTTATAATACCAAACCAATACCTATACCGGTTGTAACACTTTGAAAAGGAATCTCAAAGCCAAAATGATAATTCAGAAAGTATTTATTATTTTGTAATTGATGCCCAATATTATAAAACAGCTTCAATCCATCTGTGGGTGTATTAAAACTATCGTCATTTGGGCTTTTATTCAACGTTGATAAAAATCTACCTTCAAATCCAAAATAAGTCCCTGAATTGTTAAGAATAGGTTTCGCTTTTCTAATTCTTCGTTTAAAATTGAAATAATAACGCTGTTCAACTGAAGCTAAAGCCTGATAAGCATACTTGGTTAATATTTTCTCATATGGGTCATTGTAGGTGTTTATTCCAAGCTTGCTTACTAATGAAAAATTTCTTTTAATACTCCATTCATACATACCTGTTAAAATCCCTGTTCCCTCTGGTATATCACCAACTGTAACTACTGGAAAGCTAAGATTAATTCTATAAGTGTTTTTTTGTATGCGCCAATATGCAGAATCAATGGTTTCAGGCGCTAAGGAAGGATTCTGAGCAAATAGACAGGTTCCAATAGGAATAAAAAATAGAGCAACTAATAGTTGCTTTGGTTTTTGAATGAGATTATAATCTGTTTGCAAGAAACTTTTGTTTATAAATTTAACCAAATTTACAAACGTATTAGTTTCAATATTAAGTAGAACTACTGAATAATTTACCTTTCAATTGTAAATAAGTTATTCTTTATTGCATAAATGGCAACACCTGCGGCTGTTTTAACACTCATTTTTTCTAATATTCTAGCTCGTATCCCTTCCACAGTTCTTCCACTCATAAACAAAATTTCACCAATTTCTTTACTTGATTTTTCTTCGCAAATAAGTTTAACGATGGACAATTCTTTCTCCGTAAATGAATTAATAGACTTATTTGTATATGGGTTGTAGTGACTATTTTTTATTAAATTAACCAATCGTTGAGAACTCGATTGGCAATAATATGGCTGTCCATTCATTACAGTTTTTATAGCATCTATGATTTCTCCTTTTTGTGAGTTTTTTATAATATATCCCGAAGCGCCAGCTTCCAAGGCATTTACAATAAGCTGGTCACTATCAAAAGTTGATAAAGCGATACATGGAATTTTGGGTGTGCAGCTTGATAGTGCTTTGATAGCTTCAATCCCATCTACATTGGGCATTCTTAAATCGGTTAGCACTATGTCCGTTTGTAATTTACTGCATAATTCAATTAAAGTTTTCCCATTGTTGGCTTCTGCAATTACTTCAATACTAGGATCTCTGCTTAATAACATCAATAGTCCATCTCTATAAATATCATGGTCGTCCGCAATAATCACTTTTATTTTAGCTAGGTTGTTCATTTTTTAGGGGAATTTCAATTGTAAAACTTGTGCCTTTGTTTATTCCAGTATCAAGAAATAGTTTTCCATCCATGAGCTCACTTCTACGGATTATATTTCTTAACCCATCACTTTTCATTTTTGAGATATCTAAATGCTCATTAAATCCTACGCCATTGTCGTTAACTTTTATTAAGATGATTTTATTCATTAATGAAAGATGTAAATTTATTTCTAACGCATTTGCATGTTTAACAGCATTGTTTAGTAGTTCTTGTACAATTCTAAAAATATGTGTTTTTACTTCTTTAGAGATAGTGTCTTCTTCCTGAATTTTGTTAATTAACTTAATTTTAGCTTTGCTTTTAGCATCAAGTTTATTTATAAAATCGGCTACTGCCGGAATTAAACCATTTTGTTCTAAAATTTTAGGCATCAAGTCATTTGATATTTCCCTAATTTTTTGCATTGTACTGTCAATATAAGAGGCTGTTTTTTCGATAATTAGATTGTTTTCTGGATGGTTTGAGGTATTAATGCACTCCAAGTTTAACTTAATAGCAGAAATTAAAGCGCCTAAATCGTCGTGCAAATCAGCAGCAATCCTTGCTCGCTCATTTTCTAATAATTGTATGTCTTTAAGTGTTTGATTTCTTTCTAATTTAACTTTAAGTCTTTGGTTACGTAATACTGTGATAATAAAAAAGATAATTAATAAGGTAAGTACAGCAAATCCGACTAGTCCAACAATTGTTATTTTGAGATTCAATTCGTCCATTTTGATAATTTAAATTATGAAGCTGCTTCTCTTTTTTTTAAATAGATTTATCACAACTATTGCTAGTGTGATGTTTGCTAACAAATTAACTATATTAAGTACATAGTATAAAGAAGGCTCTATTTTTATATTTAATGGGATATTTAGGCAGTAAAGTGCTAATGTATAAACACTGAAGCTGTAATAGATGCAAATAGTGATACAGAATACCAGGAGCCAGTCAACAGTATGATTTGTTTTTTTTGTGTTTATTATTTGGTAGTTAATTCTGTCAAATGATAAAAAACTAAAAACTGAATAGTAAAATAAGTCAGCATAAATTGTATTGTATTTAAACTTTGTGATGTAGAACCAATCAATATTTTGAATAAGTAAACCAATTAAAAAGATTATTAAGTATCTATTTAAATATTTTTTGTGATTTAAAAAGTAAAAGAAATACAATATCATTCCATAATTAATAATTTCATGAAAATCATTAATTAGCATGTAGTTGAACTTAAATCCTAAGATAATCCTTATATAACCTAGCAAGTCATTAGATGATCCTATAATTAAGACTAATAAATATATCCTAAAAGCTTTATCCAATTTATTAAAGAGGTATAGCAAGGAGATAATAGGCAATAAATTAGTGAAAGAAGATAAGGTAAATAATATTTGATAAGCCGGGGACATAAAGAATACTGGAATTTAAATATGTTAAAATGTTGATATATTCTTCAATATTAAATACTCACTTGTGCGCAATCTCTTATCATACGATTAATTAAGAACACAGAAAGAAAATTGAACATATCGTAAGACCAAATAAAATAGGTTTGAATGTATCTACTTTTATTTTATCAAATACTCAATTACCTATCCATCGTGTCAATGGAATACTAAATATAATTGTGTTGAAAATTATATTTCTTTTTTATGATTAATAATTTCCTTCATTTTTATTTTGAATTGATATCCTTTACTCTAACTAAATGATTAATCACCCTTTTGTATTTCAAAACGATTGTTATAATACCACCAATTGGAACTAAAACGGATAGAAGTGTAAGCGAATATCTATTTCGTTTATCAATTAAGTTATTGGTGTAAAGGGTATGGATTAATGTAATACAAAGGAACATTAATATAAAATTAAGAACCAAAACTATGTAGAATTGTGTCATATGATTATTTTAATATATATTTAGATTGATCATTATTTTTTCCATAGTAACTATCCATAAATCCATCCCTAAAACCATTGTAAACATCTTTATAGTTAATTAAAAGAGTTATTATAATAGTTGTAACTATTAATTTGCCCCAATGTTTTACAATTAGGTTTTTAACATCATTAATATACTCTTTCATACAGATTGTTAATATTTTAATATCGACGTAATTTATTTGATCAAATAATCAAACTTTAAAGTAAGTCTGTTAGATACTTTAAAATTCACATTATCATCTAGCATTTGTTTTAATCTGTTTATATCAAATGAACTATTATAATTCAATTTTGATGATGTTTCTGTTTGTGTTATAGATAACAATTCTAAGGATTTCCCATTAAAACTAGGCAGTGATGCAAGTGCTATTTTTCTTGATTTTTCAAGTAATTTCTTTCTTAACAATATTTCAGAATTTACATTGTAATTATATTTGATGTTAGAAAGTGAAAGATTAATCTTTTTGGAATAACAATAATCAATGAGTTTTTTGATACCAGAATAGGATGTTGTTATATAATTATGGCCTCTTATGCTGTAGAAATCTCTTGAATTATCAAAAATTAAATCTTCTGAAACCATGACGTCTTTCATATTCCTAATTTCTAAATTAAGCTTTAAAAAAACATTTTTAGCAGAGTCGTCAGCGATTGATTTTCTTAAAGCGTTTTCTAATCTAGGATTCTTTTGTTTTAAAATGCTTGAATCCAAATTGATTAAAGAATAATCTACATAAAATTCTGCATTCCAATAAGCAGTGTCCATATTTGAGATTATACTATCAGAAAGCATAACTTCAACATGTTTGTTTTGTTGTGCATCTGCTGTTTTTGAAATCAAAGCGATTGTCAGAAATATTAATATTTTTTTCATGCTCAGTATTTTTTTAAAATTATTGATTTATTACAAAGAATTTGTCTTTTTATCATGAATTATAAAACTGATGCGTATAATTCAGTAGATCTACGTTTTATGTGGTTGGTTTATCGGTAAATGGGATGTTTGCTTCGCAACATCCTCTTCGCATTGGTCGTACCCAAATAGGATTGCTCCCTTTAGGTCGCATCCTCTTCGCAGTTGCCTTACCCAAAGCCCTTTAAAAACATCAGCTTCGCTGATGTTTTTGCTTTTTCCCACCTATCCACGAAATCAAGCAAGCTTGTTTCGCGTCTATGTACGAAAAAGCCCACACTGTTCGTGTGGGCTTTGTGACCCCGTCAGGATTCAAACCTGAAACCTTTTGATCCGTAGTCAAATACTCCATTCAGTTGAGCTACGGGGCCATTCCACTTACTAACCCAGGTCAATAAGGGGTGCAAATATACCTCAAAATACCATTTTACCAAAGGAAAAGGGCAAATAATACTTTAAAAACCACCATTTTATTAATAATGCCAGCGCACGAAGGCTTCCATTGCTGCATATTTGGTTAAACCAAGGTTTGCATACAAATTAGCGGTATTGGCATTCCTAATTTCAGCTCTTTGCCAGAACTCTCTAGAATCGCTGCCTTGGAAAGGGACACTGTCTTTTTGAGATTGGTGAATGAAGATGCCAAAACGTTTTTTCAATACTTGGTCAGGGCTCATTGGAACAGCCATCTCGATTTCAGAAATATCCCATTCTTGCCAAGCACCTTTATACAACCAAACCCAACAGTATTTTACCCAAGTATCACCTGCAGTTTTTAATCGACGCATACTTTCAAAAACCACCTCTAAACAAACTTTATGGGTGCCATGAGGATCCGCTAAGTCGCCTGCACAAAACACTTGGTGGGGTTGAATTTTGCGTAATAGTGCCATGGTCAATTCAATATCTTTTTCGCTCAAAGGTTTTTTATCAATCATTCCCGTTTCATAAAATGGGAGATCCATAAAATGGTAATTGTTTTCCGAAATACCTACATACCTGCATGTAGCTTTGGCTTCACATCTTCTTATTAAACCTTTGATAGCTCTGATTTCTGCGGTATCTAAATGATTGCTTGCTTTGTTTGCTAAAAAAGCCCTTGCATTTGTAAGGATCTCTTGGCTCTTTTTATTATCAATTCCAAATAAGTCTTCGAATCCTACAGCAAAATCTAAAAATCGAGTCACAAATTCATCTGTAACTGCAATATTGCCGCTGGTTTGGTAAGCCACATGTACATCGTGTCCTTGATCATGTAAACGCATGAATGTACCACCCATACTAATAATGTCATCGTCTGGATGTGGTGAGAAAATCAATACTTTTTTACTATGTGGTTCACTACGTTCTGGGTGCGCAGGAATGACTGCATTTGGTTTACCCCCAGGCCATCCTGTGATAGAATCACGTAACATATAAAAAACCTGCAGGTTGATATCGTACACCGATTCTTTTAGCACCAATAAATCAGATAAGCTGTTCTCTTTATAATCATCAGAAGTTAAGCTTAAAACAGTTTTATTTAATTTCAATGCTAAATCTATCACTGCTTTTTTAATCATCTGTGGTGTCCAATCATTCGCTCCAGTTAACCAAGGTGATTTATGTCGTGTAAGTTCTGTTGCCGCTAATTCATCAATAACAAAAGTACAGTCGTCATGATTTTGTAAAACACTTGCTGGTATTTGTTCAGTCACGTCACCTTCGACAGCTTTAGCAACAATGCCAGCTTTATTACCCCATGCAAGCAATACAATTTTCTTTGCTTTCATGATACTGCTGATACCTACTGTGATGGCTAATTTCGGAACTTTATTTAAATCATGCCATTCATATACATTGGCCATTCTAGTTAATTGGTCTAAATGGATCACTCTTGTTTTTGAGTGAAAACTAGAACCAGGCTCGTTAAAACCAATATGCCCATTTTTACCAATGCCTAAAATTTGTAAATCAATTCCGCCTAGTTTTTCAATCGTTTGTTCGTAGGCAACACATTTTTCTTTTAACTCATCCATGCCCCATTCAGAACTTGGCAAGTGAATATTTTTTGGATCAATATCTATATGATTGAATAAATGACGATGCATAAAACTCCAATAACTTTGATAAGCGTCTCTTGGAATAGGATAGTACTCGTCTAAATTTACTGTGATTACATTTTTGAAACTCAGGCCTTCCTCTTTATGTAACCTTACTAATTCTTTATACAATAAAATAGGAGTGGCGCCAGTTGCCATACCTAACACACATGGTAAACCTTGTGCTTGTTTTTCTTTAATTAATTGAGCAATTTGAGCAGCAACTGCATTTGAACCTGTCGCTACATCTTTATAAATTTTGACTGGTATTTTCTCAAATGATTCAAGCATAATTTATGAATTGTAAATTTGAATACTAAAGTTATAAAAAAGGCCTCAATAATGAGGCCTTTAGTTTAATCAACTTTGTTGATTTTAATCATATTGGTTGGTAAATGTAATTGAATAGGGGTACTGCCAGTGTTTACTACCACGTCACCCGTATTTACAAAACCTTGTGCTTTTAGAACATGAATTTGATCTTTAATGATCTCATCCAAGCTTTCTTCTTTATCATAGTAAAAAGCTTTAACACCCCAACTTAATGACAATTGGTTCACCAAGCTCTTTTCTTTTGTAAAAATGAATAATGGCGATTTTGGACGGAAACTACTCAACATAAATGCAGTGTAGCCACTTTGTGTCATGCCAACTAAAGCTTGCGCTATACTATCCTCTGCTAATTTACAAGCATTGTAACATACCGCATCACTCATGAATGAAGGTGAATGTGGTTGAGGTTTTAAGTCTTCAGAACGGTTGTAGTTGTATCCATGTTCTTCTACTTCAGAGATGATCTTACGCATTGTTTCAATCACCAATACTGGGAACTGGCCTGTCGCGGTTTCTCCACTCAACATCACTGCATCAGCACCTTCAATCACCGCATTGGCAACGTCTGTGATTTCAGAACGGTTCGGTTTCACTCTATCAATCATTGACTCCATCATTTGTGTGGCCACAATGACTGGTTTTGCTCTATGGATACATTTTCTAATAATCTCTTTTTGGATTAAAGGAATTTTTTCAACTGGTAATTCAACCCCTAAATCTCCTCTAGCTACCATGATCCCATCACTTGCAATAATAATATCACGTAAATTAACGATAGCTTCGGGCATTTCAATTTTAGCAATGATTTTAGATTTGCTTTTATGCTTCACTAAAATTTCTCTAAGCATTTCAATATCTGCAACTCTTTTTACAAAACTTAATGCCACCCAATCTAATTCCTCCTTCATGATAAATTGCACATCTTCTAAATCTTTTTCTGTCATTGCAGGTAAAGAAATTTTAGTGTCTGGCAAATTCAATCCTTTTTTAGAAGAGATAATACCACCTAAACTAACAGTCACTTTTACATCACCATTTGCTTCGACGCTTAATACTTTTACTTCAATCTTACCGTCATCAATCATAATGGTATTACCCACTAAAACATCACCAGCAAGGTTAGGGTAGGATAAATATATTCTCTCTAAAGTTCCAATACACTTTTCGTTTGTTAAAGTAAGTACATCACCCACTTTTACCTCCAAACGGTTATTTTCGATTTCACCCACTCTTAGTTTAGGACCTTGTAAGTCACCTAAGATTGCAACTGAACAATTTAATTCTTTGTTAATCCCTCTAATATTGTCAATGATTTTCTTTTTGTCTTCATGACTTCCATGAGAAAAATTCAATCTAAATACGTTCACACCAGCAATGACTAAATGCTTTAATTGGTCGTATGTTTCGCAAGCTGGACCAACTGTTGCAACGATTTTTGTTTTATGGTGTTTCTGTTTGTAAGTAGATGCGCTCATTGTATTGATTGGGGTTGTTTGTATACTTTATGATATAGATTAACTAGCTAAGATTTTGACAATCTTTAACCATTCTTCTGAAATTTTTTGTTTTGCTTTTACAGCGTTGTCTAATGGCGTGTATTTCATTTTATTGTCCTCGATACCCACCATGACATTGTGTTTGCCATTCAATAAACATTCTACTGCATGGTAACCCATTCTGCTTGCGATTAAACGATCTAAACAGGTTGGTGCACCGCCTCTTTGTATATGTCCTAAAATACAAACACGAATATCTGCATTTGGTAATTTCGTTTTTAAATAGTCACCCACTTGATTTCCACCACCAAACTCATCTCCTTCGGCAACTACAATCAGGTTGACTAATTTTTTTCTTCTTTCTTTTTCGGTCAAATTAGCAACCAATGCTTCCATATCTGTTTTTGATTCTGGAATCAAGATGTTTTCGGCTCCAGTGGCAATACCACTATGTAATGCGATATAACCAGCGTCACGACCCATCACTTCAACTACAAATAAACGATCATGTGCATCCGCGGTATCTCTAATTTTATCAATGGCTTCTACCGCAGTATTTACAGCTGTATCAAAACCAATTGTAAAATCACTACCAGCAATATCTTTATCAATTGTACCCGGTAAACCTATACATGGAATGTCGAACTCGTTACTGAATTTTTGTGCGCCTTTGAAACTTCCGTCTCCTCCAATGACAACGATACCGTCAATGCCTCTTTTTTTAAGATTTTCGTAAGCGATCTTACGTCCAGCAGGCTCAAAAAAATCCTTGCTTCTTGCTGTTTTTAAAATAGTACCGCCTCTTTGAATGATATTGGCAACTGATTTTGAATCCATTTGAAAAATATCATCATCAATCATTCCATTGTAGCCTCTTGTCACCCCAAATACATCCAAACCATGGTATAAGCCTGTTCTAACAACTGCTCTGATAGCAGCATTCATGCCGGGGGCGTCCCCACCAGAGGTTAAAACTGCAATTTTATGTACTTTTTTAGTAGACATGTTGATTCAATTTGTCATTTAATGTACTGATTTACAAGTGTAAACCAATTGGTTACCAAAAGAACGGAGCCCCAAATTTAAACAATTGAAAGCAATTTGCCATTGATTTTATGAACAGATTCTGATTATCCTTTTATGAATTTTTAGATTCAGCAATTACCTAACAGACGTTTGCTGAAAAGGGATAAATAACAAACGATTGCGACCACTATTTGAAATTATTTAGACTCTATTTCCAATAATTCGTTGAATAATTGGTCATAATCTTGATTCATTTGTTGCAATCCTTGTTGTTTGGCTTGGTAGTCTTTTTCTATTAATTGAAAACCAGCGATGTCAGAATAGATGCTTGGGTCTGCCATTTTTAGTTCAATCGACTTTAAATCGGACTGTGTTTGCCCCATTTTTTCTTCTAATTGTGCAATTTGTTTCTGTAATTTTTGCACCATTTTTTGGTGTTCCTTGTCTATTGGGCCTGTTTTAACTTCAGCAACTACGGGCTCAACTTTTTTTTCGACTGGTTTTGGGGCTTGTTTTGGTGCTTCTGGATTGGCTGCTTTTTGCTTTGCCATCCTTTCTTTCCATGCAACCCATTCTGCATAATCTCCTTTGAATTCTATAATTTTTTCATCTTCTATTTCCCAGATCTTATTGGCTGTTTTTGAAATAAAATAACGATCGTGACTTACCAAGATAATGGAGCCATCATATTTTGTCAAGGCTTCTGCTAATAATTCCACAGTGGCCATATCTAAGTGGTTGGTAGGCTCATCCAGCATTAAAAAGTTTGCTTTGCTAATAATGGTTTTAGTCAAAGCGACTCTCGCTTTTTCTCCTCCACTTAATACCTTAATTTTTTTGTCAATTTCATCTCCACCAAATAAGAAACAACCTAACAATGCACGAAGTTCAAGGTCTGTTTTTTTAGTACCACATTCTTGCACTTCTTGTAAGATGGTATTGTTCAAGTTTAAAGATTCTAACTGGTGCTGTGCATAAAAACTTTCATCTACATTATGCCCCCAAACTCTTTCTCCTTCGTGGCTTTCCATACCTGCTACAATTCTTAATAGGGTAGACTTTCCTTTACCATTGGCACCAATCAAAGCAATTTTATCGCCTCTTTCTATCTCTGCAAATGCATTATCTAAAATGGTTTGGGTAGGGTAGGTTTTACTAACACCTTTTAAATCGACTAAGACTTTTCCTGGTGTTTTATCAACCGCAAAATTGATTCTGATATTGGGCCTTTCAATTTGTACATCCTCAATCACATCTAAACGGTCTAATCTTTTTTGAATCGACTGAGCTTGTGCAGCCTTAGATGCTTTGGCTTTAAATCTTTCTATAAAACGCTCTTGTTGTCTAATATAATCTTGTTGATTTTCGAAAGCCCTTTGTTGGATCTCTATACGTTGTACTTTTTCTACTTCATAATACGCATAATCGCCAGTGTAAAAATTAAGTTGTTGTTGGTATACTTCAACAATTTTATTCACCATTTTATTTAAGAAGTATTTGTCGTGACTCACAATCACCACACTGCCTTTATAATGCAATAAATATTTTTCTAACCATTCAATACTTGGCAAGTCTAAGTGGTTGGTAGGTTCATCCAATAAGAGTACATCAGGGGCTTGTAAAATCATTTTAGCCAATAGCACACGCATTCTCCATCCTCCACTAAATTCTTTATAGGGACGTATTAAATCTTTATTCGTAAAACCTAAACCATGTAAAACTTCTTCGGCCTTGTGTTCAATATTATAACCATCTAGTACATCCAATTCGTGTAAGGCATCTGTATATTTTATTAAAATATCATTGTCTTCTGGATTGGCTTCTAATGCAATCCCAAGTGCCTCAATTTCTTTCTCTAATGCTCTTACTCTTTCAAAAGCACCTAATGCTACTTCGGTGATGGTTTCACTTGTATCAAAACTCAATAAGTCCTGGTGTAAATAACCTATGGTTGTGTCACGGCCTTTTTCTACAGTACCTTTTGAAGGGGTGTATTGTCCAACCAAAAGCTTTAATAGGGTTGATTTTCCTGTTCCATTGTAACCGATTAATCCAATTCTTTCGCCCGGCTGGATATGCCATGTGGCATCCGTTACGATTGCTCTAGCCCCAAACTCAAAAGTTACATTTTGTAATCCTATTAACATATTATTTCAATTCTGTGCGCAAAGTTACAGAGATGTGGTGGCTATTTATGCATATTTTTGAAAAAAATCAATATGTCTAAATTGTTAATACCGCTTTTAATGTGTTTCATATTGGCTTGTGGAAACAAGGAAAATGAATCCATGAACAAAGTTGTGACCAAATTTAGTGTGGAAAGACATGATCCTAATTTAGATCAACAGATTCAACCATTGTTGAACCAATATTTTGCAGTCATGGCGCATTTGCAAACGCAGGATAGTGCCGATTTAGTTTTATATGGTACAAATATGATCATGCTTGCGGATAGTTTGTCCCAACAAGAATTATCCCTTGATACTGCAACCAAGCATGCGGCAATTCAAGGGCTTACGAATATTCAATACGAAATGTCTGCAATCTTAATGGAATCCAGCCCGACAGAACGTATCGTGGGGGCTCAAATGTTAAGCTTGCAGTGGATACATTTTTTAGCTGCGATTGGTTATCAAAAACAGACCATCTATATTTTCTCAGATAGTGATGAAGCGCATTGGATGGGATTAAAAAATAAATCGAGTAATCCATTTGTGAGCGGCGGTGATATAAATTATACACCAGTCCAAGTATTGCAGGAGCTAAAATAAGTCAACTAATCCACTAACGGAGGCTCATAGACAATCAATAATTTCGCATTGATTTTATTGGTGGATGTAATAAAATATTCCTGTCTGTTCTTGCCGTCCTTAAACAATAGGAGGGCGGTATTTGGAGGAACAGTACCCATATTATGTGCTACAATAATCACTTCATGCTCCCTTATATTTTCAGTAAAGTTAAATTCAAGGTGGATCGCTTTATAGCTTAATCTTTTCTTGTTAACGAGTAGTTTTTTATTATCAAATACGATGATTGTATCGTTGTCAATGGTGCCATTGTCAAATAAATCAATACTAATCATCTTGCTATTTGTGATGATTTTTTTAACCAGTTTATTTTCTCGGCCTACTAAAACCCAAGGTAAATTAATAGGTTGATTGCGGATGGAATTTTGTGCAGCAGTCGATGTTGTAATTGTTTCATTTTCAACAATCACTTCGTCGGTATCTGTTTCTGCTATTGTATTTGAAGCGGCTTGTGTATTTTTCTTATCTACAGAAGGCGGTGTTTTATTAGATGAAATAGCGGTATTCGTTGTTGTATTTGGTACAATTACTTTAGCACTTTTTAAAGTTGATGGATTATTATTAGTAATTATTTTTTGCGCAATTAATTGTTTCTTTTTTTGGGTGTCTGTATTTTTATTAGCTACCTTAGGCGTATTCACAGCAAGTAAGCTGGGTACTTTTTCTAAAAAAACTTTACCACTACCGCAATTCCTTTCACCGCCAACAACATTTGACATATAACTGCCTTCCAAAATTTCGTGTCCATTGATATTTTTATAAGTCAAGAAATTGGACATTAAACATGCATTAAGTTCATTGGCCTTTTTAATTTCTTCAAAACTAGTCTCATCAATTTGGACTAATTGGGTGCGGGTACTATGTGTACCTTTAGCAAAAGCACTTGCATAAAACTGTTCACCTTTTCTGGTAATGGTTTTTGCTGTAATTTGATGACTTGCATTTTCATTAATCACCAGCTCATAGGTATAATTGTTGATCAAAGCATCCCCATTGGCAATAAAACTACCTTGCCATCTTCCAGTTAAGTTTTGGGCACTTAATTGGACAGAAACGATGCATAAAAAGAGGAGTAGGGTTGACCTTATCATATACGGATTGGAACTTTAAATTTAAGTATTAATCTAAGTATAAACAAGCATCCTTTTTTTTGTTATCTTTGTAACTATATATTTATTATACAAACATGGTTCAAATTCAATTTCCAGACGGGGCAGTTAGATCCTATGAAAAAGGTATCACTGCATTAGGTATCGCTAAATCAATTAGTGAAGGCTTAGCAAAAAAAGTATTAGCTGCTTCTATCGATGGGGAAGTATGGGATGCGACGCGTCCAATTAACAATGATGCGGCATTAAAATTATTGACCTGGGATGACGCAGATGGTAAAAATACGTTTTGGCATTCATCTGCCCATTTACTTGCAGAAGCGGTAGAAATGCAGTTTCCAGGAGCTAAATTTTGGGTGGGACCAGCTTTAGAAAAAGGGTTTTATTATGATATCGATTTAGGAGGCAAAACAATTAGGGAAGAGGATGTGCTTGTATTGGAGCAAAAAATGAATGAATTGGCAAAGCAAGCCAATGACTACATCCGTAAGGAAATGTCAAAGTCAGAAGCGGTGGCTTATTTCACAGAAAAAGGGGATGAATACAAATTAGATTTATTGTCTGGTTTGGAAGATGGCACCATTACTTTTTACACTCAAGGGGGCTTTACAGATTTATGTCGTGGGCCACACATACCTAATACAAGTGTGATTAAGGCTATTAAAATCACCAATATCGCTGGTGCTTTTTGGAAAGGGGATGAAAAAAATAAAATGTTGACACGTGTGTATGGTGTGACTTTCCCGAATCAAAAAGAATTGGATGAGTACTTATTATTATTAGAAGAAGCAAAGAAAAGAGATCATAGGAAATTAGGAAAAGAATTAGGCATATACACCATGGATGATGATGTTGGACCAGGACTTCCTTTATGGATGCCAAACGGTACCATCATTATCGAAGAATTAGAACGCCTTGCAAAAGAGACCGAAGAAGCTGCTGGCTATAAGCGTGTGGTGACACCACATATCGCTAAGGAAAGCATGTATATTACAAGTGGTCACTTACCTTATTACCAAGATAGTATGTTCCCTCCAATGGAATTGGATGGCACGAAATATTATTTAAAAGCAATGAATTGTCCGCATCACCATAAAATTTTTGATGCAGAACCAAAGAGCTACAAAGACATGCCACTAAGGCTTGCAGAGTATGGTACTTGTTATCGTTATGAGCAATCTGGTGAATTATTTGGTTTAATGCGTGTACGTTGTTTGCACATGAATGATGCACATATTTATTGTACTAAAGAACAATTTGCACAAGAATTTAGAGCGGTGAATGACATGTACTTGAAGTACTTTAACATATTTGGGATCGACAAATATGTGATGCGATTAAGTTTGCATGATCCAGCAAAATTGGGACAGAAATACATCAACGAGCCACAGTTATGGTTGGAGACAGAGCAAATGGTGCGTGAAGTATTAATTGAAACTGGAACGCCATTTGTGGAAGTACAAGATGAAGGTGCATTTTACGGACCAAAAATTGATGTGCAAATTTGGAGTATCATTGGTCGAGAGTTTACTTTAGCGACCAATCAAGTAGATTTTGCACAAGGCAAAAGATTTAAACTAAGTTTCACTAATAAAGACAATGAGCCAGAAACACCATTAATTATTCACCGTGCACCTTTAGGAACACATGAACGATTTATTGGTTTCTTATTAGAGCATTATGCTGGTAAATTCCCAGTATGGTTGGCACCATTACAAGCTAAGATATTGCCAATCAGCGATAAATTCATGCCTTATGCCCAAGAGGTGTTGGCAGCATTGCGCAAAGCTGGGGTTCGTGCCGAGATTGATGATAGAAACGAAAAAATTGGTAAAAAGATCCGTGATACCGAATTGATGAAAGTGCCTTATATGCTTGTTATTGGAGAAAAAGAGATGACTGAAGGTCAATTATCTATCAGAAGACAAGGCAAAGGAGATTTAGGTATGATGGACAAAACCCTCTTTATTTCTCAGATCCATCAAGAAATTGTCGAAAGAAAGGCACCTGAAGCATAACATTGACTATCTTT
>JACCDN010726031.1_pt1 | contig 21525 bp, 22 predicted proteins | sample 7441691 | NCBI WGS metagenome assembly JACCDN01 (sample SAMN15323439, study PRJNA562643) | freshwater metagenome | isolation source: river surface water | place: USA:Blue River Watershed | collected 2017-08-16 | reverse complement strand
ACTGGCGAGGTGTAAGTCTGAAGCGTTTTGCTGCACCATGATTTTAAATAAGTCGTCAATTGCTGCCATGGTACTTTTATCGGCAACAATGAACCAGAGCTTTATACCTTTCTGGTTTCTGTGCTATGGTCTGGAAATGATGTCAGCAGAAATACTTATAAATGTCAGACCGCAAGAAACTCGCGTAGCTTACGTCGAGGCCGGAGTTCTTACCGATTTTAAAATTGAACGAAAAACTTCTCCAACCCTGGTTGGGTCCATACATCGCGGCCGAGTCATACGAGTTTTGCCAGGCATGCAGGCAGCCTTTGTAGACATAGGTCTAGAAAAGGCAGCGTTTCTTTATGTGGGCGACATTCGCGAAGATTTTGATGAAGCTTTTTCAGACATAGACAATGGACCCTTGGGGCCATTGATCGGCGAAGAAGAAGAGGTTCTCAGTGAGGCACCTAAAACGCCGATTCAAAATTTACTGACCGAAGGCCAGCATATTTTAGTTCAAGTGGCCAAGGACCCAATCGGAACCAAGGGGGCAAGGCTTACTACTCATATCAGCCTGCCTGGCCGTTTTATTGTTTATTTGCCAACCGTTAGACATCTTGGCATTTCCCGTCGTATTGAAAACGAAGGTGAGCGAGAAAGATTGCGTCAGCTTGTTACTAAAATCAACCCTCAGGGGGGAGTGATCGTACGCACGGCCGGCGAGGCCGCGTCCGAAGACAGCCTGCGTGCCGACATTGAATATCTAGATCGCTTGAGCAAAGAGATTTTCAAGCAAAATGAAAAGAAAAAAGGCACGGGACTGATTCATCAAGAAATTGATGTCGAGCTCAGGGCCCTGCGAGATCTTATGCATGAAAATGTCGTCTGTGTTTGGGTTGACGACGCCGAGGTTCATAAGCGTGTGATCAAATTCGTTTCTCAGCTTATGCCCAAATATAAACAAAATATTGTGTTTTACGAAGAGACCAAGCCCTTGTTTGATTTGTATGATATTGACCTTGAAATTTCTCGCTCGATGGATAGAAAAATCTGGTTAAAATCAGGTGGATACATCGTTATTGATGAGGCCGAAGCGCTGGTCGTTATTGACGTCAATACAGGTAAATTTGTTGGTAAGCGCGATTTGGAAGATACTATTTTAAAAACCAATCTTGAGGCCATTCGAGAGATTGCTCACCAGCTTAGAATTCGAAATTGTGGTGGCATTATAATTATAGACTTTATAGATATGGAAAAAGAGTCACACCGCGAAAAGGTGCTCAGTATGCTCAGAGAAGAGCTGCAAAAGGACAGGGCGCGAACCAATGTTGTTGCGATGTCTACGCTGGGCTTAGTAGAAATGACTCGAAAAAGAATACGGCCCTCATTAATTAAAACTGTCTGCGAGCCTTGCTCATATTGCGAAGGCAAGGGTTACATTAAAAAGAAATCGACAGTGGCCAATGAGATTTTTCGCGAACTCGAGAGAGACTTACCTCAATATGAGAACAAAAAAAGCAATTTAGTTGTGCATTGTCATCAAGAGGTCATAGATTGGATTTACGAAGTAGAGGGTGAAACGCTACAGTTTATTGAAAAAAAGCTGGGCAGATCTGTCGCTTTTAAGATTGAACCAGGATATCACGTAGAACAATACGAAATCTTTGTGATTTAGTTGACAAGCCTCCGGCCCGGTGGCATCTAGAGAAACTTCGTTTGCCTATTTTTTGGAGGTAGAAAAATGTACGCCATTATTCGCACAGGCGGTAAACAATATAAAGTTCAACCAGGTGATATCATCCGTGTTGAAAAACTTGATCAAGTTTTGGGAACAGAATTTGATTTAACTGACGTTTTGATGGTCGGAGGCGAAGCGACAGCTATCGGCGCCCCTGCTGTTAAAAATGCTAAAGTAACCGTTGTAGTTACCAAGCAAACGCGTGATCGCAAGATCATCATTTTCAAAAAGAAAAGACGTCAAGGTTACAGAAGATTTAAAACTCATCGCCAACCTTTCACAGAGCTATTCGTTAAAGCGATTTCTGTTGACGGAAAAGCAGCTAAAGCAAGCGTTGAGGCTCGCGTAATTGACATTGATCAAGTCAGACAGGATAAAATTGCTCAAAGAACAGTTGATAAAAAAGCTGCAATTGAAGCAAGAATTGCTGGCGGCGAAGCTAAATCTGCAGCTAAGAAAAAAGTTGCAAAGAAAGCCACTGTTAAAAAAACAGTAACTAAGAAAAAAGTTGCTGGCAAAAAAACAGCTAAGAAAAAAGCAGTAAAAAAAACTAGCAAAAAAGCTTAGTTTATTTACGACTTAGCTCAATTAATAATATAAAAACCTATTTTTTGAGCTTAAGCTTTCTTGGTGTGTTTGTTTAAAATATGACGCAAGAATTTAATTAACTAGATACGGCGGATTGATTTCAATCCGAGTGTTGATCAAAGTGAGGTGAAATATGGCAAGTAAGAAGGCCGGCGGTTCAACGAAAAACGGACGCGATTCACAGAGTAAGCGATTGGGTGTTAAGCGTTTCGGTGGCGAGCATGTCTTGCCAGGAACAATTATCGTAAGACAAAGAGGCACTCAATTCCACACTGGTAACAATGTGAAAATTGGTCGTGACCACACGATCTATTCAATTGTTGATGGATTGGTAAAATTCGAAAGATTTGCTAAGCAAAAATTCAAAATCAGCGTTTATCCAAAACCAGCTTAATTTTAAGTTTGTTTGTGAAATGTTAGAAAAATACAGTAACGACTAACTTTAAAAAAGTAATGTCGTCGCTGTTTTAATTATTTTAGTTTCTATTCTGGGTTCTAAAGAGTTATGCAACACAGCTTTTTATAAACCTTATATTCGTTAGAAAAAAACAGCTTAAAATAATGAAAAAAGGAGCTCAAACAGCTCCTTTTTTGTTATTGGGTTGTTGAGGTAATATGAAATTTATTGATGAAGTTAAAATATCGATTGCATCTGGCAAGGGTGGCCAGGGTTGTGTTGGTTTTCGTCGTGAATCAATGGTTCCGCGCGGCGGACCAGATGGCGGCGATGGCGGCAGGGGTGGTGATGTCATTCTTAAGACGGCCCCACATCTAAATTCTCTTGTTGATTATAGGCAAAATAAAAAATATGCAGCACAAAATGGTCAACAGGGATCTGGTCAAAATAGAACTGGTGCTGATGGTGAAAATCTAACTCTTTTAGTCCCCGCAGGTACAATAGTACGTTCACTTGAAGGTGAAATTTTAGTCGACATGACTCATGTGACTGAATACGCAATTTTACATGGTGGACGCGGAGGAAAGGGAAATACTTTTTTTAAAACAAGTATCAATCAGGCTCCTGAAAGAGCGCAGCCAGGGGAGCCCGGGCAAAACTTAGAAATTAAATTAGAATTAAAACTTATAGCTGACGTTGGTATTATTGGTTTTCCAAATGCAGGAAAATCTACTTTAATTTCACGTATTTCAGCGGCAAAGCCGAAAATTGCAGACTACCCATTTACTACTCTGACGCCAAACTTGGGCGTTGTTCGATTGGGTGAATTTAAATCATTTGTTGTTGCTGATATTCCAGGATTGGTAAAGGGCGCACACCTAGGTGTTGGTTTAGGTATTCAATTTTTAAAACATATTGAGCGAACAAAGTTATTTATTCATTTGATAGATGTTTCTGGTATGGGATCTGGCAACCCTATGCAAGATTATGCAGATATAAACAACGAACTGCAGATGTATGATTTGTCTAATAAAGATAAAGAGGGTTTTTTCCCTTTATCAAATCGTGAACAATTCGTTGTTCTCAATAAAATAGACACCTTACCGGCGGATGTTTTGAGCAGAATAGAAAACCAATTTAAAAAAATGGGCGTGAGTACTTTTTCAATTTCAGCTGTTTCTGGTAAAAATGTAGATAATTTGATTTTTCAAATTGGCAAAAAGATATTTTCTGAAAGCTAAAGTATATTTAAAGAACAAAGGCATTGGGTAATAAAATGAGAATAGGTATTTTCGGCGGCAGTTTTAATCCGCCACATTTGGGTCACTTAAATAGTTTACAAACAGTGGCTAAAAAAGCCGGTTTAGATATTGTGAGAGTCATTCCTGCTGCTCAAAATCCACTAAAAGTTCAAATTGAAGGTGCGACTGCAGAGCAGAGATTAGAGATGACAAAACTGGCGTTAAACGGCTGGGGTGAACAATTTGTTGTTGATGATCAGGAAATCATTCGTGGTGGTAAATCGTATACAATCGATACAATAAAACAAATTCGCAAGACAACTGAGGCCGAAGAGCTTTATTTAATTTTAGGAATGGATCAGTTCGATCAACTGGGTGAGTGGAAAAACTTCGATCAAATTTTAAAAGAGACAAATATCATTTTCACATCGAGACCTGGATTTAACTTTCCAGAATCTGTTGATGAATTGCCTTCTTATTTAAAGCCATTAGTTGCCGATTTTGATTTTAATTTTATTGAGCTTACTACCGGTCGCAACGTTCAATTTATCAGACTCGAAGATAAAGAGATTTCTGCCTCAGAGGTGCGCAAATTTATACGCGTAAATCGTAATGTTTCTCAAATGATTCCGCTGTCAGTGGAAAATTATATTCGAGAAAATAAAATATATAAATTTGCTCATTCAAACATTAAAGATTATGCCAAGTTTACAGAGTATTGTGCGCAAATATTGTTTTCTCGAAAGGCAATGCTTGTTCGTGGGTTTGATTTGCGTAGCATGTCAGCGCCATCAGAGTTTACAATTGTAGCTTCGGGCACTAGCACCCGACATACTTCAGCTTTGGGCGAAAATCTGATGCGAGCAATTAAAGACGAGTACAATATATACCCACAAAATGTAGAAGGGTTAGATGAGGGACGATGGGTTGTGTTAGATTATGGCACTCTTATTGTTCATATATTTTATGATTACGTTCGTCAGGAATATTCAATTGAAAATCTTTGGAAAAGTGCCAAGGATTTAAATATTAAAGAAGATCTTTCAGCTGTAAAGCAGCAGTAATTATCCATGAAACTAGCTTTGATTTGTTGCCAATCGGCAAATGAGAGTTGGTCCAAGGAAGCTGAACAGCTTTATGTTAAAAAGATCAAACCGTTTTTTTCTTTCGAAGTTGTTCACTTAGAAACGCGCAAAACTGCCAGAGAAGACAACGAAAAAAAAAGAAAATCTGATTCCGATTCGATATTGCAATTTATAAAAGAAACAGACGAAGTTATCTTGTTTGATGAGCGAGGAAAATCCTATGATTCACGGGGGTTTTCTAAAGAGCTTGAGCGAAAGCTTGGTGGCGGAAAAAAAAGAATAGTTTTTATAATAGGTGGGGCTTATGGGGTTGACGACCGCATAAGAGCAGTAGCTAAATCCCAAATTTGCATGTCTTCCTTTGTGCTTAATCATTTGGTCGCTCAAACAGTAGCGCTTGAGCAGATTTATAGAGCGCTATGCATTTATAAAAATATTCCGTACCATAACGATTAGCGAATATTTTTATTTGTAGTCATTCATATGAAATAGCACGTCGTTGTCATTAAAATTGCAATGATGTGATATATGCATTGTTATAAAATCTTTAATGAACTTCAAAACTTTAAAATAAAAATACTTCATAATATTCACAAACAATTTAGATGTTGTGTTAATTGTGGAATCTTTCAAGGCGTGGGGCCCTCTTTGCTCTGCCCTCGTTGTGAGGTGAAGTTCCTTGAAATGTGTTATTCTCCCAAGAGGAAAATTGCAGGTGGACTGTTGGTTTCTTCGTTATTTGACTGGGTTGAAAATGAAAACCGCATTGGATCTATTCTAATCAAGCAAATTAAAAACCAGTGTTCCGAAGAGACAATTCGGTTTTACTGTGAAAAATTTTTACATAAAACTGGTGGTCCCCAGTCTAAAAGTTCGACAGTGATTGTACCGTGTCCAGCGCGGTCGAATAAAAGACAACATGCCTTGCGAATTGCGCTGGCAATGGGATCGATACTTAACTGTGAAGTGAGTGATTGTTTACAGTTTGCAAAGGGTGGTTCTCAGTTAGGTCAGAAAAAACTTAATAAAATTGATAGAACAAATATCAAAATGGTGTGCAAGGTCGCGGTGGCGAGTAAAAACATTATATTTGTTGATGATATTTTGACTACAGGGGCTACTGCCTGGGCGGCGAGAAGGGCTTTGCCAGAGGATTGTAATTTTGAGGTGTGGTGTTTAGCTCAGCGATGCCGTGTTGCTACGAATGAATAGTTCTGATATATTCTTACTGTAATTAACGTGCGAGTGTTTTGTTTAAATCAGAATTGTGATTGTGGTCAACCCTGCGATATGCGGAATAGTTCTGATGTAAATTAAAATATTTAGCAATAATGAAAGATGTGATATGGCGACAGCTTATACAGATTCTTTATGTGATTTTTTTAGTAAGAAGATTCTGATGCTGTTGATTTTATCCACAGTAGTTTTTCAATTAATAATTTGTCAGGCTTTTGCTAAATCAGATTTAGATAAACTAACCAGCGTTTTAAATCATTACAGAAATTCAGCGATGGTTTCCATCGACTTTAGACAAGTAATTGTCGAAGATCTAACCGGAAAAAGAAATGAAACGTTTGGCGAACTGAGTGTTGCCAAAGGCTTGCTTCGTTTACAAACGAATAAGCCAGATAAATCATTGCTAGTTTTGGATGGAACTTATTTGTGGAATGAACAAGCTAAGGCTTCTGATTTTTCTGGCCCTACTCAGGTTACAAAAGCAAAGCTTAATAAGCAGGGAAAGTCGCAACTGTTTTTTAGAAATGTGTTAACCGGAGAGCCGTTATCAAAATCATTTAAACTGTCAACTGTCTTGCAGGATAAGGACAGTATTGTATTTCGTGGAGATTCATTAGATAAATCTTCCCCAATTAAAAAGATAAATTTAAAAATTGATACAAAAATAAATCAAATATCTGAAATGAGTTATCAAGACGATATAGGAAACGATACTCAACTGATTTTTATCAAAACAAAATTTTTACCAGAGATTAATAAAAAAACCTTTATATATAAACCACCAAAAGGTGCACAGGTGACAGAAATATGACGAACGTAAAAGAAGAAATACAAAATACTAAAAAGAAAGTTCACTTTGTAAGCCTGGGCTGTCCAAAAAATTTGGTAGACAGCGAAATTATGGCCGGAACATTAATGAATGATGGATATGAAGTTGTCGGGGATCCAGAGGGTGCCGATACCGTGATTGTAAACACGTGTGGTTTTATTGAAGACAGCAAAAAAGAGTCTATACAAAAAATCCTTGAAATGTCTCAAATGAAACAAGATGGACAAGTTAAAAGAGTAGTGGTCGCAGGGTGTTTAACTCAACGCTATAAAGATGATTTGGTAGATGGACTGCCGGAAGCTGATTTGTTTGTAGGCTCGGGTGAATTTCAAAATATTTCTAAAATCCTTAAAGGACACGATAAGGGCATAGAGCAAAAAAAGTTTTTTAATTTACCAACGTATTTACAAGAAGAGCAAACTCCACGAGTTAATTCCCAGCCTAAGCACCGTGCATATTTAAAAATTTCTGAAGGTTGCATGAAGCGTTGTGCTTTTTGTGCCATCCCATTAATACGTGGTAATTTACAATCACGCACAATAGCTAATGTAGTTAATGAAGCTAAGCTTTTGGTGGCTGGTGGTGTTAAAGAGCTAATTATTATTAGTCATGATTTTACTGATTATGGTTGGGATTTGCGAAGAAAAAATTCTGAGGCTAAAGAGAGCCCTGTTGAGTTGCTAAAGGCATTGTCTAGTATCGATGGGGCATCTTGGATTCGATTGCTTTATTTGTATCCAGACGGCATCACGCCTGAGATGATTCAACTGATTAAAAACAATAAAAAGTTAGTTAAATATTTTGATATGCCATTACAGCACGTCAACAATCAGGTCTTAAAAAATATGAATCGTAAAATGACTCGAGAGGAAATTGTTTCTGCTTTGAGTTTGATACGAGCAGAAATTCCAGAGGCGGTTATTAGGACTCAGTTTATTGTTGGTTTTCCAGGTGAGACCGACGAACAGTTCGAAGAATTGTTGGCGTTTATAGCTGAACAAAAATTTGATCGTGTCGGATGTTTTAAATATTCTCCAGAAGAGAGTACTCCTGGTGGAAAAATGAGCGGACAAATTGATGAAGAAACAAAACAGAGAAGATATGAAGCAGTAATGGAAGTTCAGCAAAATATTTCTCGCAATAAGCATCGTGAGTTCATTGGGAAAACGGTAGATGTTTTGGTTGAAGGCTTGAGTGATGAAACAGACCTTTTATTACAAGGAAGAACTTCTCAGCAAGCTCCTGATATCGATGGCGTTGTTTTGATTAATGACGGTGAAGCAAAAATTGGAGATATAGTTAAAGTAAAGATAACCGATAGCATGGAATATGATTTGATCGGCGAAGTGGTGAGTTAAAAACATGGTTATAGAGAACGCAGAAGACTTGTTAATTGCTAGATTTGATTCCTTGGGAGATTTGCTCAAGGCTTTGAATGAGCTTCCCGTTGGTGGGCCAGGGCGGCTGTGTGAACAGATCAGATACGGAGGCGTTTCTGATTTGTTGTTATCTGGAAATAAAGAAAATATTCAGCCTTGGATTCAGCATTTATCTTCAAGGCCTCAATTTAAAATAATTGAAAAATATCATAATAATTTAATGAATTGTTTTTTTCATTTAGAAAACAAAGCAATTACTGACTCCGTTGCTGTTGTTGAAACTCAATCTTTAATGCACCTCATGGTTTGTCTTGATGATGCCCTAAAGAGCTCTCTTGAGCTTGTTGAAATGAATGTGCCTCGATACCAAAACGCTATGTTATCTGTTGTTATAACCGGGCAGCAGAAAGAAGTCTGTTCGTTTTATAATCGGCATAAAGATTTGCGCGAAATTAAAATTGTTTACATTGAAAGCGTAAACAAGAGTTTGGCACGGTGTTATTAAAATTATAAGCCGCAGCTATCGGCGGCCTCGTCAAATTTTTTTATCCAGTCTTGTGTTTTCAACCCCCTCAGTGTGTTGATTGCTTTGCGCAATGGCGGCAGGGCAGATTTACTTAGCTTGCAAGCCTGTTGATAAGCCTCTAATGCTTCTTTGTATTTTTGAATTTCTATGGCGGAATTTGCGAGGCCGATAAGGGCTTTCTCTGATTTTGTGTCTGCAACAGTTGCTTTTTTGTAATAACTAAATGCACCGATATAGTTTTTTTCGTTTTCTAATGTCTGTGCATAGTTTAATTGTGCAACTTCAGAATTAGGAAATTTGTCAGCAGCCAGTTTTAAAAATCGAGAACCTTTTTTGCTGTCACCAGTATCTTGATAGGAAACACCAAGGTAGGTGTAATTTAGTGCTTCTTTGGGGTCTAATTGGATTCCTTTTTTACAATATTTAATTGCTAGATCGTATAGCGAGTCTTTGGTCGATAATTCACACAAGGCCGTTACGTAAGCAGCCTTTTCTCCAAGTTTTTCAATCATATCCTGGTAAAGTAAGCGCAGTTCATATTTGTTTTTCTTTTTAGTGTAGTAATTTACTAGGAGTTGGTAGGTAGGTTCATATTCTGCGTTGATTTCCAGGGAAGATTTTAGCGTTGTCATGGCCTCTTTATCTTTTCCTAGATTTAACTGGGCAAGGCCAATTTGAGTTTTGGCCTTAAAGTTCTTTGGGTCTAGTGAAAGGCAGGCTGTGTAGGCTTTGATTGCAGCTAAATAATTACTTGTTTCGAAATAGGATTGGGCCAACAAATTTAAATTAAAATTTGAAAGTTTTTCGACTTCGGGCGAGAGGAGTTCTATAATTTTAATATGATTTTTTTTACTAATCGCTGTAGTCAGCTGGGCCTGGTCAAAAGCCTGGCTGGTGTTATAGAAAAAAATAACTGAAATAATAAATATTTTTGAAATAAATAGTCTGTGTCTCATCAGAATTTGAACTCTCATGTGATATATTATGAATTAAATGCATTTGATAGAGAATAAAAAATCAATACTAGCTAAAGAATCTGGTCAGGCACTTGTAGAATACATTTTGCTGATTTCAATTTCTGTGGCCCTGGTTCTAGCTTTTGCAACTCAGTTTTATAAACCGTTGGGTAACTGGATGCAAAACTATATGGGCGAGTATCTTCAGTGTCTTTTAGATTATGGAGAGCTACCAACGATGGGCTCTGTTGGCGTAGATGGTGAATGTGCGCAGAGTTTTAAACCATTAAGCGCTTCTGGCGGACGCCCACCTATAAAAAATAAAAACAAAAATGCAAGCGGTGGCATTAATTCTGACAGTGTCTCGGATAATGACAAGTCAAAAGGAAATAAAACAAGTTTTACGTCTGGATCTGCGGGTCGATCACGCAGTATGGTTGTCGCTGGTGGCGCTGGGGCTGATGGGAAGAATGGATCGTCCGGTGAAAAACAAGTCATTGAGAAGCTCTCAGATTCACAATTTGAAAAATTTAGAAGCAAAGATAAAACAACCATTTTATCACAAAACACAACGACTCAGTCTCAAGGTACTTTCGCAATATCATCTTCGCAACGCACAGCCGTTCGTGAGCAGGAAAAATATATAAAGCTTAAGCCTGGGGAAATAGAATTGGCAGATGGAAATGGAAAAAACAAACGCTTGATTCTTACTCCACCTGAAAAAAAACAAGACGCCAAAGAAGAGGGTTTTGAGTGGAACTTTGGACAGTATCTCAAATTCGCTTTGATCCTAGCGATTATTATTGCGATTGTTTTATTTATTGGCGGTCAGATTCTACAAATTTCGAAAAGCATGGAAAAATAATCGAGATGACACCAGAGGAATATGTAAAAGAAAATACTTCATATTTATGACAAAAATAAGCCTCATTATAATCTAGAGCTTGAGTCTGAGTGATTGGAAAGATAACCAGACAGAGCTAGTGGGTAAGATTTTTTTTGGGGGATAATTTCTGTTATGAATCTGATCAGTTTCAATCAAAATAGAACATTTACATATCAGGAAGCTCAACAGCTTTTGCCAATTGTTTATAAAATAACTCACTCTGTTTTTTATCAAGTAAAAACCTTGGTTCAGCGAGCAGAGGTTATTCGTGGTGTTAACGCGGATCAGGCAACTAAGATTGAAACAGACATCCAACAGCTTGTAGATAGTTGGTATGATAAAATGTCTAAGCTAGGCGCTAAGCCTAAAGGCTTATGGTTGGCGGACTTTGACAATGGAAAAGGCTACTTTTGTTGGAAATTTCCAGAGACAGAGTTACAACACTGGCATGGATATAATGATGGTTTTTCTGCGCGAAAAAAAATCGACCTTAGCAGCAATCCTCAGTAAATTTTACTCGCAGTCAATGTTGCTTTTAGGTACTCTCTAGACATGAAAAAAAGCATAAAAATATCTATTGCTCAAATCAATTCAAGCTTGGGTGATTTCGAATATAATTACGAAAAGATAATAAATAATATTAATGCGGCGTCGCTGGCTGGTGCCGAGCTGATTGTATTTCCAGAAGCTGCTTTGTTTGGCTATCATCCATTTGATTTATTAGAATGCCCAGGACTTGTAGAGTTACAATTAAAATATCTAAAAAAAATTGAAAAAAATATTCCATTTGGATTGACTGCAGTGGTCGGTCTTTTTACTAAAAATAAATCTAAATTGGGTCGACCGTATTTTAATTCAGTAGCGATTGTAACAAGAAAAAAAAAGACACGCTTGTTTCACAAAGAAATTTTGCCCGTCGGTGATGTTTTTGATGAAGGTCGATTTATTGAAAAAGGTAACTTAAAGAATAATTTTATCAAGGTATCCGGCCATAAAATTTTTATTTCTATTTGCGAAGATATTTGGGGGTGGCCAGATCAGCTTGGAAGGAGCATCCATTCAGCAAATCCATTAACTCAAGTCGCAAAAAACGGAGTAGATCTTGTGTTGAATATCAGTGCTTCGCCATTCTATGCAGATAAAATGAAGTTGCGTCAGAGAGTTGTTCAAAAAACTGCAAACTATTTTAAAGCACCAATGATTTATACTAATTTAGTTGGAGCTCAGGATGAAATTATTTATGACGGCAATAGTTTTTTGACTGATGCCAAGGGAGAGGTTTCTTTTCAGCTAAATAGTTTTAAAGAGCAATTGGCACACTTTGAATTAACAAACAAAAAATTGATTTGTTTGAGTAAAAACTGGGATAGAGAAAATCAGACCAAAAAAAACAATAAACAGATTGAATTGCTTAACTGTTTGGTTTTGGGAATCCAAGATTTTTGTCGAAAAAACGGTTTCACAAAAATTCATTTGGGCATTAGTGGGGGAATAGACTCTGCATTAGTCGCATGTTTGGCAGGACGTGCCCTTGGTGTTGAAAATGTAATAGGTATTGCTTTGCCATCTGAGTTTAACGACCCAATAAGTTTAATATTAGCAAAAAAGCTTTGTGAGAATTTAAAGATAAAATTTATAGAATTTCCGATTCAAAAAATTTATCAGGCCAGTAAAAATGAAATTGATAAAAATTTTAATATTGATCAGTTCAGCCTAGTGCATGAAAACTTGCAAGCACGGCTGCGGGGTTTGGTTTTAATGGCATATGCAAATCACTCAAGCTCACTTTTATTGTCAACATCAAATAAGTCTGAATACGCCGTTGGTTACTCTACTCTTTATGGTGATATGTGCGGTGGTTTGGCTCCAATTGGTGACCTTACCAAAAAGCAAGTTGTTGATTTGTGTTTAGAAATTAATAGACAAGGAATTGTGATTCCAGAAAAAATTATTACTCGCCCTCCAAGTGCTGAGCTTCGTCCCAACCAAAAAGACCAGGACAGTCTTCCAGAATATAATAAATTAGATGCAGCTGTAGTAAATTTGGTTGAAAAAATGTTGAAGCCTAGAAACGAAACTGAACGGTGGACATTTTCTAAACTAAGTAAAACAGAATTTAAAAGATGGCAAGCCCCGCCTATCTTGAAGGTTTCGGCGCATGCATTTGGAAGAGGGCGCCGATTTCCAATTAGCTATTCTTTAAAATAAATTTCCGAACAAATCCATTTGCTTTGGTTTTTTTTCAATGAGTGGAAATTTTAGCTCTGGTTTTCCAGTTAGAGCAATCAAGTTAGTAACAGCAGGAGGCTGTCCGTTGACAGAAATACGTTTAACCAGCTCTATGAATAAACGTCCGCAGTATGTTGCATCTTCTTCAGCCCTATGAAATTGACCAGTAGGAATTTTTAAATGTTGCACTAAGGTGCCTAGCTTATAATTCGCTAATCCAGGAAATACTTTGCGTGATATTGGCAGGGTATCGAGAATGATTCCACCAGGAGTGGATAATTCAATTTTTTTGTAATCTGCAATTAGGAACTGTGAATCGAATGGCGCGTTGTGCGCAACCATTATGTCAGTTCCACAAAATTCGGAAAGGGGTTCTAGTATTTTATCAATCGTAGGCTTGCCACGTACCATGTCGTCAGAAATGCCGTTGACCCTTGAAGCGCCAGGAGGGATGGGGCGCAAAGGATCAATTAAAGTTGAAAACACAGCATCGACCTGTCCATTTACAAAAAGGACGGCGCCAATCTCAACAATTTTATCGACGCCAGGGATGATTCCAGTAGTTTCTAAGTCAAAAGCTATAAATCTCATAGACTATTTGATACAAAATAGAAGTGATAGATTCAAGTGCGAAGGAGAATTTATGCGTATAATGATTTTACCTGAGAATCAGGCTGTCGAGGCGAGTCAAAATATGACCGTTCTAGAAGCACTTGTGGTTGAAAATATCAATATTGACCATTCCTGCGGTGGTATGGGGAGCTGTGGAACTTGTAGGATTTTTATTTTCAGTGGTGATCAGCATTTACAAGATCCCACCGAACCTGAGATAGAAATAGCACAGGATCGGGGTTTTGCTAAAAATGAAAGATTGTCTTGTCAGAGTGTCATCCGAAATGAATCTGGAGAAATCATTTTGTCGCGATCGAAAATTTAAAATTTTTGTATATAAAAGTTATTTGTATAAATCCAAGTAATCCATTTTTTTCCATCAGGAATTGGCAACTGTGGACTGACGCGAACAATAACTCGATAGGTACCTGGCTCAGTAATTGGAAATGTAAATTCAGGCGAATTTATAGTTAATTCGCGCTGTCCATTTTTCAAAACAACAAGTTCGTAAAAATCTCTTGGCTCAATTGGTAGTTTGCAATGGAGTTTAAGATTTTTGCTGTAATTAATTTGATCACCCATCAAATAAGATTTATTCAAATCATCAATTTGACAGATAAATCCTTTGGGATCTCCAAGTAAATCTAAGCTTAAATAAAAGTGTCCACTTTTAAGGGCTTGCCAAATTTTTTGAGAATCCTTTGGAAAGTTTCCAGTTAATTCAGAGTTTAATAAAATATGATTGCTGGTTATTTCAAAAGACTTTTGATAACTAGGAAACTCGACAAGCATGTTTGCCCAAGGGATGGCGCGCGCGGAAGCGTCAGCGCCGCTAAAGGCTAGCGTGGGGCGCTCTTGTGAAAGTTGGTCCCAAAGCGCGACTTCGGCCGTGGGCTCGCGAAACAAGCGAAGAAAAGCATAGCGAGGGTTGAATGGATAAACGAAAAAACTCCAAAGCACATTTAGCTTAGATCGTATCCAGGCGTTTGCAGAAATTGATTTAGGATTTACTATTTCAATTCCATCTAGACCTGGGGGATACGCGCCGACCCAGGTCGGATTATTATTACGAAAAGGTTCTCCAAGAATAACTAACGAATTCTTTTTTTCTGAAAATTTGCTAGATAACAAATCCGTGAAATAGACATTAGCTTCTGCTGAGTTTTCGAAAGTTAGATTTTCTTTTTGTGGATAAGTTAGCAAACGCGAATCCAAGAAAGAATATTCGCCACCATTTAAAACCACCAAGTTTCCATAATATGATGCCGAATGAGGTTGATTTTGGAATTGATTCAAGTCCGTAATAATCAAGAAATCAAGACCAGCTTGTTTGGCTTCTGCAATAACTTGTGCGGTTGGTGCGGATCCATTACTTAGGTTTGTGCGAATGTTTGTGACGCCTCGATAATCATAAAAATCAGTTGGTTGTTCTCTTTTTAAATTGGTTGGTATTACCACCAAGTCTGTTTGCGAAAGATACAAGCCATAGGCAAGATAGGTTAATAAGCCAAAAGTTAATAATAACCATGGTTTCATTGTTGAATCTTTTCTTCGATACGAATGATGACGAAGTTGTGGTCCAACTTTTCGACAAGGCTTACATTGTATTTATCCATATTATTTTCAATCCATTCCGGCAGTGCCGTTTGATCTTTCATTGCGACGAATATGGGGTAAGACTTGGGCATTCCTTGTTCAAAGTCATCAAACAAATCTTTTCGACTCATTTTATGAAGTTTATAAAATGGATTTTTGGTTTCGTGCCACACCCATGAAGCCATTTGATAGGTGCTGGCGTAAAGAGGTACGTATTTTTCTCTGGCAGGCAAGATTGTTGAAAATTCGATTAGCTCATTTGCCTTGTCTGTTGCTTGATGGTCTCCAAAGGGTTTTAGGGGAGAAAGAACTTGAATCAAAACAATAGTTATCATGCTGAGCCAAATATACTTTGTCCAACGCAAGGCTTTCGCTTGTGAGTTGTTTAATAGGGCCAAAGTTAAAACAGATGGGTAAGAAATTATTGGCCAATTTATTTCAACGAGCCCCTTAAAAGAGGACAGAAGAAAAAATATTAATGGCCCCCAGGCGCAATAGGCTAAAAAACGATTTTTTTCAGATGTTTTATTTTTAATGGCAAAATAAAATACCGTCGGAAAAATCACAGCAATTTGAGCCAGCACGTATGTCCAAGTCCAATAAAATTTATAAGTAGTGCGGCCCAGGCCATGGTTAAGCTGAAAAAGAAAAGAAGAAAAATCATTTTGATAATTCCAAATAATGACAGGCATAGAAAAAATAAGACCTGTAGTTATTGTGGCGATAACATAGGTCCAGCGAACTAAATGAAGTTTTTTTTCAAAAATTAAATAGAGAAATAATATCGGTAGAAATATAACAATATGATATTTTGAACAGAACCCAAGGCCAAGACTGAATCCTAAAAAAATATAATCAATGAGTTTTTGTTTTTCTAATATATTAATTGTGAAATAAATTGCTAAACTCCAAAAGAAAACCACTGGTACGTCGGGTGTCGCAATAAGCGATCCTAACCCAATCATCGGCGATAGCATGAAAAACAGTAGCCATCGCTCATATTCTTTTTCATGAGATGTCGCGCTGATTTTTTTCCAAATAAAGTACCATACCCAAAGAGTGGCGTGGCCTAAAATGACAGCGGGGAAGCGTGAAAGACCAGCGAGTGGTGGTAAAATAGAACTGAGTTTAAAAAGCCATGCAATAAAGGGTGGATGATCAAAATAGCTGAGTTGTAATTTTTGTGACCAAACCCAATAATAACATTCGTCGGGTGTCATGGGAATAAAATATGCCAGCACTAGTTTCAGCAGCAGAGTGAGAGTCCATATTTGACTGAATTTTTTCACGTAACGTTAGTTTCCTATGGATACGAAATATTTAAAGGCTTTTGTTTCGCACCAGGCGTGCCAATATCTTTGCCATTCACAATAATATTTACGACGCCCCCGTCAGTAAATTCAAATTTAACTGGGCTGCGGCTGCGGAAGGTGTGAACTTGATCTGTATTTAGAGTCAGCGTTTCCCACTTTCCCTCATTGAAGGAATAACGAATTGTGACCTTAGCCAAGGCCTCGACGATGACTTCCACAGCTTTGCCTTTGAGTGTGGTAGAGGTCGACGTTGTAGACGTTGTAGATGTGGTCGTTGTCGAAGATGGAATAGTCGTCGTAGTTGTAATTGGGTGAGGCTTAAGTGTCGTTGATGTTGTAGTCACCACGGGTGCTGTAGTCAGTGTTGTAGATGAGGTTGTAGTTGTTGTCGAATTGATGATTTCATTCAAAGGGGCTAACGTTGTCGTAGTCGTCGAGCTGTCAACTGGAGTTGATAAAGCGCCAGAATCCGAGGTTGTTGGAATAGTTATCGTGGTTGTTGAGCCAACAGCGCTAAGCACTTCGTCCTGCGAAATTGTAGATTCTTTTTGGTACTTATCCATCATTTTGGCAACAAAAGCGATAATGATAAGAAGAACTATTCCGCTAATCACGGTGTAGGTTTTATTTTTATTATCCTGCGGAATAACAGATGAATCTAATTTTTTAATCGGTGTATCACTGTTTGCCATCTTCGCGGGAACTACAGATTCGGCAGGAGTCTGGCCTGTGGAATTTATTGATGGCTGATTGGCAATCTGAGCAGGAGTCTCAGGTTTTGTGCTTCCGTATTCTTCTTGAAATAAGTTAAGAATACTATCGACATCTAATTTAAGAAATTGGGCATAAGCTTTAATAAAACCACGTAAAAAAGTTTTCGCTGGCAACTGATTCGTATCATTATCTTCGATAGCTTTCAGAATTTTCGGATTGATTTTTAAAATCATACCGATTTCATGAAGAGAGAGGCCTTTTTTTTCACGCTCATCTTTGAGCATTTGACTGATTTTATTCATAGTAATTTACCTGCGCATGGTTTCTAGCAAAATTTTTGATTTATCTGAATACTGTCCTTGAGGATAAAGTTTAATTAATTGTTCAAGACGATGTGTGGCTTTTTCTTTTTCGCCGAGCTGATAATACGCTAAGCCACTGTAGTATTGTGGTTCATCAAACTGCATTTTTTGACAAAAACTTGCGGCCTGATCTAAAGATTCAGCAGCTTGTTTGTATTGTTTTTTTTCATAATAGCAGCGGCCAAGATAAGTATTTGCTAAACAATTATCTCTTTGGATTTTTAATGCTTTAGAGAAAAGATTTTGTGCGGGTTGGAACTGACCCAATTTAAAATTCGAAATTCCCTGAGTGATTAGTGGTTTTTCTGGATTCGGGTAAGTTAAGTCATCGATGACTACTTGTGCAATTGGGATGGCCTCTTTGTATTTTCCTTGTTCATTGAGAACCTGGGCAAGATTGTTTCTTGCATCGGAGTAGTCTGATCTTAATGAAACGGCTTTGCGAATGTGTTGTTCAGCCTCGACATATCTTTCGCGGACTAGATAAGCCAGACCCAAATTATTTTGAATGACGGCGTCGCTAGAATCAAATTTTTCAGCTTTTAAGAGCTCTTCGATAGCTTGAGGATAATTACCACTTTCTAGCTGCGAGGTGCCTATTTGTAAATGCAGTCTTGCCATTTCTTTGTCTTCAGAAAAAGAAGCACACCCGCCAATTATTAAGCCGGCAAATGCCAAGCAAAAAAGCCCAATTTTTGTTGGGAAACAGAAAGTTTTCATATTGATAGGATATCAATCACGGGACCTGTGTCAACTTAGAGCTGAAGGCATTTTATCGAGTCAATTCAACAAGGGTTTCAATGTGATCCGTTTGTGGAAACATATCAAAAGCCTGAACTGATTTGACCTTCCACATTCCTTGTTGGCTTAAGCGCTGAAGATCTCGCGCCAGAGTTGAAGGGTTGCAGCTTATATAAATAATTTGAGCACATTTCTGTTTTGCGAGTTTATCAATAACCACTTGAGAACAACCCGTGCGTGGGGGGTCGATGATAACGAGAGAATCTTCGCCCATGATCACTTTGGTTAAAAAGGTTTCTACATCACTTAATAAATAGCGGATTTTTTGAGTGCCTAAATTCAAAGATTTAATTTTTTTATTAGCCTCTTGGACCAGTAGCTCGCTTAATTCGACGGAAATCATTTTAATTCCGTGGATTTTAGAAAGAATTGGAAAAGTAAAGTTTCCAGCACCAGCATACAGGTCATAAACCTCTTTCGCGGAGCTAGATTCAACAATTTGTAACACTCTAGAAACTAATTTTTCATTTTGAAATCGGTTTACCTGCGAAAAGCCGGCCGCTTCTTGCAAGGCAGCTCCAATAACTGTTTCAACTTTGGTCTGTTGTCCTGCGTTTACCAGTTTTATTTCAATTTTGTCGATAGAGCTTTCATTACCAGAAGCCAACCGCTTTTTAAGCTCAGGAATCTCTAGAGCTAAGGGTTCTTCGCAAATTAGGCAATCATTGATATCAATAATTTGATGTGATTTACGTGCAAAAAAACCAAGAGATCCATTGTTATATTTAAGTTGAATACGGTTTCTGTAGCGTAATGGTTGCGGGCTTGGTGAAATTTCTAAAATATCAGTTTCAGAAGTAATAACATTTCGTAATTGCTCTTTAACAATCAACTGTTTCTGTACAAGCTGTTCAGAGTAATCGATGTGCTGCCAATTGCAGCCGCCACAGCGATCATAAACAGGGCATGGCGCCTGAATTCGACCTGGCCCTGGTTTGATTACTTTTAAGACAAATCCTTTTTTTAGATTTTTTTTGCTCTCGGTAATTTGCACGAGAACAAGGTCTTTTGGGCTGGCGCCATTGATGAAATAGACGATGCCATCGAGTTTTGCGATTCCGTCGCCACCCAATGACATCTTCTCAATTTCTAATTCGATTGTTTCATGATTGCTGATAAATAAACCTGACTAAGTTACAGATTAAAAGTTGCAGATTTCGTGTTTGTCAAAAAAGATAGCCAATTCACGAGCAGCAGATTCTGGGCTGTCAGAACCGTGGACTGCATTTTCACCCATGTTGTCGCCGTGCTTAGCGCGAATAGTGCCTGGATTTGCTTTTTTAGGATCTGTTGCGCCCATCAATTCGCGATTTTTCAAGACTGCATTTTCACCGGCAAGACACATCAAAACAACGGGTCCTGAAGTCATAAAGCTAACCAATTCACCAAAAAATGGACGCTCTTTATGTTCTGCGTAGAATAATTCGCATTTTTCTTTAGAAATCATCGCCATTTTCATCGCAGCAATTGTTAGACCTTGAGATTCAAAATGATTAACAATATCGCCGATAGCATTTTTTTTAACTGCGTTTGGTTTGATGATAGAGAATGTTTTTTGGATAGACATATTCGCTCCTTATTATTGATTGAATTGCGGATGCGACGGTTCTATCGAATTTGTTTCGGTCTGTCTATGTCAATATACCGAGAATTTAAGGTAGTAAAATAGACAATAAATAATGGAGCCCATCTTGAGTCATTAATACTGGAAGTAATAATTATACTTTTGGGTTTCAAATTAAGGAGGGTAAATTATTATTACCCTCCTTAATTGAGAAAAATGAGACTATTTTAACTGAGATTTCAGGGTTTTTCCCATGTCAGCAGGAGAGCGTGCGATTTTGCAACCAGCAGCTTCAAGCGCCGCAAATTTTGCTTCTGCAGTGCCCTTGCCTCCAGAGATAATGGCGCCAGCGTGACCCATTCGTTTGCCTGCAGGAGCAGAGGCTCCGGCGATAAACACTGTGACTGGTTTTTTAAATTCTTTTTTGATGTATTCAGCAGCTTCTTCTTCTGCAGAACCACCAATTTCACCAATCATAATGACGGCATCAGTGTCTGGATCTGCATTGAAAAGTTTTAATACATCAATAAAGTTTGTACCGTTTACTGGGTCGCCGCCGATTCCCACGCAGGTGCTTTGTCCAAGGCCTACTTGAGTTAATTGGTGAACCGCTTCGTATGTCAAAGTTCCAGAGCGAGACAAAACGCCAATGCGTCCTGGTTTGTGAATATGGCCAGGCATAATTCCAATTTTACATTGTCCTGGTGTAATAACGCCCGGGCAATTTGGTCCAACTAGGCGAGTGTGTTTACCTTCCATTGCACGTTTTACCCTGACCATGTCCATCACTGGAATTCCTTCAGTGATACAAATCACTAAATCTAAATCTGCGTCTACTGCTTCTAAAATAGAATCCGCAGCAAATGGTGGTGGAACGAAAATCGTTGATACGTTACAGCCAGTAGCTTTTTTTGCTTCTTTAACAGTGTTAAATACGGGGATTCCAATGTGCGTGGTTCCACCTTTACCAGGTGTTACGCCGCCAACCATTTTTGTTCCGTAAGCTAAACATTGTTCAGAGTGAAAAGAGCCTTGAGCTCCAGTTAAACCTTGGCAAATAACACGAGTATCTTTGTTAATTAAAATGGCCATTATTGACCTCCTCGAATAGCTTTAACAATTTTTTGAGCAGCATCGGTTAAATCATCAGCAGGAGTGATGTTTAGTCCACTTTCTTTCAACATTTTTTTACCCAATTCAACATTGGTACCTTCCAGACGAACTACCAATGGAACTTTCAAGCCAACTTCTTTAGAGGCAGCAATAACACCATCTGCGATAATGTCGCATTTCATGATGCCACCAAAAATATTAACTAAAATACCCTTAACATTTTTATCTTGAAGAATGATTTTGAAAGCTGCTGTTACTTTTTCTTTATTAGCGCCGCCGCCAACATCCAAAAAGTTTGCTGGGCTTTCGCCATTTAATTTAATGATATCCAAAGTAGCCATTGCTAAGCCTGCGCCATTTACCAAGCAGCCGATGTTT
>JACCDN011120751.1_pt1 | contig 21531 bp, 18 predicted proteins | sample 7441691 | NCBI WGS metagenome assembly JACCDN01 (sample SAMN15323439, study PRJNA562643) | freshwater metagenome | isolation source: river surface water | place: USA:Blue River Watershed | collected 2017-08-16 | reverse complement strand
TTTCCCGTCCCGATTTCTTTGACGAAATTGGCTTAACGCTTCAGCGTGATCGCCTCGCCCGGCTGCGCCGCAACCCAATCGGAGGCCTGCCCATCCGGCCAGATCACCCGCACCTCGGCGCTGTCGGCCGTGCCGATGCCAAAATGCCATGGCACCAACTGCCCCGACATATGCCCCCCACCCACCGTAATTTCGCGCCGTTGCAGCCCGGCCTCGGTGCGCAGTTCAACCCAGGACCCGATTGCATCGCGATTGGCACCGGCTTGGCTCAGGCGCACGCTGACAAAACCGCCCAAACCCTCCGAGACATTGCGCCAGATCTCTGGCGCTTCCCAGCGGTTGACGACCAAAAGATCCAGCTTGCCGTCGGCATTGAAATCGGCGACTGCGCCGCCGCGCCCATTGGCGAAACTCAATGCGCCGGAAGTTTCCGCCACCTCTAGGAAGGTGCCGTCTGCGCGTTGCAGCATCAGGTTGTTGGGGTCTTTCTGGGCAAAGTCGGGCATCTTCGACACGTTGCCCTTCACCACGAAGACATCTGCCAGACCGTCGTTGTTCACGTCTTCAAACTGCGCGTGCCACGCGGTGGAGGGGTGCGGGTCGCCGCCCGTAAAGGGCCGATGCGCGGTTGCCCCGCGCTTGAAGGCCTGATCTGCATATTGCGGCAGCGTCTGGTCTTTGGGCGGGACCAACACCTGCAATTTGTTGTCCGCCATCGAGGTCAGGAAGTATTCGTTGAACCCGTTGGCATCCAGATCGCGCGCGGCAATCCCCATGCCCCAGATGCGCAGCCGCTTCCAGCCTTCCTTGTCGGTCCAAAGCCGGGGTTCGGCTTCCATATGCCAAAGCTGTTCCTGCCCGCCCTTGTAATATTCGCGGTCATTCGACACCCGAAGATCACGCGTGCCGTTGTTGGCCCAGTCGGTGAACAGCATCGACAGCGCGCAGAAACTGGGTTTCAGGGGCAGGGGGGACGCAAAGCCCTTGTCTGCGGGGCGGTGCAACCAATTGTCGGTGCAAGAGCCCCAAGGGAAAGCCTCTTCCTTGCGGTCGATGTAATTGCCAACGGCAAGGGTCGGCCACGCAGCACCCGTCTCCCATGTGGCGGCAAAGGCGGTGGACCATGCATCGCCGCCATCAAATCCCCATGCCGCATTGGCGTTTTCAAACCGGCAATCGCCAAGCCCGCGCATCAGATGGTTTTCGCCCACCCGCAGCACTGCCAGATCGGTGATGCCATCACTGTCGATGTCCAAGGGATAAGCCCCGGTCACGCCGGTTTCCGACAGGCCTTCGACCGGCGCGAAGGTGAGCGCCCCGCCCGGTTCTGACAGGTTGCGATAAAGCCCCGCCGGGCCTTCGCCCCCTGCGATGAACACATCGGGGCGGGCGTCTGCATCGCAGTCGAACACAGCCGCCCCGCCCCCGACCATATACTGCCAGTCGCCCATGTAAGGGGTGGCGATGCCGGTCGCCTCTTTGGCAAATTGCGGCGTGATCGGTTCTTCGGCCAAAGCCGGAGAGGCCAATACCAGAAGGGTCAGAAAATTACGCACGGGTCTTCAGCTCCAGAATATGGCCCGCGATGCAGCGGCCCTGTTGCAGCCCGTTCTTGTTGGCTGATGGAAAGTGGATGCCACCATAAAACCTTGAGAGCGCCGCTTCTTCGGCCGCTGCGGCAAACCCGTTGAAATGGCGGGGCGCGATGCCATCGTCGGCGTGGGTGGCGTCGTCAAAGGCAAAGTCGGGACCATAAAACGCCTCCAACACCGCGGCAGCGGCCCCCGATTGGGTGGAATGGCCTGATGGATATTCCGGGAAGGGCGGCGTATTCAGCAACGGCTCCCATTTCGGGTCGATCACCCGGCGGATATAGGTGATCGGGCGCAACAGGTCATATTCGAACTTCGACCGCCAGCACTGCACAAAGGCATCCGAAACCGCCATGCCCAGCATCGCCAGCACTTCGGCCTGACGGTCGATCGGGGTGGCGTCACGGTCAAAGATTTGCAGCATGATCGACACCCAATGCCCCGGCGGTGTCGGCGACAGCATCGGGTCATCGGACCAGAAACGCGCAATGCCCTTTTGTTCGTCGGTCAGCGATTTCGAGATGTCATAGACCGCCTTTGCATCGGCATAGAAGGCCGAGCTTGGGTCTTCGCTATAGTCCAGTGCGGGCGGCAGGCCGCAACCGCCGGTCATCGGAATGGCAAAGGTGCGGTTTTGGCCCCAGCTTGGCAACAAGGGGCGCTGCTGCACCGCGATGGTGTTGGTTGGCACCCAATGAGCCGGACCTTCGGTCAGGGTGTAGTCATAGGGAAATCCCATGTTTTCAATCACAGCCCCGCCATCGCTGGCTGACCAATCCAAAATGGCCTGTGACACGGCAATCCCATGCGCCAACGAGCGATCGGCCACATCCTGACCCACGCCGGTCATCGCCACTTCTGACAGGCGCTTTCCCATCGCCTGCATGGCCCGCTGCCCCGTCGGGCCGGTGTTGCCGAAATGCGCGGCGATGGCATGGGACAAGGCACCTTGCAGCACGCAAGCCTCGTCATGCGGGGCGGTGTCGCGGGTGGGCAGGGCGGTCAGACCTGCGACTTGGCCTGCCAAACTGCGCAAGGTGGGGTTGCCGGTGGCCTGCGCCTCGAAGGCAGTGATCCCAAGATAGGCAAAGGATCGCGCGGCGACGGGGGGCGAATAGGTGGCGGTGTGGCGGATCAACTCCAACAGCAGTTTATACCACTGGCCCAGCACCTGCTCTGCCCGGCGCTCGGCCGCAAAGGCGGGCCGGGGCGCAAGGGCTGGGGGCAGGGTGGCCATGGCCAAACCCGCCAGCCCCCCTTGCAAAAAGCTGCGACGCGAGGGGCGGGCGAGTTTTTGTGCCATCAGATATACCGGTTCCAGAGGTTTTCCAGTCGCTCTTGCCGACCGGATTTGGGTTCCGGTTCAAGAGCCTCGGCCGTGACGCGGGCTGCGGCGGCCTCAAGCCCGCCGGCCAGCATCGCCTTGGCCTTGTCGCTTTCCCAGCCCGCATAACGGGCCTTGCGGGCGGCTTCCAATTCCCCGCTTTCCAGCAGTGCGGCGGCCGCCTTCAGCGCGCGGGCGCAGGTGTCCATGCCGCCGACATGGGCCAACACAAGGTCTTCGGCATCCAGCGATTGCCGCCGGATCTTGGCGTCAAAATTGGTGCCGCCGGTGCTGTAACCGCCCGCCTTCAGGATTTCATAAAACGCCAGCGCCTTTTCGGCATGGTTGTTGGGGAATTGGTCGGTGTCCCAGCCAGACTGATAGTCATTGCGGTTCATGTCGATCGACCCGAAAATCCCCAAGGCTGCCGCCGTGGCGATTTCGTGTTCAAACGAATGCCCGGCCAGAATGGCGTGGCCCTGCTCGATGTTGACCTTGACCTCTGCCTCAAGACCAAAGTCCTTCAGAAAACCGTAAACCGTGGCGACGTCATAGTCATACTGATGCTTTGACGGCTCTTGCGGCTTCGGTTCGATCAGGATGGCACCTTTGAAGCCGATCTTGTGCTTGTAGTCTACCACCTGTTGCAAGAAGCGGCCCGCATGGGCGCGCTCGGCGACAAGGTCGGTGTTCAAGAGCGTCTCATAACCTTCGCGGCCGCCCCAAAGCACATAGTTCGCGCCGCCAAGGCGGTGGGTGGCATCAAGGTTGGCCTTCACCGAGGCGGCGGCATAGGCGTAAACATCCGGGTCAGGGTTGGTGGCCGCGCCCGACATCCAGCGCTTGTGGCTGAACATGTTCGCCGTGCCCCACAGCAGTTTGGCCTTATGCTTGCCCTGCTTTTCCGCGAAATACTCGACGATCTCATCCAGATTGCGCTTTGACTCCGCAAATGTCGCGCCTTCGGGGCGCACATCGGCATCGTGGAAGCAGTAAAACGGCACGCCCAGAATATCGAACAGCTCAAACGCCGCATCGGCCTTGGCTTTTGCCGCCGCCATGCTGTCGGCAAACCACGGGCGCTCCAGCGTCTGGCCGCCAAAGGGATCGCCGCCCTGATAGGCAAAGGAATGCCAATAGGCGACGGCAAAGCGCATGTGATCTTCCATCCGCTTGCCCAAGACCACCTCATCGGGGTTGTAGTGGCGGAAGGCGAATTCATTGCTGGAAGACGGGCCTTCGTAGCGGATGGCAGGAATGCCGTTGAAATAACCGGGCATGGGATATCCTTAAATCTTCAAGCCCCGAAGGGCGGTTTGGGCGGCGCGGAACCGGGCGGCCCCCGCGTCGAAAGCGTCAATCAGAGAGGGGACAGGATCGACCGAACGGGCGATCTTGGGGCGGGTGGCCACCTCGGCCCCTGCGCCCGTGGCCGCCATGATGGCCAGCCGCGCCGCACCATAAGCGCCCCCGAAATCGCCTGCCACGGGCAGGTCAACCGGCACATTCAGGGCCGTGGCAATGGCAGACAGCCAGTAATCAGATCGCGATCCGCCGCCCACAGCCAAGAGCCGTTCAATCTTGGTGCCGGTGGCGGCCAAGGCATCGCGACAATCGCGGATGGCAAAGGTCACACCCTCCAGCACGGCGCGGGTGCCGGCGGCGGTGTCGGTGGCGTGTTCCAGCCCCATGAAACTGCCGCGAATGGCGGCGTCATTGAGCGGTGTCCGCTCCCCGCCCAGATAGGGCAGGAACAGCGTCTTGCCGGGGGCCACCAGCGGGCCAAGAGCCGCCGTCAGCTTGGCCGCATCTTGCCCCACAAAGCGGCCATACCAGTTCAAGGCATCGGTCGCGGCCAGAATGACCCCCATCTGGTGCCACGATCCGGGCAGCGCATGGCAGAAGGTATGGACCGCTGTTGCCGGATCGGGCTGATAGCCATCATTGGCCGCAAACAGCACGCCCGAGGTGCCAAGCGAGACAAAGGCCTCGCCCGCGCGCACAACGCCCACCCCGACGCCCGAGGCGGCATTATCGCCGCCCCCGCCCGCCACAACCACACCCTTCGGCAGGCCCCAACGGGCCGCCAGAGTGTCGCGCAGCTGACCCGATACGGCCGAGCCTTCGACCAAACGCGGCATCTGTGCGCGGGACAGCCCCGTTGCGGCCAAAAGATCATCTGACCAGTCGCGCTTGCCGGTATCCAGCCAAGACGTCCCCGCCGCATCCGACATCTCGGCCACATGATCGCCGATCAGCCACAGCCGCAGATAATCCTTCGGCAACAGCACCTTGGCGACCTTGGCCCAGATCTGCGGCTCGTGCGCGCGCACCCAATCGAGTTTTGGTGCCGTGAAGCCCGGAAAAACGATATTGCCCGAGATGCTACGAAACCGCGGATCGGCGTCCAGCCTTGCGGCCTCGGCATGTGACCGGGTGTCGTTCCACAGGATGCAAGGCCGCAGCACATTGTCGGCCGCATCCAGCAGGGTCGCACCATGCATATGGCCCGACAGGCCAATGCCCTTGACCGCCGCCAGCCCATGGGCCGCCAACTGGTCCAGCACCGCCTCAGCTGCGGCAATCCAATGCGACGGCTCTTGTTCCGACCAGCCCTCTGCCGGGCGCGACACGGTCAGGGGGGCGGTGGCCTCGGCCACCACCTCTTGCCGGTCGTTGATGAGAATACCCTTCAGCCCCGAGGTGCCAAGGTCCAGCCCGATATACATGTCAGTAGGCCTGCGGTGGTTTCTTGCCCATGATGATCATGCCCAGAATGTCGTCATCGGTGACATCCTTGACGTTCACTGTGCCAACCCGCTGGCCGTTTTTCATCACCACAGCGCGGTCGCACAGCTTCATCACCGAATGGATGTCATGCTCGATCAGGAAGATGCCAAGGCCTTGGGCCTTCAACTCCTGGATCAGCTCGGCCACCATCTGGGTTTCATGCGGACCAAGGGCGGCGGTCGGCTCGTCCATGATCAGGATCTTGGCGTTGAAATAGACCGCGCGGGCAATGGCGACCGACTGGCGCTGACCGCCCGACAGGGCAGAAACCGGGACGTTGAACTTTTTGAAATTCGGGTTCAGCCGCCCCATGATCTTGCGGGTTTCGGCCTCCATCCGGGTTTCATCGACGAAGCCGAAAGAGTTCACCAGCTCGCGGCCCAGAAACAGGTTTGACGCCGCATCAAGGTTATCGGCCAGCGCAAGGGTCTGGTAGATCGTCTCGATGTTGTGGGCGCGTGCGTCGCGCGGATCGTTGATGTCGACCTCTGCCCCGTTGATCAGGATCTGCCCGGCATCTTTGCGATAGGCACCTGACAGGCATTTGATCAGCGTCGATTTCCCGGCGCCGTTGTGGCCCAAAAGGCCCACGACTTCGCCCGGATGCAGGTCGATCGACACATGGTCAACCGCCTTGATGCCGCCAAAGGCAATCGAGATGTCGCGCAGCTCGACAAGAGGGGTTCCGGTGTTTGGATTGCTCATGTCAGCCCCTTACTTGATGCGCTTGCGGTAGATGATGTCGAGGAAGACGGCGAGGACGAGTGCCACACCGATCACGATCTTGCGGTAAGACCCGTCGCCAAAGCCGATCAGCACCATGCCGGTTTGCAAAGAAACCAGCACCAAGGCGCCGATGATCGCGCCATAGATGGTGCCAACGCCACCCGCGAGCGAGGTGCCACCGACAACCGCCGCCGCAATGACCATGAGTTCGTCAAGATCACCCAGCGCGTTGGTGGCAGAATTCAGACGCGCCGAGGCGATGACCGCCGCAAGGCCCGCCAAGGCCCCCATCAGCGTATAGATCTTGACCGTCATGGCGCGGGTGTTGATGCCCGACAGCGCGGCCGCTTCGGGGTTGCCACCGATGGCGAAAACATAACGGCCAAAGCGGGTGCGGGTCATCAAGACCGTCATCAGCAACACAACAACCGCCAAAATCAACACCGGATAGGCGAAACCATGGGCGATGAACGCGCCTTCCGGCACCTCTTGGCCCAATGCGCCGTAGTAATCCTTCAAGATGCCCTTCGGCCAGCCATAGGCATTCACCACCAGCGTGGCGATCACGATCAGGCCGGCGCTCAGGCCCGTCACGAAATATTCAGCCCACATCGGGCGCAGGGCAAAGCCATGCAGTTTGCGTGCGGCACGGCCCGAAATGGCCAGCCAGATCACGCCCGCGCAGGCAAGTCCGCAGACGATCCAGCTGCCCGTGGCCCCGATGGCGCCATAAGGCCCACCGCCCAACAGCGCGAAATTGGTGTCCACGGGCGAGATTGTCCGCCCGCTGGAGGCAAGGAAAGCCGTCCCGCGCCAGACCATCAAGCCGCCCAAGGTGACGATAAACGAGGGGATCGCCAGATAGGCAATCATCGCGCCTTGCAGCATGCCGATCAGCGCGCCCAGCAAAAGCGCAAAGACCACGGCGATGATCCAGATCGCCGGATGGCCGATCCCCATCGACGGCGGCAGCCATTCGACCTGCAACAGGCCTGCATACATGCCGACCACGCCGACGATAGAGCCAACCGACAGGTCAATGTTGCGGGTGATGATGATCAGCACCATCCCCGTTGCCATGATCCCGATCGAGGCTGTCTGCACCGACAGGTTCCACAGGTTGCGCGGGGTCAGAAAGGCGCCATCCCCCAAGATCAGCTCACCATAAAGGTGAAAGCCGACCCAGATCAGCAGCAGGGCACCCACCATGCCCAAAAGGCGGGGGTCAATTTCGGTGGCGCGCAGGAAACGGGTAAAGGCCCCATCGGCCTTGGTCGCGGTCTGCGCAGAATGTGGGGTGTCGGTCATGTCTCGTCCAACGTCATGCAGGGGGACTCCCGGCGAGGCGATTGCCCTGCGTGCCGGAGGGGTCCGTTAAGGACGCAAGGGGGCGGCACAGGACGCCCCCTCAGAGTAGGAAAAAGGGCGCCAACCCATCGGCTGGCGCCCCAAAACTCAGCGATTACTCGCAGCCGACCACGCCGGCCATCGCACCTTCGCAGGCCTGTTCTTTGGTGATGTGACCACCTTCGATGGCGACGTTCAGGTTGTCCTTGGTCAAGGGCGTCGGCGACAGAAGGATGGCGTTCATCTCAACGCCCTTCTCACCGCCCGAGAACTTGGTTGCGCCCGGAACGGCATCCAGTGCTGCGCCATCAGCCAGCGACGAGGCGATTTCGCCCGCAGCCTTGCCCAGTTGACGCGAGTCTTTCCACACCGAAACGGTCTGGGTGCCGCGCGCCACACGGTTGATCGCGGCCAGATCGCCGTCCTGACCACCCAGCGGGATCACCAGACCCTGAGCGGCCAGAGCTGCCGCAGCGCCACCGGCCATGCCGTCGTTTTCCGACAGAACAGCGTCAACGGCGTTGTTGTTCGCCGTCAGGATCTGCTCCATGTTCTTCTGGGCATTTTCCGGCTTCCAGCCGTCGGTGTTGGCTTCGCCAACGATCTTGATCTTGCCGGCGGCAACATCAGCACCGATCACTTCTTCCATGCCAGCGCGCAGGAAGGCGGCGTTCGGATCGCCGGGGTCGCCCAAGATGATGGCATAGTTGCCTTCGGGCTGCGCCTTTTTCACTTCTTCGGCAATGATGCGGCCGACGCCGACGTTGTCGAAGGTCAGATAGAAGGTGCGGTTGTCTTCGATCAGGCGGTCATAGCCGACGACCGGAATGCCTTCGGCGGCAGCCTTTTCGATGGCCGGGCCGATGGCATCTTTGTCCCATGCGTTGATGATCAGCGCATCAACACCTTGGCTGATCAGCGCGTCGATGTCCGACAGCTGCTTTTCCGCCGAAGATTGTGCGTCAGCCGAGATGTACTCGTTGCCAGCCGCTTCGATCGCTGCCTTCATGGCGGCTTCGTCGATCTTCCAGCGCTCTTCTTGGAACTGCGCCCACGAAACACCGATCTTCTTGCCCTCAGCCAGCGCAGCCGACGAGAAGCCAACCGCCGCGATCACGGCGGCGATGAGAACCTTTTGCATATTATCCTCCCATGGATGTCGGCCCGCAAAAGCCGGTCCGGCGGATTCGCCGATACCCCAGCAGGCTGCGCTGAATAATTTCAGTTGTCAAAATATATTTGCCAGCCCAAACTGACCATGCCCGAGTTTTCACCAGTTTTCGCCGCGATGCAGCATTATTTCGGCGAGATTTGTACAAACGTCGGCCCATTTTCTTTAGGGATAAAATAAATGACGCAGATCGCGGACATGGCAGAGGGGGCAGAGCGCCGCAAAGGCGTCGGACCGCTGATTCCGCCACTGACCGAAACCCAGCGTCCCCTGCGCCAGCAAATCTTTGAACGCATTCGCGCGGCGGGCCATATTCCGCGTGTCACCCTTGCGCGGGAACTGGATGTCTCGCCGGCCTCTGTCACCACGATCTGCGCCGAATTGATCGAGGCGGGGCTGATCGAAGAAATCGCCGCCCCCCGTGATGCCGACAGCCCGCGCGGGCGGCCTGCCGTGGCGCTGGGCGTGCGGGCCGATGCCCATCTGGTCGCGGGTATGAAGCTGTCAGACCGCGAACATACGGCGGTGGTGGTTGATTTTGCGGGCAATCTGATCGCGGATGAGGCCGTGCCGCGCCAACCCGGCGCCATGACGCTAGAAGATCTGCTCGAGGCGATCGAGGCGCTTTTGGTGCGGGTCTGTGCCAAGGCGGGCATTGCGCCGCATGAGCTGACTGCCGTGGGCATCGGCGTGCCGGGCTTTGTCGATGTGGCCGAGGGGCTGGTGCATTGGTCTTCGGTCCTGCAAGACCGCGCCGTGCCGCTTGCTGCGGCCGCGACCGCGCATATCGGGGTGCCGGTCACCATCGACAACGACGCCAATCTTGTGGCCCTTGCCGAACTTTGGTTCGGGGCAGGGCGGGGGCTGTCAGACTTTGCGGTTGTCACCATCGAACATGGCGTCGGCATGGGCTTTGTGATGAATCACCGCATCTTTCGCGGCTCTGGCCGTATGGGGATGGAGCTGGGCCATACCAAGGTGCAGCTGGATGGTGCGCTTTGCCGTTGCGGCCAGCGCGGCTGCCTTGAGGCCTATATCGCCGACTATGCCCTTGCGCGCGAAGCGACGACGGCACTGAACCGGCCCGCCACTGACACCCTGTCGATCAACACCCTGCTGGAAAGCCTTTACGATCATGCCAAGGCGGGCAATGCCACCGCGCGCTCGATCTTCCGACGGGCCGGGCGCTATCTGGCGGTCGGGCTGTCGAATGTGGTGAACCTCTTTGACCCAGAGCTTATCATCCTGTCGGGCGACCGGATGCGCTATGACTACCTCTACGCCGCGGAAACGCTGGCCGAGATGGATGCTTTGGCAATCCACACGGGCCGCCCCCGCCCACCGATCGAGATCCACGCTTGGGGCGATTTGCTTTGGGCGCATGGCGCGGCGGCGCTGGCGTTGTCTGTGGTCAGCGAGAACCTGCTGGCCCCCGCGCGTGAGATTGCGGCGCAATAAGTCTCAGCGCCCGATCAGCCCCAACATGTCCGCGGCCGCGGCCTCTGGCGTGGCCTGACCTGCGGCCACGCTGGCGCCAAGGCGTTCCATGATCCCCTTGGCAGGCTCGCGCGTCAGCGCGGCAAGCAGCCCTTGCCGCACCTCGGCTTCGAACCAATGCCGTGCCTGCGCCGCGCGCCGTGTGTCCCAATGCCCGTTCTCGCGCCGCCATGCGGCCAGAACCTGCATTTCACCCCAAGCCTCGCTCATGCCCGATTGCTCGACCGCCGACACCATCATCGCCTTTGGAAACCCCTCGGGGTCTTGCGGGCGGCGGCGGAGCAGACGCAACGCGCCCGCATAATCGCCACAGGTGCGCGTGGCGGCAGGTTTCAAATCGCCATCTGCCTTGTTGACCAAGATGAGATCGGCCATTTCCATGATGCCGCGCTTGACGCCTTGCAACTCATCCCCCCCCGCCGGGGCGAGCAGGAGCAGGAACAGATCGCACATTTCGGCCACCATGGTTTCCGACTGGCCAACGCCCACCGTCTCAATCAGCACCACATCGAACCCCGCGGCCTCGCACAGCGCCACCGCCTCGCGCGTGCGCCGCGCGACGCCGCCCATCTGCGCCTGAGAGGGTGAGGGCCGGATAAACGCCAAAGGATCGCGGGACAGCTCCTCCATCCGGGTTTTGTCCCCCAGAATCGACCCACCCGAGCGGGCTGACGAAGGGTCCACGGCCAGAACCGCGACCCGCTTGCCTTGCGAGGTCAATTGCTTGCCAAAGGCTTCGATAAAGGTGGATTTTCCCACCCCCGGCGTGCCGGAAAGCCCGATCCGCAACGCCTGCCGATCGCGCCCCAATGAGGACAGCAGCGCCAAGGCCTCGGCCCGATGATCGGCCCGCGCACTTTCGACCAAGGTGATCGCCCGCGCCAAAGCCCGCCTGTCGCCCGCCCGAATGGCTTCTGCCGAAATCATGCCCACCCCCGCCGTTTGCCCTCTTTTGCCCCATGCATGGCCGCAACACCAGTGGCCGCCGTCGCCTGGGGGGCTGCGCGCCCCCCAACGCGGGATTGAGCCAATCCCGCTCCCCCTGCGGAGTATTTCCAAAGGCGCAAATCACGGGCGCAGCTTTTTGCATTTGCGCCTTTCCAAATACTCCCGCCGGAGGCGTCTGCCGGTGACAAAGGCGGCGCAATCGCCGATAAGGCGCCAATGAGTACCCCCATGTCTGACCGTCTGCCCATTGATGATGCCCTGCCCGCCCTGACCGCCGCGATGGCCGCGCGCGGGATGGCCGTATTGCAGGCCCCGCCCGGTGCGGGCAAAACCACGCGGGTGCCTCTGGCCTTGCTGGGGCAGGTGGCGGGCCGCATCGTCATGCTGGAACCGCGCCGGCTTGCCGCCCGCGCCGCTGCCGAACGGATGGCCGAAACCTTGGGAGAAACCGTTGGTCAGACGGTTGGCTACCGGATCAGGGGCGAGGCCAAGGTGTCGAGCGCGACCAAGATCGAGGTCGTCACCGAGGGGATCCTGACCCGGATGATCCAGTCGGACGCCGAACTTCCCGGCATCGGCTGTCTGATCTTCGACGAATTCCACGAACGCAGTCTGAACGCTGATTTCGGCCTTGCGCTGGCCTTGGAGATCCGCAGTGCGCTGCGCGAGGATCTGCAAATTCTGGTGATGTCCGCCACGCTGGATGCCGCCCCAGTCGCCGCCCTGATGGGCGATGCGCCGATGGTCACGTCCGAAGGCCGCGCATTCCCGGTGGAAACCCGCTGGCTGCCGCGCCCGGTCGATGCCTCGATGCGTTATGACGCCGCTGTTGCCAACCTAGTTCTGCAAGCCGCCGAGGAAACCGCCGAGGGCGGGCTTTTGGTCTTTTTGCCGGGGGAGGGCGAAATTCGCCGGGTGGAAACCGCGCTGCGCGGGCGGTTGGCCGAGCGTTTCGACATTCGCCCCCTGTTCGGTGCGATGGAATTTGCCGCCCAACGCGCAGCCCTTGCGCCAGCGACCACGGGGCGCCGCAAGGTGGTGCTGGCAACGTCAATCGCAGAAACCTCGTTGACCATTCCCGATATTTTGGTGGTGGTGGATGGGGGCCGCGCCCGCCGCGCCCGGTTTGATCCCAATTCGGGCATGTCGCGTCTGGTCACCGAACGCGTCACCCGTGCCGAGGCGGAACAACGCCGGGGCCGGGCCGGCCGCGTCGCCCCGGGTATCTGCTATCGGCTCTGGACGCGCGGCGAGGAAGGCGGCTTGCAAGCCTTCCCCCCGGCGGAAATCGAGGCGGCTGATCTGACCGGGCTGGCCTTGGAACTGGCGCTTTGGGGCGCAGATGATCTGCCCTTCCTGACCCCGCCGCACCCCGGCACCTTGGCAGAGGCGCGGGTGCTGCTGACGGGGCTTGGGGCGCTGGATCAGGGCGGCCGCATCACTGCCCATGGCCGGATCTTGGCCAAGCTGCCACTGCATCCGCGCCTTGGTCACATGCTGGCCATTGCCGGGCCAAAGGCTGCGGCCTTGGCCGCCTTGATGGCCGACCGCGACCCGCTGAAAGGCGCGCCGCCCGATCTGACCTTGCGCCTGCGCGCGCTGGCGGACCCAAAGAAGTTTGAATCTGAAACCCCCTATCAGATTGCCCGCCCCGCGTTGGAGCGGATCCGCGACGAGGCCCGCAGGCTTGCCAAGGCCGCAGGTCAGGTGGACCGCGCGGATCTATCGGCGGCGCAGATGGCAGCACTTGCCTATCCTGACCGCGTCGGGCTGCGCCGCAAGGGCGATGCGCCGCGCTGGCTCTTGTCGGGTGGCAAAGGTGCTGCAATGGAACCGGGCACACCGCTGGCAGGCGCGCGGTTGATCGTTGCCACCGATCTTGATGGCGATGCGCGCGAGGCCGCTGTGCGCCAAGCCATCGCACTGACCGAGGCAGATCTGCGCGCGCTTTATGCGGATCAGATTGCTTGGGAAAACCTTTGCGAATGGTCGCGCCGCGAGGGGCGGATTCTGGCGCGCAAACAGGAACGCTTTGGCGCCATTACCCTTGCCGATCAGCCTTGGCCCGATGCCCCGCCCGAGGCGATGGCCCGCGCCGCGCTGGAAGGTTTGCGTCTGATTGGCCTGACCTTCACCCCCGCCGCCCGCCGCCTGCGCGCCCGCATCGAACTTGCGCGCGCCGGGGGCGATACCTGGCCTGATTGCCGGGATGCAGCCCTTTTGGCCAGCGCAGAAGACTGGCTTTTGCCCTATTTGGGCAAGGTGAAAACCGAGGCTGACCTGCGTAACCTTGATCTGCATGATGCGCTTTTGTCGCGGCTTGACTGGGGCCAGCAGGCCGAGCTGGACCGCCTGGTGCCTGCGCATTTCACCACGCCCTTGGGGCGAAAAGTGCCAATTGATTATGACGGCGACCATCCCGGCATCGACATCCGCCTGCAGGAAATGTTTGGCGTCACCACCCATCCGACTGTGGGGCAGGCGCGCAAACCTTTGCGTGTCACGCTGTTGTCGCCGGGACAAAAGCCCATTCAGGTCACGCTGGATATTCCGGGCTTCTGGCGCACATCATATGCCGATGTTCGCAAGGATATGCGCGGCCAATACCCCCGCCACCCCTGGCCCGAAGACCCGACCGAGGCCGAACCCACGCTGCGCGCCAAGCCGCGCGGGACCTGAGATCAGGCCTCGCCCGCCCTGCGGATTTCGTCGCGGATGTGCTGTGCCATGAAATCGGTGAACAGCGTCACCTTGGGGTCTTTCAGGCGGCGGTGCTGCGACAGGCTAGACAGTTGGGTGGGCAAGGGGGGCGTCGCGGTCGCGACCGGCACCAAAGCGCCGGAGCGCAAATGGCCCGCCACCTCGAAAATCGGTTTCATCACAATGCCGCGCCCGTCCAGCGCCCAGCCGGTCAACACATCGCCATCATCGCTTTCGAAGGGGCCGCTGATTTCATAGCGCCGCGGGCCGTCTGGGGTTTGCAGCGTCCATTGAAATTCCTTGGCGCCGGGAAACCGCAGGTTCAGACAGTCATGCTTTTCGCTGATCAAGGCCGCCCCATCGGCGGGCATACCGCGCCGGGCGATATAGCTGGGTGCTGCGCAAAGGACGCGCGGGCAATCGGCGATCAGCCGGACCTTCAGCGTGGAATCCTCCAACACCCCCAGATGGAAGGCGACATCCAGCCCTTCGGCGGTGACATCAATCGTGCGGTCCGACAAGCGCAGGCGCACATCAATCTGCGGGTAAAGATCCTTGAACGCAGGCACATGCGGCGCGATGAACCGCCGCCCGACGCCCAAGGGGGCCGCGACAAAGATCGTCCCGCGCGGGTTTTGCGTGACATCCATCACTGCGGCCTCGGCGTCATCAATCGCCTCCAGCACCTTGCGCGCGCCATCATAGAAAATCCGGCCATTCTCGGTGGGTTGCAAGGAGCGGGTGGTGCGCGAAAAGAGCCGCACGCCAAGATGCTTTTCCAATTCCGAAATCCGGGCCGAAGCGACCGCGGGCGAGGTGCGCTGATCGCGCGCGGCCGCCGACATGCTGCCAAGCTCAAAGACACGGACGAACATGCGGATGTTGTTCACATAGGACATCGGCGTGATTTTCTTTCATGCATTGAAAGTGATCTGACATTTAATGGATTAACAGAAAGGTGTGCGCCGGTATAGCCTTTCATCGCGATCAAAGGAGGGCGGCGATGTATGATTGGATGGTCTTGGGCGAATGGCTGGAATTGGCCGTGCGCTGGCTGCATGTCATCACCGCGATCGCCTGGATTGGCAGTTCGTTTTACTTCATCGCGCTAGACCTCGGCTTGCACCGCGACCGCAATCTGACCAGCGGTGCGGATGGCGAGGAATGGCAGGTGCATGGCGGCGGCTTTTACCACATCCAGAAATATCTGGTGGCCCCGGCCGAGATGCCCGACCACCTTGTCTGGTTCAAATGGGAAAGCTATGCCACATGGCTTTCGGGCTTTGCGATGCTGGCCTTGGTCTATTACCTTGGGGCCGAGCTTTATCTGATTGACCCTGCGGTGATGGAGTTGACCCAAGCGCAGGCCATCGCGATTTCCATCGCCTCGCTGGCCTTTGGTTGGATTGCCTATAACACGCTGTGCAAAGTCTTCGTGAATGCCAATCAAACGGCGCTGATGGCGGCGCTGTTCGTTGTGCTTGTTGGTATGGCGTGGTTCTACACTCAGGTCTTTTCGGGCCGGGCGGCGATGCTGCATCTGGGGGCCTTCACCGCCACTATCATGTCAGCCAATGTGTTTTTCATCATCATGCCCAATCAGCGCGTGGTGGTGGCCGATCTGATTGCGGGCCGTAAGGCCGATCCGAAATACGGCAAGATCGCCAAGCAGCGGTCTACCCATAACAATTACCTGACGCTGCCCGTCGTCTTCCTGATGCTGTCGAACCATTATCCTTTGGTCTTTGCCACCGACTACAACTGGATCATCGCCAGCCTTGTCTTCCTGATGGGCGTCACCATCCGACATTGGTTCAACACCCGACATGCCCGCAAAGGCAACCCGCACTGGACACTGGGGTTGACGGTGATCCTGTTCCTCATCACCGCGTGGCTGTCCACCGCTGCCATGCGGACCCAACCCGAGGAGGCCGCGTTGCAGGGGGCCGCGCTGCGCTATGCCAGCGCTGCCGGGTTTGACGATGTGGTCGGCATCGTGCAGGGCCGCTGTTCGATGTGCCATGCGGCAGAACCCGGCTGGGAGGGTCTTGCTTGGCCGCCGAAAGGCGTGGTCTTGGAAACCCCCACCCAAATCGCGCATGAGGCAAAACGCATCTATGTGCAGGCGGGCATCACCCATGCGATGCCGCCCGCGAACCTGTCCTATATGGAACCGGCAGAGCGCGAGGCGATCATCCATTGGTTTCGTTCCGCCGGACAGGGCGGTGTTGAGGGCTGATCCCGGTAGGTGGGCTGTCACCACCATCCCCTGATTTTCGACGAAAATCAGCGCGTTAAACGGCCTTCAGCACCTTCTCCAGCCGCTCAAGGAAGAACGCCACATTGTCAGGACTGAACACCATCGGCGGGCGGATTTTCAGCACATGCCCCTTCGGCCCGGTGGCCGAAATCAGCACGCCTTCATCGCGCAGGCGGTTGACGATCTGGCCCGCGCGGCCCGCATCCGGGGTGCCGTTGTCGTCCACGATATCCTGACCCAAAAACAGCCCAACGGCCCGCAACTCACCAAGGGCAGCGTGGCTTTTTGCCATCCCCTTCAGGCCATCTGCAAAGACGCTGCCCACTTGGGCGCAATTGGCCATCAGCCCTTCGCCTTCGATCACCTCCAAAACCGCCATCGCGGTTGCAGCCGCCACGGCATTGCCGCCAAAGGTGTTGAAATAGCGTGCTTTTGCGCCAAAGGCTTCGATCACACCGGGTTGCATGACAAGGCCCGCGACGGGATAGCCATTGCCCATCGGCTTGCCCAAACTCACCATGTCGGGGATCAACCCATGGCGCTGAAAGCCCCACATCGCCGCGCCCGTGCGGCCGAAACCGGGCTGCACTTCGTCGGCGATGAACAGGCCGCCCGCGGCACGAATGGCTGCGACCGCAGGGGCCAAAAAGCCCGCAGGCTCGGTGAAAACCCCGTCTGAGGAAAACACCGTATCCACGATCAACGCAGCCGGTTTGATGCCATGACGCTGCAAATCGCGGATCGCGGCCTCAACCCCGGCGGCAAAGACCGCGCCGGTGTCCGGCTCGGTGCCGGGGGCGGGCACCACCCGCACATGCTGCCCCAGATCCACCCCAGAGCCAAGGCTGGGCGACATGCCTGCAATCGCGTAAGTCACGCCGTGGTAAGCGTTTTCCGTCACGATAAATCCGGTCCCGCCGGTATGGGCGCAGGCGATGCGGAAGGCCAGATCGTTCGCCTCTGACCCGGTGCAGGTGAACATCACATGCGAAAGTGCCGCCGGAAAATGCGCCAAAAGCCGTTCGGCATAGGTCAATACCCCGTCATGCAAATAGCGGGTATGGCTGGCGAAAAGACCTGCCTGCCGCGCCATGGCGGCGACCACATGCGGGTGGCAATGGCCAACCGATGCGACGTTGTTATAGGTGTCGAGATAGGCCTTGCCGGCGGTGTCATAAAGCCAGACGCCTTCGCCACGCACCAGATGCACCGGGGTTTCATAGAACAGCCGATAGGCCGGCCCCATGGCCTTTTGCCGCCGCGCAACAAGATCTTGATCTGCCTTGGACAGATTGCCTTTGCCCGGTTGATAGGCATTGGGCATGGTTCCGGGCATATGGGCAGCATCAGTCATGGGTCACTCCATCGGGCAGGCGCGGGTCAGCGCCCGTGTCACATCTTCGCGGGGCAGGGCGGCCAGCGCCACAAGCCCCGCACGGGCAGAGGGGAAATTCCGCAGGATATAGGCGGCATTCTCAGGATATTTCGCGGCCCGCCACGAGGTGATGCACAGCGTGGTCAGCATCCGCGCGGCGGTCAGATCTGGCACCAACGACAGTTCCAGCTTGGTCAACGGCAAGGTCTGGTGATAGGCGGCGGTAAAGGTGACAAGGCTTTCCAAAGGCGCCAGCGGATCAATCTGATAGGCCGCTGCCACCCCCAGATCGCAGACCATAGGCGTGCGGACCATGTCGCCGAAATCCAGAACGCCCGAGATGCGGTCAGGGGCTGTCTCATCCACCAAGACATTGTGGGGGTTCAGGTCGTTATGCAGCACCTGCCAGCGGCAATCGGCAAGGCGGGGCTGCACATGGCGGTCAAACTGATCCAAGGTCGCGGTGCAAAGCGCGCGCAGATCCTCTGGCACATGGGGCAAAAGCGGCCGCAGGGCGCTGGCCTGCTTGATATCCCATTGCAGGACGTGATCCGCCCCCGGATGGTCAAAGCCTTGTAACCCAAGCGAAATGCGTGCGGCCATCGCCCCCATGCTCGCGCGCTGGGCCTCGGTCTGCGGGGCCATGTGCAAGGGCTGCCCTTCGAGATAGGTCAGAGCCCGCAGCAACCCATGCGGGGTTTCAACTTCGGTTGCGCCGGTGGTCGTGCGGATCACCTGCGGCACGGGCAGGCCCTTGCCCTCCAGATGCAACAAGGCGGCGGTCTGAAAATCCGTTACCGCGCGCGGCTCGGCCCGGTTGGCGAATTTCACCACATAGCGACGCGCGCCATCGTCCAGCCGCAGGTTCAGATCGCGTTCTGAGGTCAGCCGTTTCAAGGCACCCGACAGCCCATAATGCAGGGCGAGAAGGGCGCTCCCCTCTGCATCGGGCAGCTCGGGCGGGCGGGTGGACAGAAGATCAGCAGCTGTTGTCATGGCGCCATCAGCCCCAAGGACGGGGGGCAAGTCAACCCGGCGCCGAGCGCGCGCACGGTCACGCCGGTCTAAAGCGCTAAATCCGCCCAAAGCGGGAAATGATCCGAGGCGGGGCAAGAGGTATCGGCCCAAACCCGGCCCAACCGGGGGGCAAAACTGGCATCGACGAAGATATGGTCAAGCTGCCGCAAACGCCGCACCCCGGCGATTACCTTTTCGTGGCTGTGCAGACCCAGACCCGCCGCCGCATCCACCAGCGCCCCGCGATAGCGCGCACCGGGGTGATAGGGCACCTCTCCCACGATCGCCTGATAGTCCGCGCTGCCGGGTTCGGAATTGAAGTCACCCATCCAGATCATCTCGGACGGGCAGGGCGGCTCTGCCTGACCTTCGGTCCAATTGCGTGTCGGTTCGTCGTCGGTGCCCGACCATGGACCGACCGGCCACAGCGCCGCCTTCAGGGCCGCGATCTGCGCCAGCCTTTCGCCCACGCCGACATGCGCCAGATGCACCGAGATCACCCGCAGCGGGCCAGAGGGGGTGGCGATACACGCCTCCAAGGCGCAGGTCTGGGTATTGATCGGATCCAGCATTGCCATCAAAGGCAAGAGATGCAGGCGGCTCCACAACACCGGCCAGCGCGAGACAATCATCGGGCCGAATTGACGGCGGCGGTTGGTGACCTGACCGGCGGCAACGGTTGAGGCGTCCATGTCATACCCCGGGCCGTAAACCGTGAAGCGGTCGGGCAGCATGTTTTGCAACAACGCGGGCTGGTCGTCGAACCCGGTCCGTGACCAATGCCGATCCACCTCTTGCAGACAGGCGATATCGGCCCCGGCGATCACCTCTGCCGCGCGGGTCAGATCATAAACCCCATCCGCGCCAAACCCATATTGCATATTGAACGACAAAAGCCGCATCACGCGCTCCTCGATGGTCCTATGGCCCCGATGAAACTGGCACTGGCCCGCCCGACCGCGCAAGGGCAGAGTGCGGCAAAAAAGGACATCCACGATGCTGATCCGCCCACCTGTCGCCGCCGACCGCCCCGAATGGGAGCGGCTTTATGCCGGTTACGCCGCTTTTTACAAGGTGACGCAAACCCCTGAGATGCGGGCGACCGTGTGGGGCTGGCTGCATGATCCCGCGCATCAGACACGTGGCCTTGTCGCCGAGGAGGAGGGCCGCCTGATCGGGCTTGCCCATTTCCGCCCCTTTGCTCGCCCGCTCTCCGCCTCGACCGGGGGCTTTCTGGACGATCTGTTCGTTGACCCCGCCGCGCGCGGGTCGGGCGCGGCCGATGCGCTGATCGGTGCCATTGCCGACGAGGGCCGCAAGCAGGGCTGGACCGTCATCCGCTGGATCACCGCCGAGGACAATTACCGCGCCCGCGCGCTTTATGACCGCGTGGCGGAAAAGACCAAATGGGCCACCTATGACCTTCGGCTCGACCCGTTGCCACCCGCGTAAAGGTGAGTATTTGGAAAGGCGCAACTCCATCAGCCTGCGCGCATCTGGTCTTGCGCCTTTTGAAATACTCCCGCCGGAGGCCTCGGCCCGGGGCGGGCGATCCCGGGGCAGGACAGGCTCAATCCAGCCCGTCGTCGGGAATGTTCAGCACCCTGCCGCAGGCCTTGCAATGCACCGCGTCATGGTCATGGCGGCGCAAGCCACAGGTCGGGCAGGGGAATTCTGCCTTTGATGGGCGCAGGATCACCTGCACCAGCCGCAAGAACAGGGAAATGCCGAAGATCATGATGATAACGGCCAGGATTTTGCCGGAATGCCCCACCAGCGTGATGTCACCATAGCCCGTCGTCGACAGGGTTGTGACGGTGAAATACATCGCGTCCACATAGTTCGCGATCTTGTCGTTGCGGCCGACCTGCGTTTCATAGACCAGCGCCGTCATGACGAAGATAAAGATCGCCAGATTGATCGCGGCCCGGATGGTCGTTTCATTCTGGCGAAAGCGCGGAAAATCGGCGCGCAATTGCACCAGAGTTTCGCGCGAGTGCAGGATCCGGAAGATCCGCAGGATACGAAGAAAGGCGAGCCCCTCGCCCCAGATCGGTGCCAAGAGCGAGGCGACGACGGACAGATCCGCCAGCGCCCAAAAGCTGAAGACATCGCGTTTCAGGTTCGACGAGGACCAATATCGCAGCGCCACTTCAATCAGGATCAGAGCGCCGATCAGCGTGTCAATGTTTTCGGTATGCGCGCCGCGGGTGATGAAAGAGGTCGCCACCAGATAGCCGACCGTCAAAAGGTCAAAGCTCATCAAACCATAGCGAAAGCGATCCGACCGCGCGGTGGGGCCTTCGTAGAGGTCGCGAATGGTGTGACGCAAGGATTGGCTCATGCATCATTGGTAGCGGCAGGGCGCGCGGGCCAAAAGGGGGAATTCCTTTTGGCCCATCACTGAGCGCGTTTAAGGCAGAGAAATCCAGATGAAGAACGCAAACATCACCGGCACCATCGGCAGCGCAGCCATGGTCAGCGCCACCGGGCCCCAGATTTTGACCGCCAGAACCAGCACGGTCAGCGCAATGGCCAGAAGGTAGAACACGATGTTCACATCGCGGCCGATATCGCGGGCAATCCAACCGATCAGCGGCAGCGGGCGGGCATTGGTGGATGAAACGGACATTTGAGACTCCGGTTTGGGATGCCTCAAATGATGCCTGTCAGATGCAACTTACAGCGCGCAGATTGCCGCAGGCGGGGTTTTCGCCTGCGTCATCTTGTCAGGCTGCCAAGGAAAGCGGCCAGATCATCGGTGTGGTGATGGATATGATCCTG
>JACCDN010768872.1_pt1 | contig 21537 bp, 20 predicted proteins | sample 7441691 | NCBI WGS metagenome assembly JACCDN01 (sample SAMN15323439, study PRJNA562643) | freshwater metagenome | isolation source: river surface water | place: USA:Blue River Watershed | collected 2017-08-16 | reverse complement strand
ATTCCGTACCTGCCCTGCTCGCCACGCGTCACGATCATAATGAAAACTGAAAAACACTTTTCTCTTCATGGTGCTTTAAATGTAATATTAATGGTGAAGTAAAATGTGAATAGAATCACTACTAGAATAAGACTTGTTAATCCATAGAAGATAACAAAAATCGGCGACTTCACAGCAGATAACCATTTACATTTATCGCAATGGTTCTTTGGAAGTGTCATGGAGAAATCAATATTATCTGGATCCTTTTTCCTAACTTCCTCGTAGAGGCAACGAAATCTCCTCTCCTGGCAAAGATAGTATGCATCGAGACACCAGAAAATAACTATAGTAAAAAGAGCAATCCACAAATAAATCGGTGACTCAAGTTTCTGGCTTGCTAATGTAAAGATAGCAACTATCAGAGTAATACTCCATCCTCGCAACAAAAAAGAATTTCCTGCCATTCTCTTTATAGTATCCTGTATAAATTCAAGATGTTTTATTTTTGCATCCATAGTAAAAAATCACTTTTTCTTTCTGTTATAAGGAGATTGATTGGTAGGCTTCAAGCTAACACCAAGTCCTGACGCCTTACTTTTCACTCCACCCACTGGTCGACCAAGCTTGAGCCCAATTACCCGAGTAGGAGTATTATCTTTTACTAAATGTTTTAACGTTTTCACTTCAGCTTTGGACCATGGTTTTCCTGCGTTTCGGATATACTTTTTTGGCATATACTTAATAGAGATCTCCAGGTAGTACAGCAACGACTACGCCTTGGATCATACAGTTATCAGTTAAAATGATTGGTTTGTGGTTTTTGTTACTCGACTTCGGCCTGAGTACGACAGCCCCGTCTGCCTGCTCAAATACTTTTACAGTTGCCTCGTCATTTATGAGGGCAACCACTCTATCTCCATTCTCTGCAGTACTTTGCTGCCGAATCAAGAGCAAATCACCACCATTGATACCAGCTTGGTTCATGGAGTCGCCGATAGCTCTGAGGAAAAAATATGAGGCTCCCTTTTTCGCAAGAGCAGTAGAAACAGGAATGTAGGTTTGTATATTCTCTTCTGCAAACACAGGAGTGCCACAGGTGACGGTTCCAACCAAAGGAACATTTATAGTACTAATCGAAATGCTACTAGAAGGTGTCCCAATCAAAACAAGATCCTTCCCCATCTTCTTGAGCAATCCAGCCTTTACTAATCGATCGATTACAATACTAGCTGAGCGAGGAGACTTACACCCTGTAACCTTATTAATCTCACGCAGAGATGGTTTTTTACCATAGTTTGCAAGCCAGAGTCTGATCAGGTCAAAAGCCTTCTTGTCCTTATCTGAATGATAGTGTACCATTTTAAAAAAGGTGAACAAATTCTGTATACTTACAAATTAACACGTAGTCAATACCAACTATGAAAAAACAAGAATCGGTGCCCTCGAAAGACACTATCGGGAAAGACAAAGTGATCCATCTTACAGACATCAAATTTCATACTACCCCAAAAAGACCAACCCCCTCTTTAGGCAAAAAGATACGCAAATGCTTTCAAGATAATACCCCAGGAAGAATCTACAACTCGTTGACAGAATCACTAGCACTAGAGAATTACAAATCTTTTATTTTGGAAATGCTTCAACGCGATCAAGACTTGATGAAAATGGTTCAAGAAGAGAATGCTAAGGGGTGTAAGGTATTCATAGAAATACCAAAAGAGGGTATCCCTGTTTTGCTCGGAGAAGACACGATTAAGTTTCTCAAGGGCAAAAATGGCAGACGGATCAGCCGGAAAAGAGACAAGATTGACAAGAAAAATACATGATATAAAATACTGTCGAATTTTGTTTCTGCGTAGTAAAAAGTAGAATAGTGGATCGCCTCAAGCCATGCCTATTCCGCGCAAGAAATAATCGGAGGTTTTCCTCTTTTTATTTCGTGTGTGGGATAGGCATTTTTCTATTCCATACATCCTTTTATCCAATAAGTACTAAAAGGTGTATGAAAAAGCTTTCATGGACGACGGTCCAAAAACGTGTTAACGATCTCATTCCCCAAGAGATCAATCCTCGAAAGATCACTGACAAGCAACTGTCTGATCTTAAGCGGAGTCTGAAGAAATTTAATTTGGTGGAAATTCCTGCGGTAGACTCAGATGGTACCATTCTTGCGGGACATCAGCGTATTAAAGCCTTGCAACTTCTTGGCCGTGGGAAGGAACTGATTGATATCCGAGTTCCCAACCGAAAACTGACTAAGGAGGAAGCAAAAGAATACTTGATCGGATCCAACAAGTTGGGCGGTGATTGGGATTACGATCTCTTGAAATCTTTTGACCTCGAAATCCTTTCCTTCGCAGGTTTCGATGCTATCGAAATTGCAAATTTCTGGGATGAAAAGAACCAGACAAAAGAGGATACCTTTGATATTGAAAAGGAACTCAAAAAAATCAAAGACCCAAAGACAAAGCTCGGTGACATCATCCAGCTTGGCAAGCACAAAATACTTTGCGGAGATGCAACGAACCCCAAAAACCTTGCCCGTCTCTTTGGAAACGAACGAGCCAGCATGATTTACTCTGACCCTGTTTACAATATTTCTATTGACTATAACGGCGGGGTCGGTGGAAACAAGGAGTATGGCGGAAACGTGAACGATACGCGTACCTATGAAGACTACCAGCAATTCATCAAGGAAAGTCTGGCAGCAGCCCTTTCCGTTTCTCACTCTGATACCCACGTCTTCTATTACTGTGACCAGATTTATATCGGCCTGATCCAAGATACCTATAGCTCACTTGGTATTGCGAATAAACGTGTTTGCCTGTGGCTCAAAAATTCCCAGAACCCCGTGCCAAAGGTGTATTGCAACAAGGCCTATGAACCGGCCGTGTACGGTACCAGAGGGAAGCCACATCTTGCCGAGTCCATCCAGAATCTCAATGAGGTGATGAACCGCGAATTTACTACGGGTAATGACCTGGTGTCACAAGTAGATGATTTTATCGAGATTTGGACCGCTAAACGTCTCGCTGCCAAAGAGTACCAGCACGCCACCTCAAAACCGATCACGCTTCACGAAAAAGCTATCAAGCGTTGTACGCTTCTCAACGATATTATCCTTGATAGTTTCTTAGGATCGGGAAGTACGCTTTTAGCTGGAGAACAGCTCGGTCGACGAGTCTATGGATGCGAACTTGAGCCAAGATTTTGTGATCTCATCGCAAATCGGTACGAAGCTCTTACAGGAATTAAACCCATCATTGAACATCTATGAAAAAATATACGTATGGATCTCGTTTCTTGGAAGAATTAACTCGAATTCCCATCGTGCAAGTGGCTTGCGAAAAAACCGGGCTTTCTCGCAATAGCGTCTACCGATGGCGCAAGGAAGATCCTGTTTTTGCTAGAAAGATGAACGAAGCATTGGCTGCGGGTGTTGATTTTGTAAACGACATGAGCGAGAGCCAACTGCTCAATCTCATCAAAGAAAAACACTGGCCAGCTATCAGCTTTTGGCTACGACACAGAAACAATAACTACAAAAACACGCTTGAAATCACCACAAAGGAGGATTCCGAAGAACTTACGCCTGCTCAAGCAAAAATCGTAAGACAGGCTCTCAAGCTTGCAAAGATCACCCAGTTAGAATCACTAAAGAACACTCATTAAAACTCCTTATGCCTAAAATCATTCCCACTACTTTAGTCAACAAAATGATTAAAGATCGTCTTATTCGCACTTCTATCACCAAGGACAGTTTTCTCTACTTCTTTCACTTCTACTACGCTCACTATGTGAAGTATGAAACGGCGGACTTCCAGAAAGAGATTATTCACTATCTTGAGCATAGTCCGACGGAAAATCTGTTCGTGGTTGCATTCCGAGGATCTGGGAAGTCCACTATGGTTACCACCGCGTATCCGATATGGGCAATCCTTGGCAAACAACAAAAAAAGTTCTGTACCATCTTCTGTCAGACTAAAGCTCAAGCAAAACAACACATGATGAATATTCGAACAGAACTAGAAGAAAATGATATTCTCAAACGAGACTTGGGCCCCTTTCGTGAAGAAAGTGACGAGTGGGGTTCACACTCGATTGTATTCAAAAAGCATGGAGCTCGTATTACCGTTGCCTCAACCGACCAGAGTATCCGAGGTATTCGGCATAACGAACATCGTCCAGACCTAATTATTTGTGATGACGTTGAAGATGTACAATCTACAAAGACCCGTGAGGGGCGTGACAAGACCTATCATTGGCTTCAAGGCGAGGTGATTCCTGCTGGTGATCGCAATACCCGACTCATTATTGTTGGCAATCTACTCCATGAGGACTCATTACTCATGAGGATCAAAGAAGCGATTGCTCAAGGCAAAGCAAGAGGGATATTCAAAGAGTACCCGCTGCTGGATAAGAACGATGTCTGTCTCTGGCCGGGAAAGTATAAGGATCAAGATGCTATTGAGAAAGAGAAAATGAAAGTAGCGAGTGAGACAGCGTGGCAACGCGAATATCTCTTGCACATTATTCCAAGCGATGATCAGGTCATCTACCGTGAGTGGATACAATACTATGATGATTTGCCCGGCATGGCTCATATCGGCTACCGAGGTACCTATGCAGGAGTCGATCTGGCGATTTCCACTAAAGATTCTGCCGATTACACAGCTGTAGTAATGGGACAGGTGTACTCAAGGAGGGAAAAGATGCGGATATACATCCTGCCAAATCCCATTGCGGAAAAGTTAAACTTTCCCGCACAAGTAGATCTGTTAAAGAACATCAAAAAGACCGTGATGCATAACTATAAGGACATCATCTTTGTCGAAAGTGTTGCTTATCAGGAAGCCTTACCTCAAATGCTCGAGATGCAAGGCATCACCGCCGAAGCAATAAAACCGAAGGGCGACAAACGAACGAGACTGGCATTAACTTCTACAGCGATCAAGTCAGGCATCATCAAATTTCCACTGAAGGGCTGCGAAGAACTTATCCAACAATTGGTTGGTTTTGGAGCAGAAAAACACGATGATCTAGCTGATGCATTCTCACTTCTCGTTAACTCAACAATGGATAAGCACGCGAATGAAGGCACCGTCATCATAGGTTTTTTAGGAGGAAGTAGTGATGATGACATCATTTACCACTCAGACTACGTAGATATAGAGAATCCTCAGCTGCACCAATGATATTCATCCATCTAATTCGGTAGGGGTTTAATCCGAAAGCTTCCCACCCGATATATCAAAGAATCTTTCAAAAAAGGTTGTTAATTTTGCTAGAACACTTTCACGTTTCTTAGTACGCTCACCGTGTGGAGAGAAGCGCGATACGGGAGGTAAAACTTTGGTAATCGCTGTGCCATTTGCAGTGACGCTACTGTCACGGAAAGCATTTTGCACGAACGCATAAGTTGCATCGTGGTTAAGATTTTCGCTTTCGATGATTTGTTCCAATTCCTCAATCTTTTTCTTTTCGACGAACTTCTTCCAGTCGTCGTCTACCACAGAGTGGACGTCAAGCGTAGTAATAAACTGGTTGATAAGATCTTTCTTGTTCCGGAGCTCAACACTCGAATCGATTGCTTTATTAATGTCGATCAGTAGTTCACGGTTCTGGGTATGGTCTTCATGGTATTTTTTGATGAGTACGAGAATATGATCGATATTGATCTCAACTTGCTTAATAAGCTCCATTTCAAAGACAAGATCATCGTTGATGTTCTCTTTCTCGCTGTCGGCACCCTTGCGGAACTCATTGTACAGATCAATATACATACTGTGATAATCCTGTAGATCGCGCGGTGAAAGGATCTCATTGTCAGCAAACTCATCGAAAGTCACAAGGATGTTGCGAACTCTTAGGATAGCACTATAGAGCTTAATAAAATCTTTCTGATTCTGCTCACCCAAGATGCGTTCACCAACAGGAAACTTTTCCAAAAGATCATCAATCAACTTCTTGTACCCGTGTACATCTTTTTCACCATCTTTATAGCCAGTATAGTAGTCCTCGTATGCTTTTAAGAGGACGATGCCGCATGCTTCCTTATCACCAAAGAGTGCAATTGATTTATTCGTTGCTTTTTCTAAGTTACGGAAGCACACGATATTCCCAAATGCCTTTACACTATTGAGAATTCGATTGGTACGTGAATACGCTTGCAATAAGCCATGCAAACGTAAATTCTTATCAACCCAAAGGGTATTGAGCGTGGTCGCATCAAATCCAGTTAGAAACATATTGACCACAATCAAAATATCAATTTCCCGATTCTTCACTCGCACACTCACGTCCTTGTAGTAGTTTTGGAATTTATCAGATGATGTATCGTATGAAGTACCAAACATTGCATTGTAATCAGCAATAGCATTTTCTAGAAAATCCCTTGAATTTACGTCAAGACCGCTAGTATCATCGGAGTTTTCATCTGCCATTCCATCAGCATCTTCATCATTCACACCAAAACTGTAGATAGTTGCTACTTTCAGCTTCTTATCACTTGGTAAATCGCTCAGTTGTTTTTTGAACTCAGCGTAGTATTTCTTAGCAACATCGATAGAGGACACAGCAAAGATGGAATTGAAGCCAGCAAGTCGCCGGTCTTTGAGTGTATAAAAGCTATTGCGCTTGGTTTTCTGATCAAAATGCTCACGAATATATCGTACGATATTCTCAAGACGCTCGGGAGAAGCGAGCACTGCCTCTCGATCGATATCGCTTACCTTCTCATCTTCAATATCTTCCGCTTCACGAACGGTCGAGACATAATCCACCTTGAACGGCAAAACATTCTTGTCCGCAATAGCGTCTACAATTGTGTACGTGTGTAGTTTGTCGCCAAAAGCTTGTTCTGTAGTCCTCAGATTAGGTCGTCCACTGGTGGACGCGTTGAGAGCGAAAATAGGTGTCCCCGTAAAGCCAAAGATATGATAATTCTTAAATGACTTGGTGATAGCTGCATGCATATCACCAAACTGTGAACGGTGACATTCGTCGAATATGAGCACCACATGGCCATCGAAAATGACGTGTGCGTTATTACGACCAATAAATCGATCCAGTTTTTGAATCGTAGTGACAATAATGCGAGCGTTCGGATCTTCCATCTGTCGTTTCAAGATCGAAGTACTGGTATTGCTATTAGCCGCACCTTTTGCAAACTTGTCGTACTCTGTCATTGTCTGATAGTCCAAGTCTTTGCGGTCAACCACGAATACTACCTTGTCTATGTTGGACAGTTTACTTACAAGCTGTGCTGTTTTGAAACTCGTCAAAGTTTTTCCTGACCCTGTCGTATGCCAGATATAGCCACCTGCCTCTACGGTACCTAGCTTCTTGTAATTCGTACTGATTTCAATTCGACTGAGTATCCGTTCTGTTGCCACGATCTGATACGGACGCATGACCAAAAGCTGTCGATCAGTCGTAAAGACGCAATAACGACTCAAAATGTTGAGAAGCGTGTGTTTTGCAAAAAAAGTCCTTGCAAAATCCATGAGATCCGAGATTGGCCTGTTGGTAGCATCCGACCACCAACTGGTGAATTCAAAACTATTGCTCGTTCGCTTTCCACGCTTTGCTGAACCTTCAGTGCTTTCTTTGATATGTTGGTGGCGTGTAGTGTTGCTGTAGTACTTGGTATGCGTTCCATTTGATATGATGAATAGCTGAATGTATTCATAGAGTCCTGATTCCGACCAAAAGCTCTCACGCTGATAGCGACTAATCTGATTGAATGCGTCTTGAATCGCCACACCACGACGCTTGAGTTCGATGTGTACCAAAGGCAATCCATTCACAAGCACGGTCACATCGTAACGATTAGCTCGTTGACCTTCATCCGTGGCGTATTGGTTGATCACCTGCAAGCTATTTTCGTGAATATTATCCTTTTTAAGAAGATATACATTCTTTACTGTGCCATCCTCGCGTGTCAGGTTCTTGATATGATCTTCCTGAATGGTTGCAGTTTTTTCAATAATACTTTGATTTGGATTGGCAATCTCACTTGCAAAGAAATGCTTCCACTCGGAGTCAGTAAAGGCAAAACTATTGAGCTTTTCCAACTGACTACGCAAGTTTGCTACGAGATCAGCTTCGGATGTGATAGCTACATACTCATATGCCTGACTTTTTAATTGGGCAATAAACGCACGCTCCAAGTCTGCTTCGCTTTGATAGTGTGGTTCCACTTGATACACAGCCCGATATTCCGCAACCACAGTACTTTGCACATTTTCTACCACTAAGTTGTATTTAAAATTACTTGGCATATTCATTGAAAGTAAGGAGTTTTTCTCGGTAGTATTCATACTGTGAGCGACGTGCTTTAAGTTCAGCTGGTAAACCGATGGAGATATCGTTCACGAGTGCGTCAAATTTATCAAGAATTGCGACAATTCGATTCTGCTCTGCTGGAAGCGGAACATGAATAGGAATTTCTTTTATACTGGCGAGACTAATAGTTTTTTGACTACCACCACCTACATTGTTTTTCACAAATTGAGTGACATTTTTTGAATGCAATGCGTAGTATAAATATTTTGGGTTTATTAAAGGATGAATAATTGCGGTGTTCTGTCCTAAACACACTTCTTCTTGTCCAATTAGACTGAAATTTCCATATGAACCGACCCTTGATATAACAATGTCATTAAACTGTGGTTTATATTTTTTAATGAATATTTCAAATGTTTCGCGACTTACCTTAAGAGCATTCTTAGCATTTATATATCCACCTTTTATATCAGTAACTCTTATCATTGGTAATCCAGCATCTAAGTAGTGCGGCGTCTGATGTAATGAATCAAAAACAATTGAAACGTTATTCAAACTTTTCAGTTCTACATCATCATTAAATGTAAGTACTTGGTCATAATAATACTCATATTGTCTCTTCCTTGCTTCTAGCTCTGCTTCTAGCTCTGCTTCTAGCTCTGTAAAGCTATTAAGAATTTTGACAATTTCTTCTTGGATAGGAAGGGGTGGAAGAGGGATTTTAAACTTTCTGAATCCTCTCATATCTACCGAAGCAAAACTTGATTTCGAAACATGGTTCCGACACCACTCATCGAGTACGTAACAATAGTAGTGAACAAATTGTATGTCGAGCCGATCCAAGTACTCGGGATTTAACGTGAGTGAACTAAATCTTTGGTTTGATAAGTGTGGCACAGTAATTAATGCATGTTCACCAATAGTTGCAGAAGTTGCAACCAGAATTGAGTTGGCAGGAAAAAGCTTGCCGCCTTTCACAGCTGTTTTAGAAATATACTGTAAAGAGTCATTGAGAACGTGCCCATTCTCTCGAATGTCTTCCATGCGAAACCATGGAATTGTTCCACTCTCCCAGTACTCGGACTTTGCTTTTGATGGTGTATAGCCATTTTTAATATTAAAAACGTCCTTCAACTCCTTAAACTCCACCCCATTAGGGCAGAGCTTGGTAATCAGTTTTTCAATTTTGCTTACAGGTTGAGTCATAACTATTTCTTATCATTTGGCTTTTTGCCTTTCACTTTCTTCTCCACCTTTTTCTGAAGAGTTCTCATACTGTCGATATACGCTCCCTCAACCGACGAGAGCGTCTTTACCTGATACTTTGCGTATTCGGCATGGGCCTTGGCTTCCGCTTCTATATGGCTTACCTTTCCAGCATCGTTCAATACGGCACGATCCATCGAGGCGATCAATTTGTCGAGTTGATTGATATAGTCCTGCATCGTCGTTGGCTTCTCATCCAGCGCGCGTAATTCGGCTATATCGAAATATGCCGAGACAACATTGTTCAATCTTTTGATCTCTTGCTCGGACAGATAATTTTTTGCAACCATTATATCTGTCTTGCGAACGCCGTCCTTGCCAAACGTCATCAACCCCATAAACGGTTTATCCGCATCGACTCGTTCGGATATCAATTCGGCAGCTGTTTTGCCATTTGCGGCATAGTGTAGTTTGTTCTGCACGATCGCAAAAAATCTTTTGGATTCGTTGCTCTTCGGATTGTAATCTATACTTGTCGAGTATAAATCCAGCACTTGGCGGTACAAGACTTTCTCACTGCTTCGAATATCACGAATTCGATTGAGCAGCTCCTTCCAATACACCCCTCCACCGCTATTCTTGAGCCTTTCATCATCCATCGTGAAGCCTTTGACGATATATTCATTCAGCCGCTTGGTCGCCCAAATACGAAACTGGGTGCCTTGAATAGATTTAACTCGGTATCCTACGGAGATAATCACGTCCAAATTGTAGTGCTTAACAGAGTACGCCTTGCCATCCGTCCCAGTTCGTCGGGATTCCCGACATACTGATTTTTCCTCTAATTCGCCTTCATTAAAGATGTTCAAGATGTGTTCAGCCACCGTTGACCGTCCTTTATCAAAAAGTTCAGCCATCTGATCTTGAGTAAGCCACACGGTGTCGTTTTCTAAACGCACATCAATCCGTGTTTGACCGTTATCACCTTCATAGATGATGATTTCGTTGCTTGGTTTCCTGGTTTCCATAGAATTATTTGTTACCTTCAATACCTGCCACAATCTCATCAATCGCCAGCCGAAGTTCATTTTGTCGCGCAACAATTTGAACGATTCTTGCATTTAAGTCCGTGATATCAACCACTTCACGCGTATCTTCTCTTACCACATAACTGGATATAGCGATATTGTAATCGTTCTCAGCAATAGTTCTATTGTCTACGAGTTTTGCAAAATACTCGGTGTCTTTTCGAGTACTGAATGCATCCAGAATCTTGAGTCGATTTTTCTCGCTCAATTTGTTTTTGTTACCGCCACGGACAAATTCGGCAGAGGCATCGATAAAGAGTGTTTTATTATCCTTCTTGCTCTTTTTCAGCACGATGATACAGGTGGCGATAGTGGTCCCAAAAAAGAGGTCTGGCGGAAGCTGAATGACCGCATCGACGTAATTATTGTCTATGAGATACTTGCGAATCTTACCCTCTGCGCCGCCACGGTAGAGAACGCCCGGGAATTCAACAATCGCCGCCGTACCGCTGGTGGAAAGCCACGAGAGCATGTGCATGGTAAAAGCGAGGTCGGCCTTGCTCTTTGGCGCCAGTACTCCCGCTGGTGAAAAGCGAGGATCGTTGATAAGGAGCGGATTTGCATCACCATCCCACTTGATAGAATACGGCGGATTGGAGACGATAGCGTCAAACGGCTCATCGTCCCAATGTTTCGGATCAGTGAGCGTATCGCCATGAGCAATATCAAAATTATTATAGTTGATGTCATGGAGAAACATGTTGATTCGACAGAGATTATAAGTAGTGAGATTGATTTCTTGTCCGTAGAAACCCTGCCGGACATTTTCTTTACCAAGGACTTTGGCAAACTTGAGGAGGAGTGAGCCAGAACCACAGGCTGGATCATAAACTTTGTTTACCTCTTTCTTACCAACCGTTGTAACTTCTGCCAGTAGTTCACTGACTTCTTGAGGAGTATAAAACTCGCCACCGGACTTGCCAGCATTCGAGGCATACATGCCCATCAGAAACTCATATGCGTCCCCGAAAGCATCTATGGTGTTATCGGAGTAGTTACCGAGCCGAAGATCACCGATAGATTCAAACAATTTCGTAAGTTTCTGGTTTCGTTTTTCTACCGTGTTACCAAGTTTGTTAGAGTTGACATCAAGATCATCAAACAAACCTTTGATGTCATTTTCACTATTTGCGCCTTTCGCAGAGCTTTCAATATTGCGAAAAACTCTTGTAAGAGTTTCATTGAGATTGGTATCACTTCGTGCATTTTTCCTGACATTCACAAAAAGCTCGCTTGGTAAAATATAGAACCCTTTTTCTTTCACCGTGTCGGCTCGACCGAACTCAGCCTCTTTATCCGAGAGGTTAGCATAATCAAAATCCATTTTAGCCACACGGCGTTCATCAGCATTGATATAGCTAGTCAGGTTTTCACTGATAAAACGATAAAACAGCATGCCTAGCACGTACTGCTTAAAGTCCCAACCATCTACACTTCCACGTAGATCATTGGCAATTTGCCAAATGGCACGATGCAATTCTGTTCGTTCCTGTTCCTTAGTCCTATTAAGATGAGAGTTTTTATCATTCATATTTTTCTTGTTATTCATTATCCATTCTCCTTCGACGATCATCTAAGATTTCACCATCAAATTCAAAATAAAGAGTTCCCTGAGGCCTTCTTTGATACCCCAACAAGTCCATGGCAAAACTAGAAAGACTACTTACTTTCTCACCAATCTTTATCTTGTCGTTCTCTACGACCTCAGCAACAATATTTGAATCTCTCGTAAAAGTGAGTCTTGACCCTACAGGTATGCCATATTGAGCAAAGTGAAATCTCGAACGTCTTTCTTTAACCTCATCAACCGCTTTCTCTTGTTCTTTGGTTAAACCGCTATCAATCTTTTCTTCTTTAATTTCAACTCTTTTCAGGGCAAGAGTAGCATATTCAGGATTCATCTTAAAAAACTCACGACTATCTCGCGCTCTACGATCCGCAAAAATCGAGTGCAACCATTTTTCTTCCCGCTCCGCATCCTCAACGATAGCTGCGTAATAAACCTCGAAGGGAAGTGGTGTGCCTGTCCTGTCTAACTGCTTCATTCTTTCTTCAACGTTGCCATGAGTGAACCCGATTTTAATATATTCGGGCATCGATTCATTTGTCAGTATGTAGACTATTTGATTCATAACTATTTCATTTGAATACTCTTTCATAAAACGTAATCCATCATGTTTGCTGCATTTTGCTACAGCAGATCCATATTAGCAAACATGACTGAAAACAAAGCGCTATTACGAGATAAATCACTCACATTGCATAGGCTTAGCAAAATAAGTGATCTGCGTCATTAATGAGTATATGAAAACATATACCACAGCCAGAATCGGTGACGAAATAGCCAAACCTGTTCAGAAAATCAGGTATGTACTTTATGCCAGAAAATCAACCGAATCAGAGGAACGACAAGTACTCTCCATTGATTCGCAAGTAAACGAAATGCTTCAACTAGCAGAACGGGATAGTCTTAATGTAGTTGAAATCAGGAGGGAATCCCATAGTGCAAAGGAGTCTGGTCAACGGCCGGTATATCGAGAGATCTTGGAAGATATTCGGGGAGGAAAATTCAACGGAATCCTCACTTGGGCACCTGATCGTCTTTCCCGTAACGCAGGAGATTTGGGAAGTGTTGTTGATCTGATGGATCAGCAACTGCTTATGGACATCCGCACCTACGGACAAACCTTCAAAAACTCACCAAACGAAAAGTTCCTTCTGATGATTCTATGCAGTCAGGCGAAGCTGGAGAATGATAACAAGAGCGTCAATGTAAAACGAGGTTTGCGAGCGAGGGTAGAAATGGGGCTCTGGCCCGGTCCACCACCTACAGGCTACATGAAAGAAAAACGAATGGATCGGAAGTGCGAGACCTTGATCGATCCAGAACGATCGCCGGTCATCAAAAAAATGTTCGAAAAAGTAGCGTACGAGCACTGGAGTGGCAGAAAGCTTTATAACTGGCTCACGTTTGATTTGAACTTCAGAAGTGCCTACGGGAAGAAACATTTAAGCCTTGGAAATATTTACAGGATTTTGGATAACACTTTCTACTACGGAGTATTTGAATACCCCAAAAAATCTGGTAATTGGTATACAGGCAAACATGAGCCAATTATTACTAAAGAACTTTTCAATCTCGTTCATGAGCAGATAAAAAGCCAGGTTTTACGAGTAGAAGGGAAAGAGTTTGCTTTTACAAAAATGATGATTTGCAGGCTCTGCGGTTCAGGTATTTGCGCCGATGAAAAATTCAAGAAACAAAAGAATGGTAATATCCACCGATATATCTATTATGGCTGTACAAAGGCCAGAGGAGCCGATTGTAAATGTGGCTATACCGAAGAAAAGGAAATCCTAAAACAGTTTGAAGAATTGATAGACAAGATAAGCCTCAATGAAATTGAGGTAAAAGAAAAGATCAAAGCTGAAATTGACCGGTTTTCTAAAATGCAGAAATTCTTTTTGGGAACAAAAGATCGAATCAGTATTCCCGATGTAGATATCCGAGGTTATGCAAAATATGTTCTCAAAGAAGGTACGAATGAGGAAAAACGAGAAATACTGAGTTGCTTGAAGAGCAAGATATATCTCGCTCAGAAGAAAATCACCCTAGAGGACTAGAAAAGTAGACAGGAATCTCAAAAAACACAGGTTCCTACTTTTTGCTGTGTAACAAGCCTTCTATCCATATAGCCAGGCGCCAAAAATGGTACGGTATCAAGCCATTATACAGATAAGCATATCGTGCTATCTGCTGTTGGCGGAGAGGGGGGGATTCGAACCCCCGCGCCGACTTGCGCCGACCTACAGGTTTAGCAAACCCGCCTCTTCAACCACTTGAGTACCTCTCCATTTAGGTTTGCCCGCCCAGACTAACCAATAATTGTCATTGTGACAAGTCAATGTCCTGACTAAGAGCCGTAAATGCTTCGGGAGTTAATTCGTAGTGCTTATTGTTGTGCTTTAACATCAATACAAGCCTTCTATCGTTTGTTTGGCTATCTGTCTCTATGGCGATCTCCAAACTCCAATGTTGCCCGGGCTTAAATATACCAACAATATCTTCCACAGAATTGATTGCTGAAGGGGATTTGAGTAGTTGTTCTAGCATCTTTTCAACGACATGTGAGTGAGTGATCATGAGCAAAGTCTGAGCTTTAATAACATTTGCTGCTTGCATTCTGATCGCCATCATTTCACGAATACGTTGCTTGAAATGTCGGATTAGCTCAGCAACACGAACCTTCATAGTGGCAACGTATTCTGCATGGTCCATCGGTGGTAAAGCATTGAGTAATGGCTCAGTCTGAATAATTGTTGCTGATGATTCAAGGATAATTGCTAGTGCCTTGCGACTTCTGTTGGTGTTACAAGCTTCTGCAAGGGTGATATTTTTGTCACCTAGCTTTTCTCTTATATTCGCTGCAGTTGATCTGCCCTCATCGCTCAGCTCGTCAGTTATGACCCCATCCTTCATAACAGGCTCTGGCTGCTTACACATAACTATTTCTCCTATCACTAAACGTGTATCATCAGTATTTGCTACTAGTTGTTTTCGAGGGGCAAAGTCTTCGCCCAATATGGTATGCATTTTAAATAAAATTAATGAGCATACTATAATAATGAGATCTTGTTATTTTGACAATTTGGCACTCGATTGACCTGTTTGCTACAATTGATCTGTTTAACCCTTATAGATCTATGTCTTTTATTATTCCGTATGTTATTGAGAAGTCGCATCAGGGTGAGCGTAGTTATGATATTTACTCACGATTGCTCAAAGAGCGCATTGTTTTTTTAGGTTCTCAGGTCAATGATGAAGTAGCGAATAGCATTATGGCTCAGCTTCTTTTCTTGGAAAAAGAAGATCCTACTAAGGATATTATGTTTTATATCAATTCCCCTGGAGGATCAGTGTCAGCTGGGTTAGCAATTTATGACACTATGCAGCATATCAAGGCTCCAGTATCTACTGTGTGTATTGGTTTGGCTGCTTCTATGGGCTCCGTTCTTTTAGCTGCAGGCTCTAAAGGGAAGCGTTTTGCGTTGCCTAATAGTGAAGTAATGATTCACCAAGTACTAGGTGGTGCGGAAGGCCAGGCTAGTGATATTGAGATTGCTGCCAACCATATTTTACGCACCAAAAAGAAGCTTAATGAAATCTTAGCTAAGCATACTGGCAAGAGCCTTGCTCAGGTCACTAAAGATAGTGATCGTGACAACTGGATGACAGCTCAAGAAGCTTTGGACTATGGCTTGGTAGATAAAATTATTAAGTCGACCAAGTAGCCTTCAATTCCTCTAAATGGGAGAGTTCTTCATCCGCATCTAAAAGGGTGTAGAGCTCTTCTAGCTTAGATGCATGAGTTTGCTCTCCTAGAATGATCTTGTCGATGAGGAAGCTGATGTGTTTGCTAGCGGCTTTTTGTAGTGATTTTTTGATAAACTCAATGCGGGACTGGTCATAATTGAGGCGATCACAAATCATTTCAAATGAGTCTGGAGTGCTCAACAAATGATCTACTAAAATAGATATTCCACTTGAATCGTTAATTTTCAACAAAGCCACAGCTGCTTCAATGCTAATAGCTTGATCTGGATAATCTAAACGTTGTAGTAGTACTTTTTGTTCTTGGGCAGAGCGAATTTCGCCTAGTAGATAGGTACTAGCTTGAATGCCTATGGTATCTCGGCGATTCATTAGTTGTACAATCTTTACCAAAAGTTCTAGCCGATAGCTAGGGAATTGCCATAAAGCACAGATGCTATAGACCTGTATCCAAGCATTACTACTCTCCAGGTATGGAGCAATATAAAAGTGAATATGTGGATCAGAGAAGCGTCCAATAGTTCGAATGACGTAGGGCTTGAGTTCGTCATCAGCCAAGTTCAACGCTTCTACTAAAAACTCAATAATATGTTCGTGATCGATCTGCGCCAAAAGCTCGACCATGAGGATTTTATTTTTAATAGCACTCTCAGTTGGGAAGCATTGGCGGATGAGATTTAATAGATGAAAACGAGAGAAACCATTGTCCATCAATTGCTCATTATTCCAATTATAAGCACGCAGAGCTCTCAGCGCATGAAATCGCAAATCAGCATCTGGGTCTTGCATGCACTGGAAAATAATTGGTAGAGATTCCGGGTCATGGAGAGATCCTAATGTTAAAAGAATTTGTTGCTTTACTTTTGCAGCTTCGCGAGGGATTTTGATTAATCTGTGTAAGCTTGGAAGTGCCTTGGTGTGACCTGGTTCAGCTAAAATTTGAATGAGCGTGGTTTTGAAATGATCTGAACTTTGATGAATGTGGCTAATGATGTAGTCGGTATAATGTGGCTTTAATTTGCTAAAGATAATAATAGTCAGAATACTGATTAATAGGATTAAGTTTCCTAATAAAAACCAAAGTTCTGGCCCATGAATGAGATGTTCCAAAAAAGCCACCAAGCCTGAGGCAATCACAATAGCTCCAGGGATGATATAGCCTTCAATCGTTGATTTTACTTGGAGACGGCTGTGCACTGGTAAAGCATAAAAAGTAGTGCCATAACCAAGGCGGAAAATAGGAAGGAAACTTTCATAAACAAAGCGTACTAGCACTGCAGTAGCTAGTCCTGGAATCAATAAGCTAACAATAGTCATTACGCCAGTAATCAAGGGGGACGCTAGAATAGTATTCATACTACCAGCCTTGGTTAATAGTTTTCTTCCCACAAAAAACTGCATAAATAAAGTGCCTAGACCGGCCAAGATCAAAAAAAGTGAGAGCCCTGTGATAATTCTGATGCTTCTTTCCCCAAAAATACTAACGAAGGTGGAGGTAAAGTAGAGCTCAGTTAAGGGCAATAGTAGAAAGAGAAAGCAGATAAGTAATTTGAGTGATCTACTATAATTGGTAGTCTTGTGTTCGTGATGATGTTCGGGGGCGGGTAATAAGTGATGTAGAGATGGAAATTGATTATTGCTTCTCAAGAAGAAGACGAGAATGATGGTTAGTAATGCTTGGCTAATTAACCAAATCCAGAGTAATGAATGTGGGCTGAGACCAAGACTCAATGCGCTAATCATAGCAATACCACCGACTATTAAACTGACGCCTTCAGCTGACTCTATCAAAGGTAAGTTTTTGCGAGCTTCAATTGGTGAAAAAAGTTCTTCGATATAAAAGTTAACCATAATGCTGAGTGGCATATGGATCAGACCAAGTGCAATAACAATTCCTGATACTAACGCACCTGTCGTGCCAAGGGAAAAGATATATGGCAGAGCTAAGAGCAGAATGAAAGTATAGACTGCAATGATATGTTCTTTGGCAATGTGTTTTGGTAGAGATTTCTGTAGCAATGTCCCGAGTAAACTCATGACTCCTATCCCTAAGAAAAGCCATGGCGCGCTGGCGATACCATATGATTGAATAGTAAAAGCTAGGGCTGTAGTGTGGCCAATGATTTGAGCTGTGATCAAAAAGAATTTAAGGAACCAGCTGATTATGGTGCGTTGTAATTCTTTGGACATGTAATATTTGTTTCCTTTTATTTTACCATACATTGATCATGGGCGTATATGGCTAGGAGCCATCGTGCCAACCATGTTCATCTTTAGAAAAATGCATGTCAGGTAAGGGCAAAAAGTCGTTAGCACTTTCATTCCACAACCATTGATTCACTGTTAAAGAAAAATTGTCGTAATGGTAAAAATAAAAAGAATTGTTTTCTCCTCGCAAACGTGAAGATAATGCTGTGCCTGCTTGAAAAAAAAGCGATTGAAATTCGGTTCGGTTTGAGAACCAATCTTTCGTGAATGAATGACGGCTGAGGTGATAGTGTCCACATAAATACAGGTCTACAGGACAAGCTAGTAGGCGATCAATAGTCTGAGGATATAGTCGCATTAATTGTAATCTCTTTAAAATCCATGGAAGAGGGTGATGCGAAACCACAATTGATAGCTTGTTATCACTAGTATTTTTAGTTGCTGCCTCAATACTAGCTAAATCCCTTGAGCGAATGCGGCCATTTTTGATGGTCCAAGGTGAAGCAGAATTAATTCCAATAATGCGGTATTCACTGTTATTAACAATTAGTTGAGTGGGGCCGATATGCTTTTCAAATTTTTGAAAAGGGGAATGAAATCGTTCCCAAAATTGATGAAGTGGCACATCGTGGTTACCTGGGACGACATAAAGTGGGATACGAAGTTTTTGTAAGAAGGTTTTTGCTAATGAATATTCAATTGTGCGTGCTCTTAAAGTGATATCTCCAGATATAATGCAAAACTGGGGAGCGTTTTTGTTGATGATTGCAGTGAGTTTCTCGATTCTTCCTGGAGCTAAGGCTCCAAAGTAAAGATCAGATATATGAGCAAAAAATAGAGCCATAATTAAATAGAAATGACGCTAAGAGCTTTAGGTAAAATGCGATAATGTAATGGGGTTGGCAATTTTAGTACTTCACCATCTAAGCTTACTCGCAATCTGCGTTTTCTACTTACAATCGTAAACTGATCTGTGTTGATAGTATCAAGTGTGGTTAGGCCGTCTTTTCGACTCAGCAAGAGAGCAATGCACAAGCTCAAGAATCGAAAATGATTAAGGCTGTGGGTGATAAAAAGTGACAACTTTCTCTTATTGAGATGCTCTCTTGTTCCTATTTCACTCCCAGTAATTGTATATTCATTATTACCTATAAATACTAAAGGTGTTTTACGAGAGATTTTTTGTCCATTCAAAATGAAATCTAAATGGAGAAAGGGGCAATAAAATAAGGCTCTAAGCACGGCAAAAAATAATGCTAATTTCTTACTGTGGCCTTGTTCTTGTAGCCACTCCCGATGGCGAACTATTGATGGATAGACACCAATGCCTGAGTTATTGATAAAAATATGACCATTCACTTCACCTACATCAATCTGAGTGATATTCCCTCGGATTAAGGTGTTTACAGCGAGATCTATTTCTAAGGGGATACCTAATGTTTTGGCAAAATTATTAAATGTTCCCAAGGGCAATACACCTAGACAAACATTTTTATGCTTCAAAATTTCGTTGACTATTGAACTAATAGTGCCGTCGCCGCCAGCTGCAACAATAGTCTCAGCTCCAGTCTCAACTGCTCTTTTTACAAGTTGTTCTAATGACTCGCCTTTGTTAATGCAATATATTTGAGGATTAATTTTATGATCTTTAAATAAATCAATGACATGCTGTTGCGTCACTTCATCAGCACTTCCTGATAGTTCGTTAAAAATAATTGCCCATTTCATACTGCAATGGTGATGATGCTCTAATTGTGCCAGAACTGGACTATAACCACAATTTTGTTTCAATGGCTGTATTAGCCTCTTGTGATCTCACTAAAAGCACACTATAGTAGCGCTGCCTTAGGGCTCGTAGCTCAGTTGGTAGAGCGCTACATTGACATTGTAGAGGTCTCCGGTTCGAGTCCGGACGGGCCCACCACGAGTACAGCTTTATCTGCTGTACGCGTCTTCGTCTCCGTCTTTCCTTATTCCTCATTACCGTTTTTGGTACTAGTGGAAGACTAAGGATAGAATTAAGGATTAGAATCTGAATATTCAAAAAAGCCTCGAGCCCATTTGTTTGGTTTCGAGGCATTTTCTATTTATTAGTTAGCTTCTGAGTTTTGGTGGAAGCTGATCTTGTTGAATTTCAAGAATTTGATAATCATCTCACGTTGAGATGGCGCCAGGTTTGGTGGCATATTGTTGAGATCAAACCAGTCCCAGCGTTCAACATCTTCATCTCCTTCTGCTGGAGCACTCACATCTTTTTCAGCGAAATCTTTGATCAAGAAACCAAAGTGAAGGTAGTGTTTATTTGAAAGAGTAATTGGTTGTTCTACTGAAGCGAATTGCAATGCATGGTGAGCTTCGATACCAGTTTCTTCCATTAATTCGCGAAGAGCACATTCATGCAATGTTTCACCCACATCTAAGTGGCCACCAGGAAGTCCCCAGTTACCTTTATCAAATGGATCTTTACGTAAGCCCATGAGCAACTGACCTTTTTTGTTGATGACAAAATCTTGCACGCCAATTTTGAAATGAGGATGAATAATATCGTATAAATTGCTGGAAGCTTTCTTTGCGCTATTTTGCATATTAGCTACAAACATCTCAATGATTGGTTTGTGTGGAAGGAAGAGTTGTTCAGGCAATTCATCAATGTCAAAAAATTCCCATTCACTGCAGTATTTGTGTTCTTTCAACTCCAAAATACCTTGCCAGTGATTAGAAGCATAACCTAATTCTACTAGTTGATAATCCAAACCAGTATTAACCATTTCAGCAACACCGACCAATTCCATATCTTCTAAGTCAATGTTTACTTCTGCCATTACTTCACGTCTAGCACACTCGAGCACACTTTCCCCTAATTTTTGGTGACCACCAGGAAGTCCCCAAGTGTTTTCACCTAGAACATTTTGGCGTTTGCCAAGAAGGATTTTGTTGTCAGCATCTTTGAGAATCACACAGACACCCACCTTTAATTTTGTTGCTTGAGTTTCATTCATAAATAGTAGTTACTTATTTTGATTATTGATAATAGCATATGTTCTGGGGTATGAGCTAGACATTTTTTCAGAATATTGTGCATTCGCGAGAAAGACTAGCTCACTTGATTGTCTAATACAAGGTATACCTTGTTGCTTGAGATTGTCTTTGATTTGACTGACAACATCATCTTTTTGCCAGATAATATCTTCGAAGATGGCGTGGAATGGAAAATTTAACCCAATTAAATCTATAGTGGCGTCGTTTGTACTATCTAAGAGTACGCTCCGTTTGGTGCGAGCAAGTTTTTTATTACACTCATCAATAATTGCAGGAGTAATAAAAGTGAATTCTTGTGGGCACATGTAAATGTAATTGTAGCTTTGGTAATCTCCACAATAGTGAGTAATTTCTTTCATTCTTTGGCCAAGATTGCCACTATATACTAGGCAGTTT
>JACCDN010250199.1_pt1 | contig 21537 bp, 18 predicted proteins | sample 7441691 | NCBI WGS metagenome assembly JACCDN01 (sample SAMN15323439, study PRJNA562643) | freshwater metagenome | isolation source: river surface water | place: USA:Blue River Watershed | collected 2017-08-16 | reverse complement strand
CACCCTTCACAACCAGGCGAAGAGTTGGCGCGTGCTCCGGCAATTCGATAGGCATGTCGATTGGCGCAGAAGATTGGCTCGCAGACACGAGTGCCTGCTTCACAATGCGGTCTTCCAACGACTGATAGGCCAATACGAGAATGCGCCCGCCAACTTCTAGGGCTTCGATTGCAGCAGGCATGGTGTCGCGCAAGACATCGAGCTCACGGTTAACTTCAATTCTCAAAGCTTGAAACACGCGCTTGGCTGGGTGGCCTTTGCTCTTGCCAGGAATGAACGGCACGATATCGACGATCAGTTTCGCCAGCGCCGCGCTAGAGACAAACTTTGCGGTGTTGCGCTTTTCAACAATCGCTGCGGCAATCGGCTTGGCGTAGCGTTCTTCGCCGTATTCCTTGAAGATCCTTACTAGATCTTTCTCGTGATATTCGTTCACAACATCTGCAGCAGTTAGCGACTCGGTTGCATCCATGCGCATGTCTAGCGGAGCATCGAAGCTGTATGCAAAGCCGCGGTCTGCCTCATCGAGTTGCATAGATGAGACCCCAAGATCAAGCAAAATTCCCTGAACAGAATCGAAACCGTGCTCGGCGATTACATCAAGAATCTGGTCATAAGTTGCGTGTGAGAAAAGTGCGCGCTGACCGAAGCGAGACAAGCGCTCGCCCGCCAACTTGAGTGCGGTCGTGTCGCGATCGATTCCGATTACGGTCAATTCAGGAAAACTCTCGAGAAATGCCTCGGCATGACCACCTAGACCAAGCGTGCAGTCAACGAGCACGGCGTTCTGTTTCTTCAGCGATTCGCCAAGAATCTCAATGGTGCGGTTCAGCATCACTGGAACGTGGATCTCATCAATCTGCTTTAGTGAGTTCATAGTCTTCGGGTTTCCTGAAGTTAGAACCCCATCCATTCCTGCGAGCTTGGTTTTCGCGTTTTCTGGCATCGGGGAAGAGTGCCAGCGATGAACGGGTGGAGATCTAACCTCAGGGCTAGATGATTCCCGGAATCACCTCCTCGGCCAATGACGAGTAACTGAATTCCTGACTTGATTCAAAGTTTTGCCACGCTGTGGCATCCCAGATTTCGGCGTGGTTGCCAGCGCCGATAACGGTGAGTTCGCGAACCAAAGACGCATACTGACGAAGCGCAACCGGAATCGTCACGCGACCCTGCTTGTCAGGGGTCTCTGAGTGAGCGCCAGACATGAACATGCGCACGTAGTTGCGGGCTTCGCGGTTAGTGATCGGCGCTTGCGCGAGAACCTCTGCCCTGGCTTCGAATGCAGCTGCAGTGAACAGCAAGAGGCAACCGTCTTGTCCTCTGGTCATAACCAGGCCGTTGACGAAGTATTCACGTAGCTTGGCCGGCAAAATGATGCGACCTTTTTCGTCGAGCTTTGGGTAGTAAGCGCCGCTGAGTGTATTCACGATCGCTTCCCCTTTCGCTCCGATGCTCCCGATTTCTCCACTTTACACCACTTTCATCCACAAATGGCACATTTTGCGGAATATTTATAACGTTTTGATATGGAATTCTCAATAATCTAGCGGTTTCTAGCGGTGGAGCAAAATCCCACAAATTCGCCCAATATTGAGCAAGATTCCCAAAAATGGGTCGTTTAAATGAAAAAAGCACCCGATTTTCGGGTGCTTTGAAACCTGGGCTACTTAGTCTTCGGTTCGGCGGTTCCATCGATCTTCGAAGAAGCTGCCCTGTTGCTTAGCCGGCTTCTTTGTTGTACCTGCGCTTGTAGCGCCCGTCTTTGCGCTTGCGCTTGCCATTAGCAGGCCAAAAAGCATAACTAGAAAGCCCGCAACGCCTACTGGTGGCAATTGAGTGATTGCGGCAAAGACCAGAATCGAGATTCCGATTACTGCCAAAAGCGCACCGGCGATCACCTTGGCTGGTGAATTTGCCCCGCGCAATGAAACCTGGTCGATTTTGGCCTTGGTTTTGCGGGCAAAGTCGGCGTCATTTTCATACAGATTGCGTTCGAGCTCTTCAAGAACTCGCTTTTCGCTTTCTGACAATCCCATGGTGGCCTCCTCTTCTGAGCATAAGCAAGAGCCGTGTTTTTGTAAATGCCGCAGGTTAGGCTTGTTCCGTGCTCGAGTCTTCAATTTTGCTAAACGCCATCCAAAAGCAACTGGATGAATTTTGCGCTAGTCGCAGGCGTGATTTTGGCCTGATTTCAGAAGACCTGTATCCGCTCGTCGACTTTGCTCAGGATCTTCTTCAAGGCGGAAAACGCTTCAGAGCTCAGTTTTGCTATTGGTCATGGGCCGGAAACCTGGCAAGCAACCCGCAGTTGACCCAAGAGCAGCGAGATCAATCACTTGAAGCCGTTGTCGGAATTTGCGCCGCGCTAGAGATGTTCCACGCGGCAGCACTCGTGCACGACGACTTGCTGGATCAGTCAGATACTCGACGCGGAAAGCCAGCAGTTCACAAGAATTTTGAATCACTTCACGAAACAGAGGCGTGGGCCGGAAGCAAGGAGCGTTTCGGTCAAGCCGGTTCTGTTCTAGTCGGCGACCTAATGCTCAGTTGGAGCAGCGAAATTTTCGGAAACGCACTGCTACACGCTCCGACGCCCGGGATTGAGCAGGCCTGCCGCGAAGAATTCAGTCGCATGCGCGTTGAAATTATGGCCGGGCAGTATCTCGACGTTCTCGAAGAGAACGCCGCACCGAGTCGAAACCCAAGCGAGGCAGTTGCTCGAGCGAACCGAGTGATGCTTTACAAGACAGCTAAGTATTCGATTGAGGCTCCCCTGCTCATCGGTGCGGCTTTTGCAGGCGCGAACCAAGCCGAACGCAACTCTCTCGGTGCATTCGCGATTCCACTAGGCCTGGCATTTCAACTTCGCGATGACGTTCTCGGTGTGTTTGGCGACCCTAAAGTTACAGGCAAGCCAGCTGGCGATGATCTGCGCGAAGGAAAACGCACTGTGCTTGTCGGTCTGACAAGAGAGACACTCGATGGCGCAGTCGGTCGAGTCTTTGACGAGATGCTGACTTCTCGCGAACTATCTGATGATCAAATTCGCTTCTTGCAGCAAACCATTGTTGGCTGCGGTGCATTGAAGAAGACCGAAGAGCTTATTGAACAACTCGGCACCGAGTCAATGCAGCTACTCGAGAAAATCGAGCTAGAGGCTGAAGCCAAGGATGCATTAAGGCAACTAGCCCTTTTGGTAATTAACCGCTCACACTAGTTAGAGAGCTAGGGCTTGAGCGAGCCTTCTGATCTCAGCTTTTTTTCCTGAAACTAGGGCTGCCATAGGCGTTTGCCCCAAAACCTCATTGTTCGTGTAGAGCCATTCGATGGCGCCGTTCAGGTCAAAGCCGGCATCTAGAAGAACCACGATGGTTCCGTGAAGGCTCGGCAGCGGCTCTTTATCGACGATAAGTTCAGCGGGCACATATTGCACACCATCACGCTTTATCGAAATTAGGTGGTGGTCTTCAATCAACCGACGCACACGACCGAGTGGAACCTCTAGCAACTCGGCGGCTTCGGGAACAGTCAACCAAGCTGACACATTAGAAAATACTTCTGACACAGGTAAAGATTGCCACACCGAAGCGCTTGACGGGTAAAAATGCCAGCAGATGGCACGATATTCCCTGAAGCATTAGGAAAAATGAGCGAATCAGGCGAAGACAAGACACGTGGCCAAGACCCTAAAAAGGTTGCCCTGGCTCTCGCTACTTTGCCGATATCAATAATCGGATCGATTTCTCCACTCGCAGATGCGGCGAATGCGAGCCAGCAGCACGACACATCGTCTGACAGAAACGAAAGCGACAGTCAACTCTCCGAGGCATCCGACAGCGACGGCACGCAAAACACCATTTCGAAGCAGAGCACTTACACTGTCGAAAGCGGAGACACGATTTCTGGCGTTGCGAAGAAGTTCTCAACCACAACCCGTGAACTTCTAAAAATCAACAATCTAACCGAGGCGTCTCTTTTGATGCCCGGTCAGGTTCTGAGAATTTTCAGAGACGCCGTGCATCCTTCGGTCGTCGAAAAAACAATTGGCCCCGCTCTTCACCAGGTAAAAAGCGGCGAGACGCTTTCTCAAATTGCAAACAAATATTCGTTGAAGCTAACCACTTTGCTTGCACTGAACAACTTGCAAGAGCGCTCGTTGATTTTTCCGGGGCAAAAACTAAACGTAAGAGAAGTTACTCCTGCAAAGACCATAAATCGAACCGTTACCGCCGACGAACACTTGGTAGCCAACGGTGAAACGTTGAGCCAGATCGCAAAGCTGCACAACATTTCTCTTGCCTCGCTTTTGAAGGCAAACAAACTCACTAAGACCTCGCTAATTTTTGTTGGTCAAATTCTCGAGATTCCTTCAAAGTCAGCCGATGTCGAAAGCCCATCATCGATAACGGGTAACGAAATCGGAAAACCAACCTCTATCTGCCTATTCCACGGTTTTCACAAAATCAAGGCGGGCGAAACCATTAGCAAATTAGCCGCCGTGTTTGGAGTGACTTCTCAGGCTCTGCTCTCTGCAAACAACCTCACCTGGAATTCCACTATTTTCATTGGACAAAAGCTGGTTATTCCAAACGTGCACTCAGCACTTAACTGCCCAAGACTGACTCCCCTCACAGATGAGATGCGAGTCAATGCTTCAGCAATCATCGAAGTTGGGCGTGAATTGCGAATCGGTGATTATGGCATCGTGATTGCGCTGGCAACCGCAATGCAAGAGTCGAGTTTGCGCAACATAGCCTTTGGCGATCGTGACTCAATTGGCCTCTTTCAACAGAGACCGTCTGCCCACTGGGGCTCAAAAAAAGAGATCATGAGCATCGATTACTCGATTCGAGCATTTTTTGGAGGACCAACTAGCCCGACAAAGAAAGATGTTCGCGGACTTCTCGACATCTCTGGCTGGAAGCGAATGTCTCTAACCGAAGCGGCTCAAGCCGTGCAAATCTCGGCACACCCTACGGCTTATGCGAAATGGGAACCGAGCGCTTGGAACTGGCTCGCCGAACTTGATCAGCTCGAGGATAGCTAGTGGCAGATCTGGTCGGCAAAGTTATCAATGGGCGTTACAGAGTTGAACGATTAATTGCCCGTGGCGGCATGGCAACGGTATACATCGCCGAAGACAATCGCTTAGATAGAAAAGTTGCTCTAAAGGTTATTCACCCGCACTTGGCAAATGATGAAAACTTTCGCGAAAAGTTTGTTCGAGAAGCAAAAATCGCGGCGCAGCTGTCGCACCCGAATCTAGTTAATGTCTTTGACCAAGCTGAAGATGGTGGCACTGTCTTCTTGGCTATGGAATATGTGTCAGGCATCACTCTTCGTCAGGCTCTCGATGACTTTGGTGCTCTGAGTGCCACGCGTGCTCTAGATGTTTTTGAGCCAATAATTGCAGGGCTCGCCGCAGCTCATGGGGCAGGAATCTTGCACCGCGACATTAAGCCAGAAAATGTTTTGCTTTCTGACGACGGTCGAATCAAACTAAGCGATTTCGGGCTAGCGCGACCGATTTCAGCTCAGACTCAGACCGGTGGAGTCGTTGGCACTGTGGCTTATTTGAGCCCTGAATTAGTTTCGCGCGGCCTGGCAGATGCGCGCAGTGATGTTTACGCGGCAGGCATCATGCTCTTCGAACTTTTAACTGGCAAGCAACCATATCAAGGTGAACAAGCGGTGCAGATCGCAATGCAGCACGCGAATAGCGAAGTTCCGGCCCCGTCGTCAATAAATGCAGCCGTTCCAGAGTTGCTCGATGAAATCGTGCTTTGGGCGACGGCAAAGTTGCCAGAACATCGGCCCGCCGATGCCATCGAATTGCATCGAATTATTGTTCGTGCAAAAAATGAATTGAATTCAGGCAAAGCTACGAGTCAGCTAACCCAACAACTCAAGCAAACCGCGCTCTTGCGCGAGACAACAGTGTTGGCAGCACCACTAAACGCAGATGCAAACGCAACAGAGGTCTTCAATAATCCGTGGCACGAAAATTCTGGTGACCGCAACGCGACCGTCGCGTTGAGTCTTGACCAGCCCGTTGAGCAAACCACTGTGCTCTTTGCTGCTAATCGAGTTGCTAAAGCGCTAGTTTCAAGCGTTTTGGTTGTTCTTCTCGGACTCGGTGCGGGCTGGTGGTTCAGCTCTGGGCCGGGCGGGTTTCAAGTGATGCCCAACTTGAACAGCCGCAATCAAGCCGAGGCTGTTGGAACGCTCAAAGTCTTTGGTGAAGCTATAAAAATCGTCTCAGAGTCTTCAAAGACCGTTTCAAAGGGCTTAGTTATTGCTACCGAACCACAGGCCGGTTCAATCTATTGGGGCGGCACGATTGTGCTCAGAGTTTCAACCGGCCCAAAGTTAGTTTCAGCGCCCGACCTGAGTTCGAAGACCCTGGTGGAAGCAACCGGTCTGATTTTGCAAAATGGGTTCACTGTCGGCAAGGTGAGCTCTTGGTTTAACTCGGCTCAAATTGGCACTATCTACGCCTTCGATGGCAGCGACGGCGCAAAAATACCAGAGGGCTCTGCGATCGATCTCGAAATTTCGCTAGGTGCAATTCCACTAGTTAGCGGCATGGATCAAGCAACGGCAATAAACGTGATTGAGGTCGCAGGGCTAAAGGTCAAGTCAGTTACCGAGGAATACAGCGACAGCACGCCTAAGGGCCAAGCAATGTCTCTCGTGCCGCTCACTGAACCCCTCGGAAAAGGTGGCGAAGTCAACTTAGTTGTATCAAAGGGTCCAGACACGGTGATCATGCCGAAGGTAGTTGGCGAAACGATTAGCGCATCAAAATCTTTGCTTGAGTCGCTCGGCCTCAGAGTCGTTGTCGACACCAATCAATTGAGCAGCAATTGGGGCATTGCAAAAGTGAAAAAGGTTTCAGCCGCGGTTGGAACAAAACTCAAGGTCGGCAATACCGTTACCTTGATTTCTCACTAACGCTTTGCGAGCGACTCGGCTACCAAGAAAGCCAGCTCAAGGGATTGCATGTGATTCAATCTCGGATCACAAAGACTCTCATAGCGCTGCTCTAGCGAGGCTTCATCAATATGTTCGCTTCCGCCCAAGCACTCGGCTACGTCGTCGCCAGTTAGCTCGATGTGAATTCCACCCGGAAAAGTACCGGCGGCACGGTGCACTTCGAAGAATCCGCGGACTTCATCCATGACGTCATCGAAGCGACGTGACTTGTAGCCATTCTTGGTGGTAATTCCGTTTCCGTGCATCGGGTCTGTAATCCAAAGCGGGTTCGCATCGCTGTCACGAACCGCTTCAACCAATTTCGGAAGCTCTTCGCGAATCTTCGAGGCACCCATTCGCGTGATGAAAGTTAGGCGTCCAGGTTCGCGATCAGGGTCGAGCTTCTCAATCAGTTCAATCACATCAGAAACCTGTGTGGTCGGGCCTAGCTTGACACCAATCGGATTGCGAACTCTTGACAGGTAATCAACGTGAGCGTGATCGAGTTGACGAGTGCGCTCACCTATCCAGATGAAGTGGCCGCTTGTGATGTATGGCGTGCCAGTTCTTGAATCGATTCTGGTCATCGGACGCTCGTAGTCGAATAGCAAACCCTCATGCGAAGTGTAGAACTCAGTAGTGCGCAGCTGCTCGAAGTCGGCACCGCATGCCGACATGAACGCAATTGCTCGGTCGATTTCTGAAGCAAGTTCTGTGTAGCGCTTGTTCGCAGGATTATCGGCGAAGCCCTTGTTCCATTCGTGCACAGAGCGCAAGTCAGCAAAACCACCCTGGGTGAATGCCCTGATTAGGTTTAACGTCGAGGCAGACGTGTGGTAGGCCTGCAAGATTCTCTTTGGGTCGGCAATGCGTGATTCTTCGGTGAAGTCGTAACCGTTGATTATGTCGCCACGGTAAGCCGGAAGCGTAACGCCTTCGCGAGTTTCGTTATCGCTTGATCTTGGCTTGGCAAACTGGCCAGCCATGCGGCCCATCTTGATGATTGGCATCGAAGCACCATAGGTCAAAACCAATGCCATCTGCAAGATGGTCTTCACGCGATTGCGAATGCGGTCTGCAGTTGCATCTGCAAAAGTTTCGGCACAGTCGCCACCCTGCAAGAGAAATGCTTTACCAGAGGCGGCTTGAGCAAGTCTCGTTCGCAAGATGTCTACCTCACCTGCAAAAACCAGCGGAGGCAAAATTGAAAGTTCGCGGTGCACGGCCTCGAGAGCCTGCTGGTCTGGCCAGTTTGGCTGTTGCACGGCAGGCAGGTTCTTATAGTTGTCGAGCCCAGCGAGAACTGCCGGATCTACTTCAACAACTTTTTCTGCCATTCTTTTTCCTGACTTTACTGTCGCGCCAACTTGGCACGCTTTTCTTTTACAGACGATGCGTATGCATCGACATATTCTTGACCGCTAAGTTTTGCAAGCTCATACATGATCTCGTCCGTCACGGCCCGAAGAACAATGCGGTCGCCTTCCATGCCATCAAATCTCGAGAAATCAAGCGGCTGACCAACGACAATTCCAACGCGCCGAATTCTCGGAAAACGTTTTCCGATTGGCTGAACTTTTTCTGTGTCAATCATGGCGACCGGAATTACTGGAACTTTCGATTCGAGCGCCATGCGCGCAATGCCAGTTCGGCCGCGATAAAGCTTTCCGTCTGGTGAGCGAGTTCCCTCTGGATAGATACCCAGAACGAGCCCCTGGCTCAAGACGCTTAGGCCCGTGTTCAGCGAAGCCTCTGAAGCCTTGCCGCCACTGCGGTCGATTGGCAACTGGCCGGTGGCCTTAAAGAACCAACGGGTCAGTGCGCCCTTAACGCCCTTGCCCGTGAAGTATTCGCTCTTTGCAAGAAACACCACTGGGCGACGGCTCTGCAGCGGCAAGAAAATCGAATCTGAGAACGAGAGGTGATTGCTCGCCAAGATGGCAGCACCTGATGCGGGGATGTTCTCCATGCCACGCACCCACGGGCGAAAGATGAGCCTCAACAGCGGGCCGAGAATGAGGTTCTTCAAGATGAAATAGGCCATCTGAGCATCCTCTCGGTAAAGCGCGTAGAAGGTCTATTTTACCGCTGAGCCACTGCCAGACGCACGAGATCTGCTGCTCCGACAACACCGGCGTCATTTACGAACTCGGCTACCTTCAACTGCAGCTCTGGCCTGAAGCCACGAGCGGGCATATTGGCCAGGTAGGCCTTGCGAATTGGATCGAGCAGCAGCTCACCAGCCGCGCTAACGCCTCCGCCAATTACCACGACTTCAGGGTCGAGAACCGCCGAGAGGCTGGCTATGGTTTGGCCCAGCCAAGAGCCGAGTTCTTCTAGCAGGCCCAGAGCACCAGAATCGCCCTCGAGAATGGCCTGATAAACCTGCTCACCTTTGAGCTCACCCGCTTCGTCTCGAAGTTGACGTAGCCTAGAGCCAGCTTCACTAGGCGAATCAGCAAGCTCGCGCGCAGATCTGAGCAGAGCCGTGCCCGAGCCATACTGTTCGATGCATCCGTGCGCTCCGCAGCCACAAAGCCTGCCATTTGGAACCACACGGATGTGCCCGAGCTCGCCGCCAATGCCAAAGCCGCCGCGCAACATCTTTGAATCTGAAATTACGGCACCGCCGACGCCTGTGCCAATCGTTAACATGGTCATGTTTCTGGTGCCTCGGCCAGCGCCATATCGAAATTCGGCCCAGCCGGCTGCGTTTGCGTCGTTTTCAATAATTACTGGATACGAAAGCAGGGCTTCGAGTTTTGCCTTGAAAGGGTAATTTCTCCAGCTCAAATTCGGTGCATAGAGAATGTTTGCTTGCTCAGCGTCAATAAAGCCTGCTGCAGCTACGCCCACACCGATAACCGACTCACCAGCTGAAAGCTCTTCAACTAGGGCAACCACGGCCTCAACTATTGAGTCACCGCCGCCATCTGGTGTTGCCACTCGGGCATCGCGAAGAATCTGGCCCGATTCATCAACCAAGGCGCCGGCAATCTTGGTGCCACCGATGTCGATTCCGACTGCGTGCATCGAGCCATCCCTTTCGTCAATTTAGCCATTTTAGCCCCGTAAGCGCTGTCAATAAGCCTAAAAATAGCCGTTAGAGTTGTGCCTAACCATTTAGTCAAGGAGGACCAATGCGGACCTTTGAACTTCCCCCTCTAGTTGTCTCGCCTGAAAACTCGAACATCACCGACCTTTTGGTTGATCGAGCAAAAAAGACCCCTTCGCTTACTCTTTTCGCGCAAGAATCTGACTCTGGTTATTCATCAATCAGCTGCGCTGAGTTTCTCGCAGAAGTTCAGCAGGTTGCCAAAGGTTTAATTGCGAGCGGCATTCAACAGAGTCAGGCCGTAGCAATCATGAGTCGCACTCGCTACGAGTGGACAGTAATGGACTTTGCGATTTGGTTTGCGGGAGCGGTATCGGTTCCGGTTTATGAAACATCATCTGCCAGCCAAATGGAATGGATTCTTTCAAACAGCGACTCTGTTGCACTTATTGCAGAAAACGAAGAGCACACTGAACGCTTTGAACAAATCAAGGCTGCTGTTCCGCTAGTTCGACTCGTAATGCGTTTTGATCAAGACTGCCTCACTGAACTCAAGAAGCGCGGAAAAGACATTTCAGACGAAGCTCTTGAGCAGCGCAGAAGCATCGCGAAGATTCACGACCTCGCGACGATTATTTACACATCAGGTACCACCGGAAAACCAAAGGGTTGTGAACTTACCCACCGTGGTTTCATGGAACTTTGCAAGAATGCGATTCTCGACCTCGACGATGTAATCATCGAAGGTCGCAGCACTGTTCTATTTTTGCCACTTGCCCACGTATTCGCTCGCTTCGTTGAAGTGCTTTGTGTTGCCGGCGGCATCCGTGTCACTCACCAGCCAGACGCCCGAAACGTCGCTAAATCTCTCGAATCTTTCAAGCCGGAATTCTTGCTTGCCGTTCCTAGAGTTTTCGAAAAGGTTTATAACTCTGCCGAGCAAAAAGCCGAAGCTGGCGGCAAGGGCGACATTTTCAGAAAGGCCGCAAACGTGGCCGTTGCCTGGTCAGAGTCGCTTGACAATGGCGGCCCAAGTTTCAAACTAAAGTTGCAACACTTTGTTTTCGACAAATTGGTTTACAAAAAGATTCGTGCGGCCATGGGCGGTCACCTAAAGTACGCAATTTCAGGCGGAGCTCCGCTTGGCACCAGACTGGGTCACTTCTTTAGAGCGCTCGGCGTCGTAGTTCTTGAAGGCTACGGACTTACCGAGACAACCGCGCCGGCTACTATTTCGCGCACCAACTCAATCAAGATCGGCAAGGTGGGCACTCCGTTGCCTGGCACCGGTGTTCGCATTGCTGACGACGGCGAAATTTGGTTGCGCGGTCACAACATCATGCGTGGTTACTGGAGAAACGAAGCAGCCAGTGCCGAAGTTCTCAAGGATGGCTGGTTCGCAACCGGTGACATCGGTGAACTCGATGAAGACGGCATGCTTGCAATCACCGGCCGCAAAAAGGAACTTCTTGTCACCGCTGGCGGAAAGAACGTTGCGCCGGCGGTTCTCGAAGACCCGCTTCGCGCTAATCCGCTAATCGGTCAGGTTGTTGTAATCGGAGACGCGAAGCCGTTCATCGGCGCAATCGTTTCGCTTGACTCGGAGATGCTGCCTATCTGGCTTGCAAACCACGGCGGCGATAACACCATGACGGTTGCACAAGCATCTAAGTCACCAATCGTCGTCGCCGCAATTCAGAACGCGATCGACGAGGCAAACAAGTTGGTTTCTCGTGCAGAGTCAATCAGAAAATTCGTCATCATCGACAGCGAACTTACCGAGGCTTCTGGTCACCTTACGCCAAGCTTGAAGCTAAAGCGCAGCGTGGTCATGAAAGACTTTGCGTCAGCTGTAGACGAAATCTACGGATCAAACGACTAACGGTTCATAAACCAATCTGAATCGCGCAATGCTCGCATTGCCAACTTTCGTTCGTCTGGCTCTAAGCGATCGAGATAAAGAATTCCATCAAGATGGTCGCACTCGTGTTGCAGAGCCTGAGCAAGCAAACCCGAACCACTCACCTCAACGACGTTGCCATCGATATCGAAACCTCTGGCAGTTGCCCTTTCGTAGCGCGGTGTCTTGTGCCACAATCCGGGCACAGAAAGGCAACCCTCGTCAACTAAGCGCTTTTCTCCCCCAAGCTCAATGATCTCGGGGTTTAGCAAATAGCCAACGACACCATTCACGTGATAGCTGAACGCCCTAAGCGCTACCCCAATTTGCGGAGCCGCAACTCCGGCGCGACCCGGAAGTTTTGTTGTGTCTATTAGGTCTGCCACAAGTGCGGCGGCGTGATCTTTGAAATCGACAATCGGTTCGCATGCCGACTTAAGAACGGGGTCGCCAAACAACCTAATGTCACGAACGGTCATTGCTAAATACGCGGGTTATTTAGACCATCAACAACAAGTGCGGCGAGTTCGCGCGCGGCCTGCTGGGTGCCCTTCTTGAGTTCAGTGAACTTGATTACCGAACCAGCGGCAAGAGCGTCGTCATAAGGAATCTTGACCACTGCACGAACTCGAGTCTTGAAGTGCTGCTCGATCTCATCGAGTTTGACCAACTGAGTTGCCTGGGTTGCTGTGTTCAATGCAACCACAGCGTTGCGCACCAAGTCACCATAACCGTTAGCTTCGAGCCAGGTTAGGGTTTCAGACGCGAGCCTCGCCTCGTCGACAGATCCACCAGAGACAATGACCAAACCGTTTGCTCGTTGCAATGTTGGTCGCATGACAGAGTGAACAATTCCTGTTCCGCAGTCGGTTAGAACGATTGAGTAGTAGCGGGCAGCCATGTCGGCAACCACGTTGTAATCGCCCTCGTTGAAAGCTTCAGATAGCATCGGGTCGCTGTCAGAAGCAAGTACATCTAGGCGAGTAACGTCTCGAGACACCATGGTTGAGAAATCGGTGAATCCGTCGATTGCTGCGGCGCGGTTGACCACGTCACGAACGGTGAATCTGGTCGACTTACTAATGCGCTCGGCCAGAGTGCCACGGTCAGGGTTTGCGTCGATGGCAATCACGCGGTCTTCGCGCGATAGAGCCAAGGCCATGCCGAGCAGGGTTGAGACGGTGGTCTTGCCGACACCACCTTTTCGGGTGAGCACCGGAACAAACTTTGCGCCGCCATCAAGGGCAGCACCGATTCTCAGATCTAGGGCCTTGCGCTCGCGGACCTTGAGCGAATCGCCAAGATTCACGGTTTTCAGGGTCAGGTAGTAGAAAAACTTTCTGAAGCCAGATTCAGGCGCTGGGCGATTTCTCGAACTGGTGTCGATTAGGCGGTCTGCGGTGAGCATTGCGGCAGGCTCAGGCTGATCAAAAGCTTCACCGCGCAATGAGTCACGACGCGAGTAGTTTGAACGTCTCGAGATTGGCCCGGTGTCACTTGTCGGCTCTGTGGTTGGAACCACGATGCGGGTTGCCCGCTCATCTTCGGTAACAATCTCAATCGACTGCGTGCTTGGGGTGATGTCGATGATTCCAGAGTCGACAGCCAATTCCGCGAGCGCGTGGGTTTGAACTGGCTGCTCTTCGTTTGACTGTGCACCCGCTGGGCGAGGTGCCAGAAAATCGTCGTCTTCTGGTTTCTTATCCCAAATTGCCAAACCAAATGCTCCTATGCCAGAAATGTTCGCTATCGCGACATCCGGTCTAGTTTAGCCGAGGGTCTAAGCCTGGTCGGCCTCTACAACGACAATCAAATCGCCTGCATCAACGGCCTGCGTCTTAGAGATAGCCAAACGGCGAACATGCCCCGAAACGCTAGCGGTAATAGTGGCTTCCATCTTCATTGCCTCGATGGTAGCCACAGGCTGGCCGACCTCTACGTGTGCACCCTCGACGGTCTGCAGAGTCACGACACCGGCAAACGGAGCGGCAACGTGTCCGAGATTCGAGACATCAGCTTTTTCTGCCTGCACAATGTCGACTGCAATCTTTCGATCACGGATGTTGATTGGTCGCAGCTGGCCATTTAGCGTCGCCATGACTGTTCTGTAGCCCTTGGCATCTGGCGAGCCAATAGCCTCAAGGCCTACATAGAGCTGAACACCCTTGGCAATCTCAACAACGTGCTCTACCCCTGGTTCAAGACCATACAGGTAGTCAACTGTGTCGATGTGGTCAAGACGACCATAGGTCTCGCGGAACTTGGTGAACTCAGCTGTTGGCCCCGCAAACAAGAGACGATTCAAGGTCGAGCGACGCAGTTTTGCATCGCCTGCGGTAATTGCCTCGAGATCTTCTGCCGACACCGGCGTAACGCCAAACTTCAGGTTCTTGCCCTGCAGCACCTTGGTTCTGAAAGGCTCTGGCCATCCACCGGGAAGGTCACCGAGTTCTCCAGCCATAAAGCCGACAACCGAGTCAGGAACGTCGTAGTTTTGCGGGTTTTCGGCAAAGTCTGCAGGGTCAGCGTTCACTGCCACTAGGTGCAGGGCAAGGTCACCAACCACCTTTGACGATGGTGTCACCTTGGTCGGCCTGCCTAGAATCGCGTTTGCCGCCGCATACATGTCTTCGACCTTCTCGAAGTGATCGCCAAGACCAAGAGCGATTGCCTGCTGTCGAAGGTTTGACAGCTGACCGCCTGGAATCTCGTGCTTGTACACGCGACCGGTTGGGCCTGGCAAACCAGACTCGAACGGTGCGTAGACGCTGCGAACGGCCTCCCAGTATGGCTCGAGGGCAGTAACCGAAGCAAGCGAGATGCCGGCGTCACGGTCGGTGTGCTCGAGCGCCGCAACAAGTGCCGAGGCAGATGGCTGCGAAGTTGTTCCTGCCATAGGCGCACTTGCAACATCGACGGCGTCGACACCTGCATTTATTGCGGCCATGAGGGTTGCCAGTTGTCCACCGGCAGTGTCGTGCGTGTGCAAGTGAACCGGAAGATCGAATTGCTCTCGCAATGCGGTGACCAACTTGGTTGCTGCCGCTGGGCGAAGCAAGCCGGCCATATCCTTGATGGCGATTATGTGCGCTCCGGCATCAACAATCTGGCGAGCTAACTTCAAGTAGTAGTCAAGTGTGTATAGCTTTTCGTTTGGGTCGAGCAGGTCTGCCGTGTAGCAAAGCGCAACCTCGGCGACCGCTGTCTTGGTTGCAAGCACAGCATCAATTGCGGGCTTCATTTGCTCAACGTCATTTAGCGCGTCGAAGATTCTGAAGATGTCGACACCGGCGGCAGCAGCTTCTTTCACGAATGCCTCGGTTACCTCAGTCGGATACGGTGTGTAGCCAACCGTGTTGCGACCGCGAAGCAACATTTGAATGCAGAGGTTTGGCATTGCCGCGCGCAACGACTCGAGGCGCTCCCAAGGGTCTTCACCCAAGAAGCGCAGCGCGACGTCATAGGTTGCACCGCCCCAGGCTTCGACCGAGAAGAGTTGTGGAGTCAGGCGCGAAACGTATGGAGCAATCTGAATTAGGTCGCGCCCGCGAATTCGCGTAGCCAACAACGACTGGTGCGCGTCTCTAAATGTTGTGTCAGTGATTGCGATTGCCGTCTGCTTGCGAAGATCTGCAGCGAAACCGGCAGGGCCAAGCTGAGCTAGTCGCTGTCGCGAACCGGCTGGCGCATCGGCAGCGAGATCGAGCTTCGGCAGCTTCTGCGATGGCGAAATGTGGCCGGCGCGAGGTCCGTTCGGCTGGTTCACCGTGACATCGGCTAGCCACGAGAGAATCTTGGTTCCGCGATCGAGCGAAGGTGCTGCGGTAAAAAGCTGAGGGCGCTCGTCGATAAACGATGTGCTCAAATCGCCAGCCTGAAAAGTAGGGTCTGCGAGAACTGCCTGCAAGAAGGCGATGTTGGTAGAAACTCCACGGATGCGGAACTCGGCTAGTGCTCGCTCTGAGCGATTGACTGCGCTCTTGAAGTCGCGCCCCTTAGCGATGAGCTTCACCAAGAGTGAATCGAAGTGAGGGCTGACCTCTGCCCCGGTCGACACGGTTCCACCGTCGAGGCGAATGCCCGCTCCGCCAGGTGAACGGTATGTCGTGATTTTTCCGGTGTCAGGTCTGAAGTTAGCCGCAGGGTCTTCGGTAGTGATTCGGCACTGAATTGCGAATCCGTGTCTTTGGATTGTCTCTTGGGTCAAACCGAGGTCACCGAGAGTCTCGCCAGAGGCAATTCGCATCTGGCTTTGAACCAAGTCAATGTCGGTGATCTCTTCAGAAACTGTGTGCTCAACCTGAATGCGCGGATTCATTTCAATGAATACGTGCTTGCCAGCATTCGGCCCAACGGTGTCAATTAGAAACTCAACGGTTCCGGCATTTTGATAGCCGATGGCTTTCGCAAACGCGACGGCATCGCGATAGAGAGTTTGACGAAGTTCTTCGTCAATCAGCGGAGCCGGCGCAATCTCAACGACTTTTTGATTTCTGCGTTGCACCGAGCAGTCGCGCTCAAACAGGTGAACTACATTTCCGTGGGTATCCGCAAGAATTTGAACTTCGATGTGGCGAGGTCGCAGAACGGCCTGCTCTAAGAAAACACGAGCATCGCCAAATGCGCTCTCTGCTTCACGCGAAGCCTCAACCAATGCAGCGCGCAGTTCTTGCTTCTCTGCAACTCGACGCATGCCACGACCGCCACCACCTGCGACAGCCTTGACGAAAATCGGAAACCCAATCGCGTCGGCCTGATCGACAAGTTCGTCGACGTTCGCAGAAGACTGGGTTGACTTCAACACCGGAACACCAGCACGAATCGCTGACTCTTTTGCTGTGACTTTGTTGCCCGCCATCTCAAGAACGTCAGAGCTTGGGCCAATAAAAGTTATTCCGTTTTTCTTTGCAGCTTCGGCAAGTTCTGGGTTCTCAGACAAGAATCCGTATCCCGGATAAATCGCGTCTGCGCCGCTCTCTTTGGCAACACGGATGATTTCGGCAACGTCAAGGTATGCACGAACCGGGTGACCGACGGTGCCAATTTGGTACGACTCATCGGCCTTTAGCCTGTGGGTCGAGTTTCGGTCTTCATATGGAAAGACTGCAACCGTCTTTGCCCCGAGTTCGTAGGCTGCCCGAAAGGCGCGAACGGCGATTTCGCCACGGTTGGCAACCAAAATCTTCTTGAACATCGGTTCCTTCGGTCGTATTTACGAACAGTGGGTTTTGGGCCCTTGAAATAAAAAGGTAGCCTATTCAGGTGCATGTTCTAAGCGTTAGCTCCCTCAAAGGGGGCGTTGGCAAGACCACGGTTGCCCTTGGTTTGGCGTCAGCTGCGTTCGCTCAAGGACTCAAAACCCTTGTGGTTGATCTTGACCCTCAGTGCGACGCAACCACCGGTTTAGGCGCCGTAGGGGAATTCAAAAACACCGTTGCTAGCGTTCTCAAGAACCCCAAACACAACGTCGTGTCTGCATCAATCGTATCTTCAACTTGGGGAAAGGTGGCAACCGGATCAGTCGACGTTCTAGTCGGAAGCCCGCGAAGCATTCACCACGACACCCCTCACCCAACGGTTCGACAGACCTGGAAACTCGAAGAGGCCCTGCACACCATCGAGAAGCAGTATGACCTCGTAATCATCGACACTCCACCGTCAATCAACGCCCTAACTCGCACCGCCTGGGTTGCCAGCGATCGCGTTTTGATTGTTACTGAGCCAGGCATTTTCTCGGTCGTAGCTGCCGACAGGGCCATCCGTGCGCTTGAAGAGGTTCGCGAGGCAATCACCAAGCGAGTTCGCCCACTCGGAATTCTGATCAATCGTCATCGCCCAGCTTCAAAAGAACAAGACTTTAGAGTTCAAGAGCTGAATGAAATGTTTCCCGGTCTACTTATTCCAGAGTTTCTCGAAGAGCGCGCTCATTTGCAGCAGACCCAGGGAGCCGCTCGCCCGATTCACACTTGGCCAGGCGAAGGCGCGGCAGAAATTGCCGACTTCTTTACCGATTTGCTCAAGCGCGCGCTCGCCTCTTTTGAAGAACCAAATGAAGAAGTGGTTCAAGAAAAACCAAAAGAAAAACGCAAATTCTTTAGGCGACACAAGCGCGGCAAGAAGGGTCCTGAGCTGGTCACCATCGAGACCGCTATCGAAGAACTTGGCGAAGTCGTCGAAGACGAATCACCTGTTGCATTTGAAGAGCCAGAGGTTGCAACCGAAGCTTGGTCAGCACCAGCTTGGAACAATGACGAACAGATTGCTAAAAAAGAAGAAGTTTCTACGCAAACCGGAAACTGGACTTTCAAGCTTGAAATAGAGAAGCCTGAAGAAGAGCGCTAAACGGCTTTTCGGCTGGCGCGACGAGCTGAGAGTTCGTCGATCTCATCGATGTGGTTCGCCTTGATGTGAACCAAACTGGCTTCAACCTCGCGAAGCACCTTGCCAACGGCAATTCCAAAGACACCCTGGCCTCGGCCAAGCAAGTCGATTACTTCGTCTTCGGTGGTGCAGAGGTAAACACGAGCACCGTCAGACATAAGCGTGGTTCGAGCTAAGTCGTTAATGCCCGCAGCTCGCAACTGCTCGACGGCAATTCGAATTTGCTGAAGAGACACTCCGGTGTCAAGAAGGCGCTTTACAAGTTTCAAAACCAGAATGTCGCGGAATGCATAAAGTCTTTGTGATCCTGAGCCGGCAGCGCCGCGAACGCTCGGCTGAACTAGACCGGTTCTGTCCCAGTAGTCGAGCTGGCGATAGCTAATTCCGGCGGCCGCCGCTGCAGAAATACCTCGGTAGCCGACCTTCGGGTCAGCAGAAGGGCTTCCGTCGCTGAAAAGCATGTCCTGAGAGTAGTCATTTTCAGGTGACGTTGACTCATCGGTAGGAATCATCACGCCTCCTTCAGGTTCAACTACAGGTTTAAGTTCTAAGTAATTCTTGCTTGAACTCTAGGGATAGTCCCGTTAATTAATATGCTCGGCGTGTCGCGAGAAATCCACTGCTGTTGCGCAGATTAGTCGTCGATTTTTGAAATTGCGCCGCGAATCAATTCTTCACGGATGTTCGCGAAGTGACTCTGCAATTCCTCAGCAAAGTGAGCAGCCTTTGAGCGGCTCGAAGCTTCTTTTTTGCCAAGAACCGGGGCGATAACACCTTCGATGATGCCGATCTCGCGCTCTGCGGCTGTCTTGATTCCGCGCAGGTGACGAGGAGTTAGTCCGAATCCACGGTTCAACTTCATGATTGATCTGGCGATTTCAATGGTGTTTGCGCTGAATGGCTCTTCGCTAATGAGACCAACCGACTGGGCTTCTGCGATCAAAGCGTCTGTAATCGAGGTTTCAGCAATAAGTTCGATTTTCGTTACATTTTTTGCTTGGGCAACACGAGCGTGCTTTGACGCCTTTGAGTCATCGCCAGGCAGCGAAACTGATTTTCCAGCGTCGATGTCTGCAAGAAACTGGCCAATTACCTTTAGCGGCAGGTAGCGATCTCTTTGCAACTCAAGAATTAGTCGCAATCTCTCTACATCTGCCTCGGCAAATTTGCGGTAGCCAGAGTCAGTGCGCTGCGGAGTGATTAGGCCATTTTCTTCAAGAAAGCGGAGCTTCGACTGAGTGAGTTCCGGAAACTCCGGAGTCAGCAAAGTTAGAACCTGTCCGATAGTTACAAGTTTTGATGCGCGCGCCTGCGCAATTGATGTCGGCTGTGACATTACCTATGCTCCTAAATCCGCGCGCGATGCAAAGAAAGTGAATTTAAATTTTCCGATTTGAACTTCAGCACCTTCATCAAGAAGTGCAGACTCGATTCTAACGCCATCGAAGTATGTGCCATTCAACGATGCAAGATCGTTGATCATGAATGAGGTGCCGTTGCGGCGAAACTCTGCGTGACGTCTTGAAACCGTGACATCGTCTAAGAAAATGTCTGCATTTGGGTGACGCCCTACGGTGGTTACGTCTTGATCTAGAAGAAAGCGAGCACCTTCATTTGGTCCGCGCTGAACAATGAGAAGTGCGCTAGCAGATGGCAACGCCTCAATTGCTTCACGCTCTTCTGCGTTTAGTCCGTGTGGGTCTTGAGCGAGCAGGTCGTCGCTAAACCGCTGCGTCGTGTCTGACTGGTCGCTTGGGCTACCTTGCCCCTGTGTTTCAAATTCCATGTTCACCCTCAGTTGCCAAGCCTAGCCGAACCGTCACGGGCCATTTTCACGATGTTACGCACTTGCAATAAATAGACTGCCGCGGCCCACCAGTAAAGACCGATTCCCCACCAAGCAAAACCCCAGGCGATTGGCAACACGAATTGCGAGACGCTCTCAAAGGCAGCCGCAATCAATAGAAGCGGAAACGCGTAGAGCAATGCGAAGGTGCCGGCCTTGCCGAGATAGTGAACTGGCAGTGGGCCGTATCCGTGACTTGCAAGCACCGGATAGAAAGCCAGCAACAATACATCGCGGCTAATCACGATAACTGCAAGCCAAAGCGGAACGTACCCCATGGCAGTTAGACCAATCAGAGTTGCCAAAATATAGAGTCGATCTGCGGCTGGGTCGAGAAGCTGACCCAATCTGGTGACCTGATTTAGCTTTCTGGCCAAATAGCCATCGAGAAAATCGGTGATGCTCGAGATGGCAAGCACAACTACTGCCTGCCAATTCTGATGGTTCAAAATCAAAATCAAGAAGACAGGAACCAAAGCCAGTCGAAGCAGGCTGAGCAGGTTTGGCACAGTGCGCAGTTGTTGCCATATCGACATTCCTATTCCTTTCTCTATTGGTCGGGCTAGCGGGATTTGAACCCACGACCCCTTGTCCCCCAGACAAGTGCGCTACCAAGCTGCGCTATAGCCCGCTCGTTGCCGAGTGTTTATCGCTTGCGCTTCTCGCGAATGCGCATTGCTACTTCAATCGGGCTTCCTTCGAAGCCATAAGTCTCACGAAGTCGACGCTGAATGAAACGACGATAACCAGGATCCAAGAATCCTGTTGTGAATAGCACGAACTTTGGAGGGCGACTCGAAACCTGACTTCCGTAGAGAATTCGAGGCTGCTTTCCGCCACGCACAGGGTGCGGGTTCTCCATTGTTAGTTCTTGCAGGAATGCATTGAACTTTCCGGTTGCAACACGGGTGTCCCAACCATCGAGTGCAACCTCGAGTGCCGGAACCAACTTTTCGAGGTGACGCCCGGTCTTAGCCGAAATGTTTACGCGTGGTGCCCAATCAACGTGAGCCAAATCCTGTTCGATTTCGCGCTCAAGATATTTGCGTCGCTCATCGTCAAGTTCGTCCCATTTATTGAACGCAAGAACGAGCGCTCGGCCAGACTCAAGAGCCATGTCGACAATTCGAATGTCTGCCTCGCTGATTGGTTGAGTTACGTCAAACAGAACGACTGCAACTTCAGCGCGTTCTAGAGCAGCCGCGGTGCGAAGGCTTGCATAAAAGTCCGCTCCCTGCTGAAGGTGCACTCGTCTGCGAATACCGGCGGTATCAACAAAGCGCCAAATCTTGCCACCCAGTTCGACCTGCTCATCGATTGGGTCGCGAGTGGTGCCAGCAAGATCGTTTACCACTGCTCTCTCTGCACCAACTGCTT
>JACCDN010521256.1_pt1 | contig 21543 bp, 15 predicted proteins | sample 7441691 | NCBI WGS metagenome assembly JACCDN01 (sample SAMN15323439, study PRJNA562643) | freshwater metagenome | isolation source: river surface water | place: USA:Blue River Watershed | collected 2017-08-16 | reverse complement strand
CATTGCTTGCATCCAAAGGGCATGTCTTTTGTCTACTTTTAAAAATGCTGAAAAGGCATCTTGGTATTGCGCTTGTTGAAAATACAGTCTTGCCAGAGTCAATCCTACAATCGATTTTAATGGATCAGTGGCCGCTGTTTTTTCATAAAAAGTCAATGCTTCGGTTTGTTTTTGAATGGCTTCATTGATGTGCCCAGTGCGATATTGGAGAAGCCCTTCAGTGAATAAGGCAACTCCATGCAAAGATGACTGTTCGTTGATGGATTCTAGGATTTCAGTGGCTTGATCAAATTGATTGGCCTCAACTTGTATCATCGCTAAATTCAGCAAATATTGGTCTGCCTGTAATAGATCTTTTGAGTTTTTATCAGAATCCTTTTGCGCAATGACAAGTTTAAATTTATCAACGAAATTGGATAGTTTTTTGCTTAGATCCAGTTCTGAGTTGGTGACGTTTTCGATCAAATTGCTGCTGGCTTTTTTCTGCCAAAAAGGATCTTTGTTAAGCAATGACTGCATTTGAAAAGAGTGTTCTGAGTGCAGGCCCATTTGTTTGGCGGTTAATGCTAATTGATAAGTGGCCTCAGTTTGTACATCTGGTTCATCAATCAGTTCAGCCAGCAAGGCCAGTGCCATTGGATTGTTTTTCTTTAGTTCTAAAAAAATCAAGGCTTGCAAGAGTTTCAGTTTCACAGGAGGCAATTCGTCTATATCTCGGGCTGTGAGATTGGTTTCGTTGTGAATCTTTTGTATTAATACTGTTAGCGAGGTTTCTGTGCGCGTGACATCTGGTGGATTGATTTTGCTGTTTTGAATTTCTTTGATTTTAACTTGTAAGGATTTATCAATCACTGAGGTATTGAATATTATCAGTGCATTGATTTTTTCATTAAGGCTTGAAAGTGGAGCGACTGGTATTGGTTTCCCTGGAGGATTGGCTTTAACCGGAATATTAACACTTGTTATAAAGTTCTGAGCTTCATTGGATTCATTGAATTTGTCTTTCCAGATAGGTTCAATCTTTAGTTTGTAGCGAGGAATATTTTTGGAGACAGCATTGTTTGCTGCTTTATTAGCAGTGACTATTTTTTTATTTTGTCCATAAGCCACGGGCAACGTAAAAATATATAGAGCCATGATCGCAAAAATCGGCGATATATTGCGCATGGCTTTGTTAGAATAAGTTGTCTTAATAATGTTTTTCATTTTATCTTTTTAATTTTTCCTAGTAAAAAAATGTCATACCTAAAAGCATTGTTGTGTCTTGTTGAGTGGTGTCGCCCAAATCTCTAGATTGTCCTGACTGAATAAAATAACGTTCTTTTGTCTGTTTAGACCATTTGTTTTTAATATCAAAACGAACTGCAAAATTCTCATGAAAAAACAACTGTTGAGTCACATCAAAGTTGTAACCAAGAGCTGTTTTGTCTTCGTCTGCTTCAACACCAGTATTGGTCACAGGGTTGCCATTGACCTTTTGAATTTGGTATTTCATTTGACCGACACCAAAGGCAAACTGCATATCAAAATACAAAATCTTACGGTCCCAAAAACTCATTTTTGCATAAAAGGGAACAAGCACAACATTCAGTGAAGTGTAGTTTTTCATGATGTTGTAATCAGGCGCGAATTGATTTTGTTTGATAAAAGTGTCTGTGGATTCGTTGTTTTTAATGCTGGCTTGTTCGTAAGCTATCTCTAGTCCCAGTCTTTCAGAAAAATAGTATCCACCTGAAAGATTTGTCATACGACCATATGAGTAAGCATCGTTAACCAAGGGTCCATAACTTAAACTGACAAATGTTTTTTTTGTTTTTGCATAAGTTCTGTTTTGCACGACATTAAAGTCAGTATCTTTTGCTGACCAATACTTATCTTCTAGTTTTTTTAAATCTAATTTGTCATTTTTATCATTTGCTAGTTTTTCGGCTTTGTCTTTATTTTCTTTGTTATGATCTTGAGCCAGGGATAAGGAGCCAGATAAAAAACAGATGGCAATAAAAACACTGAATAAAAATTTGTTAATACCGTTTTTATTTGCATTAATGTTTTGAAGAGACTTTTTAACAGTATTTTCAGTAGTATTTCTAGAATTGTTTATAACAGTAATATCTTTGTCATCATTATGATGAGTTTGAGTTTTTCCGAGAAAGCGATCCTGCTTGTATTCTGTTTTCATTGGTCCTCCGTGAACCTTGTTCATTTTTTAAATCTTGTTAATTAGTACTTTTGAATAAAAATGGGTAGGTGACTACCACTTTTGTTCCGCCTTTTGGTGTTGGAAATTTCCAGTGAGAGACTTTTTGTAAAATACAGCCCTCGACCATCGAGTTATTTAATGTACTATCGTTTATTTTTTGAGTTTCTATAGTTCCTGTTCCCGTGATTGTAAATTGGATAGCGACCTTGCCGTATAAATTTGGATTGGCACTGAGTTGTCTTTCGTAACAATATAATATTTGTCCTAATTGTGACCTAATATATTGTGCAATAACTTCGCGATCCAGTCCACCTACAATTTCGCTTTCGTCATCTAATAAGCCGACTCCGCCAGAACCTGTTTTTCCTGTTTTCAAATTGCCAATGCTCAGGCCATTGCCGTTGCCTTTGCTGCCAGAATTTGACAGGCTGACGCCGCTACCTTTGCCTTCTTGACTCCAATCTTTTCCTGATTGGTTGACCGAGCCAATTGCTGCCAAGGCGCGCCCTGAATTGTTTTGTGTCGAAGCTGTTGTTCCCTGTGTGATAACAATACGATTTGATTTTACATTGGCTGCGACCTTGCCAATCAGTTGTGATATTTTGCCAGAAGCTAAATTCTTAATCGAGTTTGAAACTGAAGTCGGAGCACTGCCGCCGCTGGCATTGTTTGTTTTTGGTGCGGCTGCATTTTTTTGTGCCAAATGGACTTCACGGTAAATTTCTTTATGAGTTTGTTTATTGATTTGTTTGCGTGGTTCTTGGATGTGCTCTGATTGTTTTTCTATTGGTGGTAATGCATTGGTGATAGACGGGGACAATTGTTGACTGCGTGGTGATAAAATCCAAAACAAACCAAAAACCATGGCCAAGATAAATGTGGCCATCATTGTTTTTTGTCCTTGGCTGTCAGCTATCTGATCTAAGCTAAAATGATGAATTTCATTTTCCGAATTTAAATAAACAGTTCGTTGATGAATCTCAATATCGTCAATCTTATCAATTTTCCAATCATAACAAGGCTGCATCTTAATATTGGTGCGAGTGCTGTCGTGAATTGTTGTGAATAGATCGTTTGGATTTTTAATTTTGACTTCAAGTCTGTGGCCATGGCGATAGACCATGCAAAGCTGGTAAGCCGTTTTGCCTGGCTGCGGTTGAAAGAATTCAGCGTAATCTGAAAATAAATGTTCACTGCTTGAATTTATCAATTGAATTATTAGTTCTGATTCTGGCAATTTTAATATGTATTGGCGATCAATTTTTAATTCGGTCTCACCATCATTAATTTCATTATGAGTGGTAACAATGTCTAAATTTACATAAAACCAATTGTCATCTCTGAATTCGAAAAAACCTTGCAGGCCGCGCAATGCGCCTAAGGTGGATCGTAGATCCGCCTGGATCGAACGACCAAAGGTAACCACTTGCTCATGTGGCTGAATCTTCCATGTTTTTTTGAGCCCGTTTGCGGCTCTATGCTCGATAAAAAGACCTTTCATATTCCCTCACTGCGGTCGTTCATTTGGCATAAACAATTGAATCACGAATCTTAGTGTCCATACTTTTCTGCATATCATACAAAGGCATAAATTTGATTCCACGCTTTTGTACGAGATAAGCTCCATCTGGATTTCTAACAGTTCCTTTTAGATCCATTTCTGCAAAATTCACCTCTTGTACTTTTCGGACAGTGGTGTTCTTTGCAAAAGTAGCAAATGGAATAAAGACAAAGACCTGGATCAAGGCCATAAGGATCAACGACCATGATTTGCCGTGAAAACAGTTAAATGGCCTTTTGAACTGTATCTTGAACTGTATCTTGAACAGTCTTTCGGTTGGTCTAGTTACCGATTTTGAATTGGTTTTTGGTAAAGTCTGTTTCATTGTTGATTCTCTCATTTTGTATTCTCTGCTGCAATATTTGTAGTGTTTGTCTTGTTAGTTAAATGATTTGGATTTCTTATTTCTTTGATTTTACTTTGCAGCCATTTTATTTGCTCAAGCTCTGATTTTGATTTATTTTTTTGTTTGTTTAAACCATCAAGTGCTGACTGCCAGGCATTTGCAGCCAATTCATATTTTTTATTATTGTATTGAACCAAGCCAAAAGACAAAGCTGTTTCTTTGCGTTTTAATCCTAACTCATAAGCTTTTGCCAAAGAGGGTGTGATGCTGTCTAGCTGTGTCTGTTTATTTTTATTCACAGCAGCTTGTTGCCAATAGAACAAAGCATTGGTGTTGTCGGCTTTTATTGCTAAGTCATTATACCACAAAGAGGCCTCGGTCATTGATTCTTGCTGTGAGCTTAAACTGAGATAATAAAGAGCCATCGATTTGTTTTCAGTGCTTACATTGATCTGGCGGATTAAGCTGTTTGCAGAGTTATTAGCTAAAGATGGCTTTTTTTCTCGTAAACAATTTTCTGAATTTATTTTTAAATCCTGAGTTGTGATTTTTTGCTGTGTTACTTTATCTAAAATTAGATTAAGACATTTTCCTTTAGCTCCAGAGTTTATGGTCAAATCTATTTGATCCATAGAAAGTGCGGTCAGATTAAAATCTTTTGCATTCCAAGGAATGTCTTTATTGTCAGTAATAACTTGTAGAGGATTGATTTTTTGAACTTGTTTAGCAAGCTGAATGTCTATTTCATTTTTCTTTTGAGCAATTGGTTCTGAGATTTTAGAGAGCTGTTCTGCCAGTGCCTGTTTGTCTTCAGCTTTGAGGCTGTCTTGATCTTTCAAAGTAATATTCTGCATAGAATCAAGATAGTGTGCGTAAATTCTTTGTAAGCTTACCAAGGCTTTTGTTTTTAGCTCTGGATCTGTTGCCAATTTTCCAGCGGAAAGATACGCCGTTTGTGCTTTATCCATTTTTTCAGTCTTAATGCCGATGATTAAAGACAGTTTATCGATCGATGTTTTCATGTGCGAAGCTGTGAATTCAGTTTCAAGAACTGCGGCCTGAATAAAGCGGGCACGCGCGCGAATATCACCATCTAGGTCATTTTCATTGATTATTTTTTTTGCTTGATTGAATGCCTCTGTTGTTTTTCCTGCTTGATATGTTTTTTCAATTTTTTCAACTTGCAAACGAGAGCTAAACGGTTCGACTTTGTTTTGCAAAAGAAAGGCTTCTAATTTTTGTTTTTCTTTAATTTTTTGTGGACCCAAAAGAGCATAAATATCAAATAAGGCTTCAGCCATTTGATTTTTTGAAATTTTAGGCGAGTTTATTTGTTGTATGGTTTCTAGAACTTGAGCGGCGTCTGTTAACAAACCTTCTTGCATATAGATTTTTGTTGCCTCTTGTAGAGCGGCCAATCCTTGAGGATCTTGGGGATAGTTTTTAGCATAAACCTGAGCCATGTCTGCCCCCCGAATCCATTCTTTATTAGCATACAACAAAGATACGGATTGCCACAAAGCTTTTTGTGCTAATTCTTTTCCAAGTTCTGAATTTTGATAATTTTTAAAAAACTGATCGCTGCTAGAGACAATACTATTTAATTTCGAAAGTTCGCGCGATGGCATGTTTTGATCATTTTGTTTTTCCTCTAGCTCATGAACTTGCAATTGTATTTGGTTGTATTCAGTAGCAACCAATATTTTTTCAATTTGTTTTTTACGTTCGATATTTTCCTTGATGTTTGCTCGAGATAAGATCAACACAGTCAGCTTTTTTATTGCAACATAATCTTTTTCGGCGTCAAAAATATCCAGTAAAATATCTTCTGATTTGGCAGTGAACTCGGCATCAAATTTAATTGTCAATGGCAGTAGCCATTTTTTGCTTTCTGAAAAGTTTTTGTTTTGAAAAGCTATATATCCAACCTTGAATTTGATCTGGTTGTTGAATTCGCCTTTATTATAGTTTTTCAAATATGTGTGACATAATTTTAAAAGTTCATCCTTGTTGTTTTTTGATTTTTCAAATGAAACAAGCGATGCATACAAAGCATCATGTTTCATGGGCTCAACCACTTTGGTTTCATTATAAACCAGGGTGTATTGCGCGTAGGCTTCAGAATATTTTTCTAATTGAAATAGCAATTCGGCATAGGCATATCGAGATTTGAAATCAGATTGCGCCATGTTTTCGTTTGCCAAATGCAATTCAAAGACCTGTCGAGTGTAATCAGCAAGAGTCTTAGCTTCAGTTGCCGTTTTGTTTTTATTCCAAAGATCCCACCATTTTTTAGCAATTTCCATATTGGTATGAGCAAGCTTGTTGTCACACTCTTCATTTGCAGTGTTGATGTTTTGCTTGCGCCAGGTAGATGTTGTTTGGCAAAGTTCGGCTGCTTTTTTAAGGTGAGTTAAAGATTCAGCTCTTTGTTTGTTCAGATCATAAGCTTCGATCATTAAAATTTCATTTTTAACCAAATACACTGATTTAGATTGCTGTTTTGCAAAATTCTCTAAAAACAAAGCCATTTCTTTTAGGCGTGAATGACTGTTGTATAGTTTAGCAAGTAGATTGATACAAAAGCCAACTTCGTCATCGTTGGCAATTTTAGCAAAAAATTCGTAAGCTTTGTCTGCTGGCTGAGTCTCTTCAAAAAACAGGGTTAAATCACGCAGAGCTTCGTTGCGCAAATTATGATATCCACCTTTTCTTTTGTTTTTTGGATCATGAAATTTAACAACTTGTACAAGTTTTTTAGTTGCTTCGTCACTGCGATGAAGATTGTAAAGAGCCCAGGCGGCTTTGTATATTCCATAAGAATAAACTTGTGCTTGAGGATAACGTTCAATAGCTTGAAAGTTATCCAACGCTTCGCTAAAACGTTGGGCATCAAATGCAATTTCTCCAAGGGCAAGGTAGGCATCTGGCACAAGATCAGATTTAGGAAACTGTGTGATGACTTTGTTATAAAGTGCTTCAGCATTTTTAATCATCTTTAACTGTTGACTGGCAAAGGCTCCGTTAAAATAAACGCTATCCATTTGTCGAAACGCTTTGAACTCTTTTTCAATTTTTGTATAAACTTGCAAAGCTCGGCGTAAAGAATTCTTTGCAGTTTCATCGGTAAGCTCAGACATTTCCCATCTTGCAGGTGTTGTTGTATCTTCAGATCTATTAAGGTCAAAGAAGCGTCCTGATTGCGCCCGTCGCATGTACAGTTCAGCCAGGCGATACCATAAATCTGGTTCTTGTGTAGAGCCTTTTTTCTTTTCGATAATCTGAATCAGGGAATGAATCGCTTTATTCTCTGCTTTGGTAATTAAAATTTCACTCTGCAAAGATTTTTTTTGATTTTCATTCTCATTTTTTGAATCAACACGAATTTCCGGCAACAATCCTTTTTCATTATCTGAGAGATTCTTTTTATTTGCAGAGCCAGCGATTGCCAACGGAGAAATCATTAAATAAATAACCATAGCAAGAAGACCTGGTCCTGTTAGGCCTAAGTTCTTTAAAATTGAAATTTTTAACCATTTCATTTCTTGCAACATTGACGACCTTTATTGACCAACAACTGTGGCCATTTTTAAATTTGGAAATCCAGCCATTGAAGCTGTATACATAACTTTACGTAAAACTCCATAAGGCAAAGACTCATCCGCTTTCATTAAGATATTACCTTTTAGTTTTTCATCTTTTGCAAATTTTTCGAGTTCAGCAAACAGCGGAGTGATGAAATTGCTATCGGAATTGCTGATGTCTTTGTTTTCGAAATCTTCATGTACAAGTTTTGCAATTGTTTGATCTGAAATTTTAAGTTCATTTTTAGTCAAAGAAATTTGAATAGATTTGACGGGACTTGATTGTGAGGTAGAGCTTGGCAATCGTTGACCCTGATCAATATTTACTTGTACATCAGAAGTTGAATATGTTTGTAACAAAAACACCAATAGGATAGTGAACATATCTGTCATCGAAGTGATGTTCAAAGTAAACGTACTTTGTTTTTTCGTATCATATTCGTAACGTTTTCTTTGGCTTTGTCTATAACTCATGTCCGATACCTATCCTTCGAAAATATTTGTAAATACAATGTCTGGAAACATGTAATCGGTGGTTGTGTTTTGGTTTGTTTTTTTATCAACTATTGGAAATTTAATTTTTTCACTTCGACTGCGGCGAGCTTCATCCGTTATTTTGACGACATCTTTGTAAGACACGTCTTGATCCGGAGCTAGGTCCAATGAAAAAATCTGTGGGTTTTCACTTTTTATTTTAATCAATTCTTGGTGCAATCTATCGAAATCAAATTGACCATTTTTCAGAGCTACATTTGTAATTTGTGCTGTTTGTCCTTTACGAGTCACTGACAATATAAAACCTTCTGATTTTTTTGCTTCCAAGGAGATACGCGCGATGTCTTCATTTTTTTGTTCAGAGATTGCCGCTTGAACCGCTTGTGGCAATTGTGATTCCACAGTCATAATTTGCACAAATGCCGATGATATCAATAACACAGGAACTAGCTTGACCATAACGGCAAGCAAGGGTGCTAAATCCAATTCGAATTCAGCAGGGTTGTTAGCAGTGTATTTTTTCATCCGTCGCATAGATCAACCTCTCTTTGTAAACCTAATTAGGATACTCGTTGTGAAGCAGGTGGAGCTTTATGTTTTTCTAATTCATTTTTTGCCAAATTATCTGGGAAAATATGATTTTTAGTTAACTGTGGAAGATTCGAACTGGTTAAAATCTCAGTCAGTTTTCCACATTTTTCAGTTAACTGTTCGATCAGTGAATTTTGTCTGGATACTAAGAAAGAATAAAAAACCATGGATGGAATGGCAACGGCCAAACCCAATGCCGTGGTGTACATCGAAACGGAAATACCTGTTGCAAGCAATGCTTGTTTTAGCGCTGGATCGGCTTGTGCAACGGCTTGGAACGAAAGAATCAATCCATGAATAGTACCCAATAGACCCATTAACGTCGCAACATTGGCAAGCATCGATAAATAATGCAGTCTGCGAGTCAGCAAGGGAACTGTTTCGGCCATGGCAATATCATGAGCTTGAAAAATAGCATCGTCTTCGCGATCTGCTTTTTCTAAAATATTTTTAAATGCCTGTGCCATAGGTTTGTCGGGCATTTGAGAACAATAAAGCAAAGCTTCATCCACCTTGCGTGAAAGTACAAGGTTTTGCGTTTTCACCATGAACTCATTAAAGTTCATGCCGTATTTATAATACAAAGTATAACCGCGTTCAAAGACGATGGCCATCGCAGCAAAGCCAACCATCAATATGCACCAGCCGATGAAACCTGCATCTTGTAAGAACTGAAATAAGCTGGTCATGTTAAGCTCCTTTTTTCTGAGTTAATAATTCACTCACAGTTTTATTAATTTGTTGTTCAGCAACGGGTGATTTATTCACAAATCGCACGGCATAATGAATGGCCGTATCATGTTGAATTCTTTTTTTAACCAAACGTTTGCCAATAATTTCTGCTTGGCAGTTAAAGGCGACTTTTCCCTGGGCGTGATTACGAAAATGAAGCTGTATCAATTCACCAGGAAGCAGTGCTGGATTTTTTATTAAGAGCAATGCGCCACCTTGACTGAGGCTTTCGACAGCACCTTCCCACATTTGATTTTGATTGTGAGCAAATATTGGAATCAAACAACGAACTCGTTGTTGTTCGCGCTGAATGAAAACACCATTGATTGGGTTTTGTTCTAAAACTCGAGCAATACGGTCCGATGAGAATTCTTGTAAATCAGCAGCCGGGGCCCAGGCTTCCATTTCTGGAGACCATAGGTAATCAAAACTGTAGACTATATTATTTTGCATCATACGCAAAACTTCCTCGTAGGAGTAAGGTCCGTACTGAGTTTCACCCTTTAGTATGTGCCATTCATTTGATGCTGGTAAATCCATTGCTAATGTCATTGGATCTTCCTTTCTTACGTTAAAGTCCTAGTTCGTTGCTCGTACTGGTTGAAAACTAATTTGTACATCCGCACCTTGCGCTGGAACTGCTGTTCCGTGAAAGGTGATGGTCCAGTTGCTGTTATTATAAGTCCAACCATTGGTTGCATTTTGAGCGACAGCAACATTGTTAACAGAGACTGAAATTGATTCAGGAATTGGCTCACGTCTTAAAATAAATGAGCTAGAGAGTTCAATAATAGAATCAGAAATCAATTGCAGTGAGGTTCCAAAGTTTCCACACAATGATGTCTGAGCACCATTTGTTGATTGTGCCAATTGCATGTATCTTCTACCAATGCGGCGGCCACCAAAGCTTGTGTTTAATTGTGTTTTACAAGCGTTGTCTAAAACCCCAATCATGCTGACTGAAAATTGTCCTGCACCTTTGAGGCTGGTTAAATATGATTTGTATGAATCCACGCTATCAAGTCGAGTGTCGCTGTAAAGATGAAACAAATCTGTATTGCTGCCAGTATTTGTTAAATCCACAGGGTCACTGTTGCTTTCGTTATTATAGTCACCGGCGATAAAGTTGCTGGTGTTGCCAGAAAAATCATCTTCATCGCTGACGATAATCACAGCTAAAAAAGCATCTGCACGTAAGAATAAAGGATTGAAATCTAAAACTTGTTTGATGCTTGAAAAAGCTCGTTCGTCACCAGTGCCAGTGATGCCTTGTTCTGCATTGGTTAAAAAAGTTTGGCTAATATTAGCTGTATTGCCATCGATAATTGAGACGCCACTGTCTGGAGAAAAAGACCAACCAGCTCCGGCATCACCAGTGATTTTTCCACGACGAAGGGATTTTAAAATGGAACTGTAACGTGCGTCGTTTTGGTAAAGAGCAGTCCAGGCGTCGGTGCTGGTGACGGCCATTTGAAAGTCGTAATTGAGGGACTGAAATTTTTGAATAAAAGATTGAAAATTCGCTGTTAAATTATTTTGCGAAGACTGCATGGATCCAGAATTATCAACCACCCATAGGATATCGATTTTACGAGAAGTGTATTGAGCCGTTTGCTGGAAACTCTCGTTGCTGTTTAGTAATGAAAACGAACGATTGGTTTTCTCGCACGCCGCTGTTGTTAACAAGGCAGAAAAAATGAATGAAGTAGAAATCATTTTTTTTGTCATAAGCACACTTCCTTTGTGGTGGGTTCAACATCCATCTGTTGTCTCCACACCATTGTATCTGTTCATGCTTCAGATCGGAAAAAACCCGTAAATAGTTAACAGCACGAAGGAATTAAGCGCTCTGGACGTGGTCTAGTTTTTCTAAGTATGCAGATAGACTTTGGTTTGCTGGACGTGCTTGTGCAAAAAGGAAAAATGAAATATATTTTCGCTGATAGAGTGTTAGACAGTTTGCTTGAAAGTCCGTTTTACGGGTTGAGGTCGAGGGAGTAATGTTGGTTAAAGTGTCGAAGATTTTGACTGCATTGTGGATTGGTGGATTGTTGGATTGTTCTATCGAGCATAAAAACCCCCACCAATTTGAGCTTTGCGAAGTTACGTAAAATTATCGAGCTTATAAGCTGTTGCACTTATCTCGCGTAGTTAGTTGCTATATTAGTAACTAACAATACAAAAAAAGTGCAAAATGACAGAATAAGATCGCGTAATCAAATCGCTAAGCTCTAGTATAGGTGTTCACAGGTCATTTTTATTACTGAAGATCTTGGGTAAAGAGGACTTTCTGATTTTGCTGCGACAGTATTTAAAGATGGAAAGCTTGTTATTGGATCGATGCTAACGGCAAGAATTTTTTCTGAAAATCGATCCACGGCCCACAGGCGATTGTCGTAAATTTTAATGGTTATTGTCGAATCAGATTTTGCAACATAACGACCCATTTTAAAATAGGCCTGAGCCGTTTTTTTATACCAGCTAAAGGCATTTTCAGAATCATTAAAACGACTTTTTGCATCTTCGTTAAAAAAGACAACTCGTTGGGATGTTGCCAAACCATTAAATTTTTTCGAGAGCAGTTTCTGATTTGCCGCAGGTTGAACTTGCGCTAATTGATTTTGTGCCATTGCGATTTGTTTTTCAAAAACGATATCAAAAATAGATTTAAGAACAGAGGCCATAGCATTTCGCAAAGGGGATCTGCCGGTGATTTCGCCGCTATAAAAATTTTCACGGTTTGTTTTTTGTTCTAAATTTTGTAAAACTCTTTGTGCGTCTTCTGATAAAACGATGGGCTCGCCGATAATTCTTTCGGTCTCTGCGATATAGGCTTTTAAGAACACAGCCAAATAATATTGTTGTCTTGGAAATCCTTTAACGTGACTGGTAATGCCTTGGCCAGAATAGATGCTTGAATGAATCCAAATGTCCCGGGCTTGGTTGTTCATCTCTGGTGATTCGTTGTCAAATATCTGTTCGGCAGCACCCCAAATATTTTTTAACGCAGCGAAATTGAATGCAGACAATTCAGTCACTGTTTTTTTAACAAGCTTGCCCGCACTTTTAATTTCGTGCGTGTCTGGATCAGAAAATAAATTGCCGTGCACAGATAACAGACGAACTTGATTCCAGTCTATATCTAACGGAAATTTTCTTTGACCGATCAAAGTCAGGATAGATAATAAATCATCCGCAAAATCTCTGAAATAAATAAATTTAATTTTTCCAGTTTGTGTGTTGACATCAAAAATCATATTTTGTGTATGTGCCTCAAGCGAAATACCCAGGGCATGATTGGTGTAGGCCATGTATCTTGCAAGTTTGGGTATCAGCTCTTCTTTTTTCCATTTGGCGATTGCTTTTTCAGGTGTTGTGTTATGCCCTGTATATTTCATCGCTAAATCTTCAATGCATACATCACAGCCAAGCAATCCATGTCCTGGATAAGTTTTAATAAAATTTTCTTTTTCTTCAAGTATGCGATTGGCAGAGCGATAGGCGACTGAAAAAGGAACACCGAGCAAAGATAAATTGACTGTCATAAAAGAATCCATGGTCAAGGTGCGCATATCTTCTGGTAACTGCGAAAGTTGAGATTTGATATAATCATTAGCTAAAATTTCACGTTTCAATTTTTCTTCGTACCCTGGAACATTAGGAACAAATTTAGCAAAAAAACCACCAGTTGGGCCAACAGGTTCGATATAATATGTTGCGCGACTTAGAACTTTTCTGCCACGAGTGGTGTATTGAGGTTCACCAAATTTCATCTTTAACAGACGCATGGATACAGTGTTGGAAGCTAAACATGGAATATACATTTTGCCGCTTGCAGATTGGACTTTATCAAGATCTGTTCGCGCGATAAATCGTGACATATATAAATCTTTATTAAGGTCTTTGATGTCAGCGACAAAAATTTTAATTTCGACAGGTTTTTTATCTTCATCCGACATCAGGTTTTCTTTGGCTTTTGCCGCCGTCCGTAGACGTTGAACAACATTAAAATTATTGTCGAAGAAAATGTACTCATCCATTTTAGAATTAAAATGATTCGGTATTTCTGGTTGTTGATACGTGTATTTGTCAGAGGTTTGTACGGGCTCTGATGCATTGCTTTGCGCACGAGCGGTGAGTGTGGTTAAGGATATGATGAGAGAGAGTATGGCGATCATTCTTTACCTCCATGTGAGCGGAGGAGCTCGACGATTTCTTCTTGTACGTATTGTTTAGCCCAAGCCTGAGCTGTTTTGCCGTCAGATGTTTTTGCGTTGATATCAATTCCAGGAGCTTTGAGAAGAAGCTCAACGATTTCCTTGTATCCGTTCGCTGCAGCCAACATCAGTACTGTTCCGCCGTTAGGGGATTTTGCGTTGATTTCAATTCCTGGAACTTTAAGAAGAAGCTCGACGATATCCTTGTGTCCTCTCCCTGCAGCCAACATCAGTGCAGTTTCGCCGAAAGGGTCTATTGCGCCGATATCAATTCCAGGAACTTTGAGAAGAAACTCAACGATATCCTGGCGTCCGTACATTATAGCCCAGCTCAGTGCTGTTCGGTCGTTAGTGTCTTTTGCGTTGATATCAATTCCAGGAGCTTTGAGAAGAAGCTCAACGATTTCCTTGTATCCGTGTATTATAGCCGAGCTCAGTGCTGTTCGGCCGTTAGTGTTTTTTGCATTGATTTCAATTACAGGAACTTTGAGAAGAAACTCAATGATATCCATGCTTCCGTTCGCAGCTGCAATTAGACTTTGACTTAAATTATCAACTACTTTTATCTTTCTAAGATCTGACGAGTTTTTCCATTGTTTCAACTCAGCGTTAACTTGTTGTGTTTCAGTAGCAGAAAATGCTTTTTCAATTAATGCGTAGTTATTCACACCTTGAATAAGAAGCTCAAAGAAAACATTTTTTCTAATCACAAGTGGGTTGCTTTTATTTTCAAGCATTTGTTTGAGATCAGCATTAAATTGTGATTTAGAATATAAACCAAGTTTTTCCATGGATTCGACAATTTGGCTGCTTTTGATAAATCGAATTTGATCTTCTTCTTTATCAGAATCTTTCAATTTTAAAAAATCTTGTATCAATTGATTTTTATCTAAGGTGGTCTCGGCTTTGTAGCTTGAATAAGTTTTACCAGCAGTGATCATTGTGTCTTGATCTAAATCAGCTGGGGTGAATATTTTAACTTCAAGCTTTTGGTCACCTCGAGAGTAGCTACTTGCAAAACGATATTGATGCTGGTGCGGAGTAAATGCCGATAAAGTCTGATTCAATCTTCGCATAATATTCATTTGCACAAAATCAGTAATCACTGACATGTTAGACAAGCCACCATGCCCTGGGATGTCTTTACCAAGATCAGTCGGTATAACAAGTTTGTAACCTTTGGTCGCAAGAGATTGCGCAACAGCGTTTAAAAATACTTCGATTTTTTGAGTTGGAATGTTTTGCAGTTTATCTAAAAATGCCACAAGCACTTGTGCATGAGTCTTATGGTCAGTAGCATTGCCCAGCACCAATGTCGCATGACCATCTGAATGATGATCTGAATCAGTCATGGTAAAATAAATGTAATTTGGATCTAATGCTTTATCAAAATAAGTTCGTGTTGAGCAATCAGAGCCCAGGCAAGATCTGAACGGAGATTCTAGCAAGGAAAGACTACGAACCCTGACAGTATCAGTTGGTTTGGTGGTGTAACTTGAAGCTAGAACTTGTTGTTCAAGTATCTTGATCCGGTCAGTCAGTTGAAGGTTTCTGCTTAGCCCAGTTGGGTAATTGACTTTAAGTTTTTGCAAGAGCTCTGCAAAGTGTCCTGGGTAGCCAAGCTCTTCAGCTACGTTGTCAGCTTCGCTCCACAATTGATTCAGTCCTTGGATTTTATCCATTCCATTTGGGCTTTTCAGTAAATCCAGTGTCGATTGATTTCCAAAACCTATTGTGAAAACCAGATCGACCATCGATTGTCTGATCACTTGGGTGTTACGACCGTTTTTATCCATCCACTCTTGCAAGTATTTAAGTGTTGCAAACAAAGCTTTAGCTTTAGTGTAATAAGCAGTATTTTGATTTTTTAGTTGAGCCAATAGATCACGATTGGTTTTGTTAATAATGCGATTTAGGTATTTGATAAACAAAGGTCTCGGAGCATTTTTATCTGCACTGTCATATTTTAAACTGATTGAATCCTCATACTCTTTTTTAGCTTTTCTATAGGCAGCCTTTTCTGCATCAGAAGAATCTTTCGACATTCTTTTTTGCATCTGAACCAAAAACTCAGGCATGGGTGGATCTTGATAATCCAAAAGTTTTTTCCAATATCCAAGGTTGGCATCTATTTGAAACAACTGATTACGAATTTGTCCACCAGTGGTGATTTGCGAAGAAATAAAATCAGTAACAAGTTTTGGTGTCTCATAAATTTTTTCTACAGAAGAAATATTGAATTCTTGAAAATGCGGTTTTTCAAGCTCTGGATGCTGAGCTAGAATTTTGCTAATAGAGGTTAGATTGTAACTGCCAACACTGACCTTTGGATCTCCTAAAAAAAGCTGGCGATAGATTTCAAAAATATCAGCTTGGTTGTCATGTAAAAGCATCCCTTGGCTCATCGCTTTTCCGAGGGTAGGTAAGTCAGAGACGGGGACAACGGTTTGAGAGCTCGCATTGGTGGCGTAAATACCGTTACAGATGTTTGTTGAGGCCAAAGCAAAATTATTGAAAGTGTAAACGGATACAAATATTCCAGTTCCAATAATAAAAGATTTCGACAATGTTCGCATTAAACACTGTCGAACAAGTTTACAAGTGTTAGAAATGTAAACACAAGCTGTAATATATTGATTCTTACTTACTAATTTATGCATCTGTGAGCTTCTGTGAAAAACTTGTGCCAACAGTCTTGGGTTTGGTAAAAGCGTACTACATTAGGATATGGGGACATAAAAGAATAAGAATTTATCACTTGTCATTTAGTTATAACATATGTTATAACTAAATGAGGAGGCTGCGATGTCTACTGTAAAGATCCGAAAAGTCGGCAATTCACTTGGGGTTATCTTTCCTAAAGAAATTCAAGAAACTTTGAATATTTCTGAAGGTGATATTATTGATGTTACCTCTGTTGGTGACAACAAAGTGATTTTAGATTCGCATTTATCTCACCATAGCAAGTGGACTTTTAAAAATCCTAAACTCAACTCTGAAGATAAAAAGTGGATTGATGCAGATCTGGAGAACGAAGATGAAAAAGCTCCACGTTGGTGAGATATATAAAGTTAAGCTTTATCCTGTGCGTGGAAGTGAGCAAGATGGAATTAGGCCTTGTTTGATTGTCAGTCCAAATTCGATGAACAATGCATTGCAAACAATTATCGTTATCCCACTAACAACTTCAGTCAAAGACTGGCCAACGCGGGTTTATATTCACGTCAAGAATGTAAAAAGCCAAGCTTGTATTGAACACATTCGATCAGTATCTAAAGATCGTTTTCTTGAACGTCTAGGGGTAGCAACTGAAATTGAAATGGCTTCGATACGAAAACATTTAAACGCTGTATTTGCATTGTAAGATCGTCTTAACCTTTATGTGGTTGCAGAAGTCTGCTCAATAATTTCATAAGTTTTTAAAAAAGAATTTTACAATGTATACTCTCACTTTTTTCTTTGTTAGTCGGCAAATGTCGCTTAAGAAATAAATAAAGTGAGAGTGCGTAATTTTAATTAGAAAAGTGCTAATTCGAAAGACCTACTTTGGTATAAAATATCGACAAATCACCGTTTTGCATCTTCATTAATTCCTGAGCATCTGTAATATGCTCTTGGCAAACGGTTCTCAAAATTGGACTGATGTTTTTCATGTCTACTAATTCTTGATAGGCTTTAATTGCCTCAGGTAAATTAAGAAATATGTGGTCAATGCGCGCGAAAATATATTTCAAAGATTGTTGTAATGTGATTCCTGGAAAATTCTGATATGTCGCCGGAATCTTTTCAGCATTCATAAAACTAATTGGTATAAATTTAAAATGTTCCGTAAATAATATTGTCTTTAATAACTGCTTTGCCGGTAAAAATCTCAGCCAATCAATAGTGTTTATCCAAAGGTGATTGCGTTTGCTGATTGGAATGTTTTCGGAAATATAACCTTTTCGACAGAAAATCATAGGGTCAGAATAATCTTTTACATATTCATAATAGGCTTCGGGAAAAACATATTGCGGATACTTTGTTAGTGTCTTCAAGAAATCTAATGATAATCCACAGAGCTCGCTTATTTTGTAAGGAACATTGTTTTGTTGTTTGTTTCTTAGGATTTCACCATAAAAGACATCATAGTAACTGCTGTGCGAGAGCATTTCTTCGTATGACATTGTATCCGTCGAGTCTGATACATAGACCACGGCATGGTGAGATTTTGCGCTCTTCCAAGTCAAACCATGGACCGAGGCTTTAATATCCAAAGGTTGCAGCAATACTGAATATATTTGCGCCTGATGGTTGCACATGCCCCAGCCGTAGATAAATCTCAAAAGAGTTTTGTCTACTTCTCCGAGGTTGTTGTAATCAGAAAACATAGTTTTTCTTACGAAGTAATACAGCAAATCCTGTTTGTTTTTTTCAAGTCGGTTTTGTGGATCTAATTTTAGCATAGCATTTTTAACGATAGAGTTCTGAAAAAAGAAGAAATGATCGGTTAACAATATGCGACCCAATAATCCTGAGAAAATCATAACAAAACAAATCGCAAATATCGTAAATATAATTTTGCCACATCATTTTTTTTAATGCATACCTCAGTTTTTTAAAGAAGATCTCAAATCTCGGGCAGTTCTTGTTACGCATCAACCAAATTTGTCTCAGATAATAGCATATACCGCTGGCTTAGGTGCAGTGTGTGCGTGTCACAGATAGTCAGTGAGTTTTTTGTTATCTAGTTTCTTGCTCACTCTCAGTTTCTTTGTAAAGCTAAAAACAACCAAATGCGACGAGATTAAGTCTACAATTAAACTGGAGATGCTCTTTATGAAGCACCTGCGAAGATCCACTCGAGAACTTTGTTTTGTCCTAGTGTTCTTTCTTTCAGTTTCAGTTTCGGCGCTGAATTCAAATCAAAGTGAAATTCAAAATCAGTCTTCGTTTCAGGTCCACACTTTTTCCGGCGGCACCGATGCCTACAGCGATTTTCTAAATATCGACGATGCGCTGATGACCAAAACTCCGGATCTAGGACACACAGTCATTTATGATTTAATCGACAATGCAAAAATCTCTATTCACCTGATGATTTATCATCTCACTGACGAGCAGGTTGTCAGTAAATTGATCGAAGCACAAAAGCGTGGGGTCGAGGTCAGTATTATTTTCGACAACAAAACGGCATCGTTTGGTAATGCTAAAATTCTTTTTCAAAGATTGCTCGATGCAGGCATTCATATCGTCAAAAGCTCTTCTGGTTTTTCGATCAGTCACGTTAAATCATTTTCTGTTGATAATAAAATTTTATTTATCTCGACAATGAATTTTATAAAATCTTTTGCAACGATGCGTGATTATGGATTGACCACTTCAGAACCAAGCTTGATTGCCGAATATGAATCTGTATTTGCAACAGATCTGCAAAATTCACAGACAGGAGGTACGGTCACTCCTGTTTTGTCAGTGAATAATTTAGTATGGAGTCCTGTGAACTCTCGAGATAAATTAACAGCATTAATCGACAGTGCGCAAAACGAAGTCCGCCTGACTGTTGAAAATATAACCGATGCATACATCACGGCCAGTCTTGGTAATGCGGCCAAACGCGGAGTGACAGTCAGAGTGTTAACGCCAGAGTGTGTTTATGGCGGCGCCTATAACAATGAACGAGCGCTTAAAACATTGAATGAGTGGGGCGCTGACACGCGAGTCATGCCCAATCCAGCTAGCGCTGATGTTCCATACATGCATTCTAAAACCATTTCAATTGATGGGAATATTGCCTTTATTGGCTCTGAGAATTTTTCGATAAATTCTTTAAGTTATGCGCGTGAGTTTGGAATTATTTTTAAAAATAATAAAGCCATTTCATTTCTCAATGAAACTTTCGATCAGGACTGGGGCAAGAGCGTGAAATTCGCATCATTGCCTGCCGGGCACTGTGATTCTTTTAATGGTGCTTTTAAATCTGCACTTGATGTGGACTAACCCTCGTCTGACAATTCAGCCCAGGTAATACCATCGCCACCTTGTTCGGGTGATCCAGCCTTCCACTTTTTCACATACACAGAGCGTGATAAATAAGTTCTCACAGCTTTTTTTAAAGCCTCGGTGCCATGACCATGGATGACCTTGATGCGATCGTCTTTCATTGTGGCAGATTGATCAAGCTGCATTTCTAATTTCGACAAAGCCTCTTCGACGGTATGTCCTCGCAGATCAACAATTTTTTCTTCATCTGAAATGGCTACTGATGTTCGGTTTCCTGAACGTTGATGCATCTGTGCGCGACGAACCAGGTCGGCAGTTGGATTCTGTGCTTTTTCTGGAGGCTTGACATCTTGCCATGGCAACATCATGCGCAGAGATCCTGAAAGAATCATCACCTCGCCCTTGTTGTTTGGTAAGCTTTGTATCAAGCCATCTTGTCTAAGGCTTGGGATGTAGACCCTGGCCCCTGGTGGATATCTAGCAGCAAAATCTTTGGCATTTTCAATGTTGCCGCTGGTAGCAGTGCTTGGTTTGCTTTTCACAATTTCTGGCAAGTTGATTTTGATTTCTTGTAGAGCTGTATGTTTTTTAAAAGTTTGTTCGGCCTTGGCTTGTTGAACCAACTCTTCAATTTTCTTTTCAGCTTGCTTGATACTTTTTGCTAGCAAGTCATCTTTTTCTTTTTGGAATTTTTTAGTTAAGGTCTCGTATTTTTCTTTTTCAAATTTTGCTCGCTGTTGTTCTTTGCGCAGATGATCTTGCAACAAACTGAGATCGTGTTTAAGGCGATCCAATTCTTCAATCGCAGATAAACGTTTGCGCGTTTCTGGCGAGAGCAGCTCAGTCGAACGATGCACGATTTCTGAATCGACGCCAACGCGTTTTGCAGTTTGAATGGCTAAAGAATCTCCAGGTATACCTTGTAAAAATTGATAGGTAGGTTTGCCGCTGGTGTTGTCGTATTCAAGACTGCCATTGAGAACACGATCTTGATCTGTCCAACCAGTTTTTAATGGCCCAAGGTGTGAAGTGATAATCGAGAAAACCTGATTAGAAGAAAATCTCTCGATAAAAGCCCGTGCTAAAGCACTGCCTTCTTCAGGGTCCGTAGAGCCGCAAATTTCATCGATCAAAATTAAATTATTTAAACCCTTGAGCTGAGCAGAAGTCTGCAGGATTTTTAAATGTGCCGCAAATGTCGAAAGCTCGGCACCCACGCTCTGAGAATCACCTATGCCGATTTGAATATGATTAAAGAACGGTAATTCTGAAGTATCCGCAGCGCAAATTGGTAAACCACAACGAGCCATTTGTGCGGCTAGGCCTATCGATTTAAGCAAAACTGTTTTTCCACCGGCATTGGGTCCTGATAAAAGCAAAATGGATTTTTTTTCATTCAGTTCAACCGTGTTGGCAACAACGGGGCGTTGTTCGTTTTGATTGAAAACCAACAACGGATGGCGAACTTCGTTTAAGACAAATCGATCATTAGAAAATTGAAATCGTTGAGCCTGAATGCGCAAGCTCCATTGTGCTTTGGCTAAACAGATGTCGGCTTCTTCTAATTTGTCTCTGGTTGTTGCAAATTCATTTTTCAAACTGCTGAGGTAGCTTGAAAGCTCGGTCAGCAATCTTTCGATTTCCATTTCGACTTCGAGTTCGGCCTGGCGCAATCGATTGTTCATGGGGATGATAGATTCAGGCTCCATAAATACAGTTTGTTTAGACTGTGACGAGCTATGAATCACGCCTGGCATAAAATGTTGCATGCCAGATTTGATTGGTAACACCCAACGACCTTCGCGGGTGGTTACGTATTTGTCTTGCAATAAGTT
>JACCDN010483739.1_pt1 | contig 21557 bp, 17 predicted proteins | sample 7441691 | NCBI WGS metagenome assembly JACCDN01 (sample SAMN15323439, study PRJNA562643) | freshwater metagenome | isolation source: river surface water | place: USA:Blue River Watershed | collected 2017-08-16 | reverse complement strand
ATGGGTGAATGGCGCGTTCGAACTCGCGCTGCGTCCGGAGTGGGTCGGGCAGCGCCTGGTGGTCGGCCTCAAGGGCAGTGCCGGCGGTGTCGCCGGCGAGACCGAGGACTGGATGGATACTGCCGTGATCGGACCCGCGCATGTGTTTGGCGAGTTGCGCGAAAAGCGCGTGCTGGGCTATCGCCGTGCGCGCATTGCCGGTGCGCCGGAAATGCAGCTGCGCAGCCTGCCCGGCGTGATGCTGTACGAGATCGTGCCGGGACCGGAACTGATGCGGCCCGACAGCCGGCTCGTGATCGGACCCTCCGGGCGCGCCGGCAATGCCGCCCGTCCGGCGTCGATCGGGCTGTTCATTCGCACGCAAGGCATCTGACGAGGGCGACAGGAACCACCACCGATGGGCAAGCTTACCCTCCCCGTGCCGGCATCCCGGCCATCGCTGCCGCCGATCACTGCGCTGATCGAGCCGCGCGAGCCGGAACCGCGCGCGCCCCTGTCACCGCTGGCGGCGACCGATACGCTGCTGCTGCGCCAGTTCCGCTTGTTCGTGGCCGAAGTGCTGCGGGTCGTGGGCAGCTTCGAGCGTGAGCCTTTCATGGGCGAAGACAGTCCCGATGCTGCGCGCCAGGCGGCCGAGGATGCGTGCGACACGCTGGCGCGCGAGATCGACGCGCAGACCATGGAGATCTCGCGCATTGGCGCGCCGTCCGACCGTGCTGCGGTTGACGAGCTGCGCTACCTGAAAGCAGCGATTGCCGACGAACTGCTGCTCGCGCACAGCTGGCCGGGACGTTCACGCTATACCGAGCATCTGATCGAGACGCGGCTGTTCGGCTCCAGCATCGCCGGCGATGAAGTGTTCCGCCGCATCGATGCGCTGCTGGCCGATGCCAGCGGACAGCCATCGCAGATGGCACCGCTGTATTTGTTCGCCATCGCGACCGGCTTCGAAGGTCGCCACCGTGGCCCGCAGTCGGATGAAGCGCTGCAACCGCTGCGCGATGCGCTGTACCGCAAGATCTACCGACGCGAGCCGGAGCTGATGCCCGGCCTCGCCGGCCAGCCGCGCACCGCCGATCGGGTGCTGTCAGACCAGGCTTACCAGTATCCGCTGTCGAACATTGCGCCGGTGCGTTTCTTCCGTTTCAGCCGTGGCACGCTGGCCTTCATCGGCACGATGGTGTTGCTGATCGCGTTGTCGCAAGTTGCCTGGCGCTGGACCTCGGCACCGGTGCGCAAGGCACTGGAGCCCTCGGCGCCGGCGAAGATGAAGGTGCCGCAGCCAAACCCGGGCGAGGCTGATCGTGGATAACTCGCTGACCATCATCTGGATCATCGGTCTGCTGACGACCGCGATCGCGGTGCTGCTGGCCGCGCTGCGCTACGGCATCGACCGCGACGGCAACAAGGCGGGCAGCCGTCGTGCCGCGCTCGACATCGGCCGCCTGAAATCCTCGTTCCGTGCCGCCGTCGCACGCATCGAGCAGAACATTGCAGAGCATGGCAAACGCTACGACATCCCGTGGGTCGTACTGCTGCACGATGGCAGCGCCGCCACCCGCCCTGCGATCGAGCAATGCGGATTGACCAGTCTGCTGGCTGATGATGCACCGGTCGGCGACGACGCGCTGCAGGCCGGCGATGCACCGCGCTGGCATCTGTTCGACCGTGGCGTGGTGGTCGAGCTCACGTCGGAGCAGCTGGATGACCCGGCATCGCTCGACCTGCATGAAAAACGCTGGGAAGCCTTCGTGCAATTGTGCGGGCAATACCGGCCGCAACGCCCGCTGGATTCCCTCATCATTTCGGTGCCGGCAGGCTTGCTGGCCGACCGCACACCGGAAGGCCGCCAGCGGCTGAGGCTGAAAGCCGATGCCGCCAGCCGCCGCATCTGGATAGCGCAAAACCGCTACGCGATGCGCTTTGCGGTGTATGTCGTCGTATCCGGCTGCGAAGACTTGCCGGGCTTCAGCGATTTCGCACAGGCGCTGCCGCCGGCGATGCAGGACAGCATGCTTGGCTGGTCCTCGCCTTATCAGCCGTCGGCGCTGTATCAATCGGGCTGGGTCACGCAGGCCTTCGATCAGGTCGAGCAGGATGTCGCCAATGTCAGTGCGGAGCTGTTTGCATCGCATGCACAGGTGAGCTCGCCGACCGAGGTGTTCCTGCTGCCGTCGCGCATCGCCGGGCTGCGTTCCGGCATGGCCGAGTACCTCGAAGAACTGATGCGGCCGAACGCATTCCACGAGCCCTTCTTCCTGCGTGGACTGTATTTCAGCGGCGCCGGCGCACGCCCGCTGTTCCTGCGCGATGTGCTGGACGCCAAGGTGTTTGCCGAATTCGGCCTCGCACGCGCTGCGCACTCGCAGAAACTGGCACGCCCGCTGATGACCCGCATTGGCCGCTGGCTGGCAGTCGGCATCCCGTTGACCTATGCGTTCGGCATCCTGTTTTCCGTGATCCAGTTAAACCGTGTGATGCCCACGCTGGCCGAAGGCCTGGAAGGTCTGAAGCGCGATGCGGAGTATCGCGCGCAAATTACGCATCAGGGCGAGCGGCTGGATTTCGAGTGGTACCGCAAGACTGCACTGCAGCTGATGATTGGCCTTGAAGAGCTGCAATCACGGCGTCTGAGCAGCTCGATATCGCTGTACGACCCCAGTGTGTACAACCCTTTCATGCCGGGCTCCTGGCCCCTGTTCGATGACCTGCGCGAGCGCGCACGCAACCGCATCAAGGAAGAATTCGCGGAGATGGGCGTACGCACCTTGCAGCATGCGATCTACCGCCGCACCGCCGAACTGAGCAATGCGCCGCTGAACCCGGTGACATCCCGGCTGACCGGTGGCGCCACCGATTGTGACGGCCCGCTACCCGGCAATGCCGCGCTACCCGCAGCCGGCCACGCCAGCGTGTCGGTCGAGCACCTCAGCGAGTTCACCGCGCTGCAGCGCTATGCGAATGAAGTTGGCCGGCTCGAAACCAGCGTCGCCGCGATGCAGCGCCTGAAGTCGCCGCACAAGAACAGCGCGCGCGAGTTGCGCATGCTGGTGCTCGACATGCTGGGCGCCGACCTGACCGGCGACCTCGAGGGCAGCGTACAGTTGTTCCGCGATGCCGCCGTCACCGAAGGCACTCTGATCGACCAGCCGGCGATCGCGACCGCACTGCGCTGCGGCTACGTGAAATCGGCGCTCGCGCTGAACCGCAAGCTGTTCCACGAGAATGCACTGGTCCACAGCGAAGAGCGGGTACAGGCAGCGAGACAAAAAGTGTTGACCCTGTTCGACGGCAGTGGTTCGCCCAACAGTGGCGAGGTGATTGCCGCGTATCGCCAACTGCAGGAAGCTTTGCATGATCAGAAGACGCTGCTGGCGCATGGCCATGGCAGCTGGGTATTGCACGATGACCTGAAGCTGGGAGCGTCTTACGACAAACTGATGCAGCAGTTCGCGAACAACAAGCTGATCGGTACCGAGATCGTGGCCGATATCGATATCAAGTCGCGTGAAGATTTCACGCGCACGCGCCAGCAATTCCTTGCATTGTTTGGCGAGGGCAAGGACATCGCGATTACCGCCGCTACCAAGGATGGCGGGATTGCCCTGTCGAAGGACAGGCTGGCACTGGTGGCCGCGGTCGAACAATTGCTGGCGCAGCCCTTCATGCAGCCGGCGGTCGGCAATGCGCTGGAGCCGACGCCGCGCGGCACGCTGCTGAACTGGGATATCGAACAACTCGCGCGCGCCGCCCGGCTGGGGGATGGCCGGCGCAAATACCTGAGCGATGATTTGCCCAAATTCCCCGGCGACATGCAGGAAGCCGTGCGTGACGTGATCGACTACCAGTATGCGCTGCGGCTGGTGGATCTCGCCGGTCATGCGTTCAGCCCGGTGGACATGGACAGTGTGCTGACGAGTGCGAATGCACCGTCGTGGTCAAGCTTCGAGCAAGCCAGCGGCCATGTGAAAAAGCTGGTCGCCCTGCTGAAGGAGCTGGGCCAGGACGGCGAAGCGCAGACGCTGCAAACCATCCTGGCGCATGATGCATCGGCACGGCTGCGTTTGCTGAACGGCGACTTGCAGGAAGCGCGTGCTTATCAGGTGGTCGATGAATCCGAAGACGCGCGCCCCGAGCAGCGCTCGACCCTGAACCTGTTTGCCAACGGCGGTGGTGACGTCACCGATTACCTGAACCAGCAACTGGCACGCATGCAGGCGCTGTCAGCCCATGCGCAGTTGCTGCGCAGCGCACTGCCGGCCGACACCCGTGGCGGCACCGAACTGGCGCGCTGGAATAGCATCGCGCGCGAGCTGGAGCTGCATGCGGCGAAGGATCCGCGCGGCAGCATCGTGAAGCTGGAACGTTTCCTGAGCGAGCTGGCGCGTGAGCTGGACGCACCGGCCTGCCTGGCGGTGCTGAAGGCAAATGAGGCGCCGAAGCGCCCGACCAGTTTCTTCGCCGAGCGCCATGCGGAATTGCACCGCACTGTCACGCGCCGCTGCATGACGCTGGATCGTCGCTCCTTCGTCGAGCAATGGACTGCGTTTGCGAGCGACTTCAACCGGCTGCTGAAGGGCCGCCGGCCCTTCATCGGCAACCGCAGCGGCGTGCGCGGCAGCGAGTATGCGGCAATGAGCGCTGCCGACCTGTCCGAGACCGGCAATCTGCTGAACCGCATGCCGGCAGTCTCGGCGGAGATTTTCGCGCGCAATAACGTGCCCGAAGGATCAGTGACACCGATACGTGACTTCGCACTGCTGGCCTCGCAGGTGCGTCAGTTGCTGGCGCCGCTGTTCCCGGCCGATGCATCGCAAGCGGCCGCACTGGATGTGGCGGTGCGCTTCCGTGCGAACGTGAATGGCGAGCTGGATGGCAACAAGATCATCGACTGGGCCCTGAGCATCGGCGACCAGACCTTGAAGCTGCGTGATGCGCCGCGCGCGCTGCGCTGGAAGTCCGGCGACCCGGTACGACTGACGCTGCGCTTTGCCAATGACGTACCGCTGGTGCCGCGTGCCGATCCGGACAACCCTTACCTCGAAGTCAGCCGCAAGAGCGTGGTGTTCCGTTTCGATGGCCCGTGGGCGCTGCTGGACATGGTGCAGCTGCTGCGCGTGAACGATGCACCGGATGCCCGCAGTTCACTGCTGAAGCTCGAAGTGCCGGTGCAGGTCGATCCGAAAGACAGCAGCCTGCGCGCGAAGCCGGTGCGCGCCTTTGTCGCCATCACCTTGTCCGAGCCCGGCAAGACGGCGCCGCTGCCCTGGCCGCAGGCCTTCCCGGAACGAGCGCCGGCGGTGGAGCGATGATGGACAACCGCATGAACCCATTGCAGACCATCGTGCATCAATTGCTCGCGCCGTTGCCCGGCGATGCGCCAGCCGGCCGCTGGATGCGCTATGAGCCCGTCTTCATGGAGACCGCGAAGCTGCGCGAAGAAGATGATCCCAACCTGCCGATGGGCGAATGGGAAAGGCCGCTGGTCAAGGCCGACTGGCGCAAGGTGGCCGAGGCCAGCGCACAGCTGCTGGCGCGGGATACGAAAGACTTCCAGATCGCCGGCTGGCTGGTCGATGCCTGGATACGCACCGCCCACATGGAGGGCTTGTGCGCCGGTATCGCACTGATCGCCGGGCTGTCGCGCGCCTTCTGGGAAAACGCATGGCCAGCGATCGACGATGGCGACAGCGACCGCCGTGTCGCCCCCTTCGTGTGGATGAACACCAACCTGCCGTTGACGCTCAAGAGCCATGTGGTGCTGCTGCCGACCGCGTTGCACCGATCACTCCCGATCACGCTGCTCGATTGGGAGCGCGCCTCGACTGCGGACGATGCCCGCAGCGTCGATGGCGGACCACCCAGCCGGCGCGACATACGCAGCAGCGTGAAGCCCGCCGATGGCGACGGCTTGCGGCACCTCGTACAACAGGCAGATACCGCGCTGGCCGAACTGGACGGACTGACACGCCTGCTGGATGAACGCTTGCAGCAGGCATCGCCATCCCTGTCCAAACTGTCTGCGGCGATCGATGCCATCCGCGTCGCTGCCCAGAGCCTGCTGCAGGAAATTCCGGCACCCGTCGTGGCGGCACCACCGCAGGATGCAAGCGCTGCCGGTGGCATGCCGGGTATGCCCGGTATGCCCGGCGTGGCTGAGGGAGGAGTAGCGGCGCTTGGCGCAGCGGCAGCTGGTGCTGCACCGACCGGCGCCACATCCGATGGCACGGCATCCAACCCTGCGCCAGGTGCGTCCATTGCGTCCGGTACGCCCGTTGCGTCCGCTGGCGGTCCGAGCAGTGCAGATCAAGGTAATGGCACATCGACCACGATCAGCGACCGCGCCGAAGCCTATGCAGCACTGACGGCGCTGGCAGATTATCTGCAGACCATCGAGCCGCACAGTCCCACGCCGTATCTGATCCGACGCGCGGTGCAACTCGGGCAGTTGAGCCTGCCGCAGATGGTGAAGGAAGTCAGTGCCTCTGCAGGTTCGTTGGATAAATTCTTCGAACTGCTGGGGATCGCACCGCCAAATTGACTGGTGCCCGAGACCGGAATCGAACCGGTACGCTGCCTCGCGGCTAAGCGGCGGATTTTAAGTCCGCTGTGTCTACCAATTTCACCACTCGGGCATAGTGTCTGACCAAGTCGATGACCGGGCAGAGTGTGTATTGTAAAGCGTACGGACAAACCAAGGATAATGCCGCAGCGGAGCCGGACGCCATCTATCCGATCAGCTTGGAGATGGCAGTGAATGCGCCAAGTGCGACGACGACGATAGAGCCCAGTTTCATCGTCAGGCGCTGTTCGAGGATCATGAACTTTTGTTCGATGATCTCGAAGCGATGATCGATCGTGATGAAGCGTTGATCATAGGATGCGAGTCGTTGATCGATGCTATACAGTTTCTCTTCAACGGTGGTCAGCCTCTGCTCGACAGCGCTGAGCCGTGCCGCGAATGAAGTGAGTCGCTGCTCGATAGCGCTAAGTCTTTGCTCGACCATGGTAAACCGCTGGTCAACGACAACGAATCGTTGATCAATCGCCGCGAACTTGGGATCGAGCGCATGAACCGCCACATCGATATCTTCTTTGGTGGCGACATTGAGCATCACATCTCTGGCCATGCGCACGACGGCTTCCGCCTGCTCATTGGGCATGCCGCTGGCGTGCAAACGCTGGACCAATGTCAGCGAGTCAAAGACGACGGCTGTCATGTGCAGATGTTCTTTCGCTTCAATCTTCATGCACAGCAGTGTAAATCTGCCGCACCCCTGTCCATGTCCACAGCGCACAACATCCCTCAAGGGCCGTGTACCCAAACACAAGGCATCTTGGCTCAGCTTAGACAATGATGAAAGCGAAACGGCCTCCGCAAGCGGAGGCCGTCAATGTTTGGAGGCGGGGGTCGGAATCGAACCGGCGTAGACGGCTTTGCAGGCCGCTGCATAACCACTTTGCTACCCCGCCGAGGGAGCCGTATTGTACCCGTGAATGCCAGTCTGCGTTGTTCACCGGACCTGGCTGGCGCAGCGGTGTCGGTGAACCTGATTGACACGCGCAGCGCGCTTTCACGAATGAAAAAGGGAAGCTGGTGGGCTTCCCTTTTTGTAATTTGGAGCGGGAGAAGAGTCTCGAACTCTCGACCTCAACCTTGGCAAGGTTGCGCTCTACCAACTGAGCTACTCCCGCGTCGACAGAAACAAGATTATAACCGACTCAAAAATCTTGTCAAGCAACATGTTTGCAAACTTTACTACTGTTTGCAGTCATGGACTGCCCTTCACTGCCACTGACTTCCACTCACTTCCGCTTCCGTCGGTTTACTTTCACCTGCGTAAAGCGGCATACGCTTGCTGCGTCAGACTGCGGCACATGCATCGCGGTTCAACGCCGACACGTCCGTCCATCGGCGCTCAGGTGTTCATTGCATGTCGTGTCGCTCTTTGATCAGCGGCCACGCGCGGCGCAGATAATACAACATCGACCACAGCGTGAGCAAGGCCGCGACCTCGATCAAACGCTGTCCGATGAACAGCGTATCGATCACGCCGAACAGCGGATACGCATACAGCAGCATCGGTATCGCAATCATTTGCGCAGCGGTCTTGATCTTGCCGAGCGAACTGACCGCCACGGACTTCGATGCACCGATGTGTGCCATCCATTCCCGCAGCGCGGTGATCGCGATTTCGCGACCAATGATCACGAAGGCGATGATCGCATTCGTGCGTCCAAGCTGCACCAGCAACAGCAAGGCACCAGCCACCATCAACTTGTCGGCCACCGGATCGAGAAACGCGCCGAAAGCCGAGGTCTGGTCCCACTTGCGTGCCAGGTAGCCATCGAACCAGTCGGTGAGTGCGGCCACGATGAACACCCCGGTCGCGGCCAGTCCGCGCTCGTACTCGGTCATCCACGCATCCGGCACAAAGAAAATGCCGACCACCAGCGGTATCAGCGCGACGCGCAGCCAGGTCAGCAGGATGGGGATGTTCAGGGGCATGTTTCAGATTTTGTTACGGTCTGCCGACATTCTAATGGAGATTCCCGGCCTGACGCGACCGGCTGTCCATGCAGCGGTTCATCCAACCGGGAACGCCGCCGTCAATGCAACTGCCGGTAGATATCCTCCGCCAGCTGACGCGATATGCCCTCCACGGATGCCAGCTCCTCGATGCTCGCATCCTGCACGCCGCGCAGCCCGCCAAAGCGCGCCAGCAGCTTCTGGCGTCGCTTGGCGCCGATACCTTCGATTTCTTCCAGTCGCGATGCCTGCCGCGCCTTCGCGCGCTTTGCGCGCATGCCGGTGATCGCGAAGCGATGTGCCTCGTCGCGGATTTGCGCGATCAGCATCAGCGCGGCAGATTCCTTGCCCAGCTCCAGCGGCGCACGGCCATCGGCAAAGATCAGGGTTTCCAGACCGACCTTGCGGCCCTCGCCCTTCGCAACCCCGACGATCAGGCCAATGTCCAGCCCCAGCTCGGCCAGTACCTGGCGCGCGACCTCGACCTGACCCTTGCCGCCATCGATCAGTACCAGGTCGGGCATCACGCCTTCGCCATTGGCGACCTTTTCATAGCGGCGCGTCAGTACCTGCCGCATCGCTGCATAGTCGTCGCCGGCGGTGATGTCCTTGATGTTGTAGCGACGGTATTCGCCGTTCTGCATCTGGTGATGGTGATAGACCACGCAGGAGGCCTGCGTCGCCTCGCCCCGGGTATGACTGATGTCGAAGCATTCGATACGCAAGGCATCGATGTCGCCGGCGTCCAGCCCCAGCGTATCGACCATCGCACGCGTGCGCGCCTGTTGCGAGCCCTGCTCGGACAGCAGGCGTGCGAGTGCAATTTGCGCGCCCTTGACAGCCATCTCCTGCCACGCACGACGCTGACCCTGTGGCTGGAACACCAGCGTGATGCGATGCCCGCACTGCTCCATCAGCGCCAGCATCAGTTCCGGCTCGTCGAGCTCGATGTTCACCACCAGGATCGCCGGCACGAACTTGTCGACATAGTGCTGCGCGAGGAAGGCCTTCAGCACCTCGGCCTCGACCGTCCCCTCGGCCAGTGCCATGTCAACCTGGGTCGGGAAATACGCGCGGTCACCGAGATGGCGGCCGCCACGCACCATCGCCAGGTTCACGCACGCACGACCGCCCTGCACTGCAACGGCGATGATGTCGATGTCGGCATCGCCGCCGGTCTCCATGCTCTGCTGGTGCAGCACGCGCGACAGCGCCGTGATCTGGTTGCGCACGAGGGCCGCTTGCTCGAACTTGAGCGCGTCCGCATACGCGTGCATCTTCTTTTCGAGCGTGGCCATCAGCTCGGTCTGGCGGCCACGCAGGAACTGCGCGGCATTGTCGACATCGATCGCGTAATCTTCCTGGCTGATCAGGTTCACGCACGGGCCGCTGCAGCGGTTGATCTGGTGCAGCAGGCAGGGTCGGGTGCGGTTCTGAAAGACCGAATCCTCGCAGGTCCGCAGCAGGAAAATCTTCTGCAGGATCTGCATCGATTCCTTCACGGCCCACGCACTCGGGAAAGGGCCGAAGTACTGGCTCTTCTTGTCGACCGCGCCGCGGTAATAGGCCATGCGCGGATAGTCACCGCCGGACAGCTTCAGGTAGGGATAGGATTTGTCATCCCGAAACAGGATGTTGAAGCGCGGCTGCTGGGTCTTGATCAGATTGTTTTCGAGCAGCAGCGCCTCGGCCTCACTGCGCGTGACCGTGGTTTCCATGCGCGCGACGCGCTCGACCATCATCGCGGTGCGCGGGCTGGCCAGCGTTTTCTGGAAGTAGCTCGACACGCGCTTCTTCAGGTCGCGTGCCTTGCCGACATACAGCAGCTTGTCCTGCGCATCGAAATAGCGGTACACGCCGGGCAGATGCGGCAGACGCGCGACTTCGTCCAGCAAGGCCGCGCGCACCGCATCATCGGCAGCGCTGTCAACGCGGGCAGGGTCAGCACCCTTGGCAGCGGTTTCACCCTTGGCACCGGTGGCACCCTTGGCAACCTGCGCACCACCGGCACCAGTGGCACCATGCGTGCCACCGGCAAGCTCGGTACCCGCGGCAGCTTCGGCCGGTGCGGGTATGGCCTGTTTGTCCTTGTCGTCGCTGCCGGTCATGGACTGGCCTTTGATGGTCCTCAGCCGAGTTGGGTCAACAATGCACGCGCTGCCTGATACGGCACATCTGCCTGCAGGCTGTGCCAGTCCTTCGCTGCGGCGGTCGGCACCAGAGCGGCAATGCGCTCAGCCGAGCGCCGCGCATCGATGGCGACGGAAGGATCGAGCCCGGCCAGCAATTCATCGGCCTTGGCCGGTGCATTACAGACCAGCACCATGTCGCAGCCGGCCGACAGCGCCGCATGCGCGCCTTGGACCACGGTACCGGCGACACTGGCGCCTTCCATCGACAAATCGTCGCTGAAGATCACGCCATCGAAACCGAGGTTCTGGCGCAGCAGCGACAACCATTTCTTCGAGAAGCCGGCCGGATGCTTGTCGAATTTCGGATAGATCACATGCGCCGGCATCACGGCCGACAGGCTCATGCCCAGCCAGCCATACGGTGCAGCGTCTTCTTTCAGGATGTCTTCGGGGTCGCGCTCGTCAACCGGAATCGCGATATGCGAATCTGCCGCCACAAAACCATGGCCGGGGAAATGCTTGCCGCAATTCGCCATGCCGGCCAGTTGCAGTCCGTGATTGACGCTCTTTGCGAGCAAGGTCACGGTACGCGGGTCACGATGAAACGCACGGTCGCCGATCACTTCGGACTGGCCATAATCCAGGTCCAGCACCGGCGTGAACGACAGGTCGACACCGCAGGCACGCAGTTCGGCGGCCAGCACGAAGCCCAGCGCGGTAGCAGCCTTGCAAGCTTCGAGCACGTCACGGTCCCACAGTTCGCCCAGCTTCTTCATGGCCGGCAGGCGCGTGAAACCATCGGTACGGAAACGCTGCACACGGCCGCCTTCATGATCGACGGCGATCAGCACGCCGGGGCGCGTGGCATGGATCGCGTCGCACAGCGCGGTCAGTTGCGCACGATCGGCATAGTTGCGCGCGAACAGGATCACGCCACCCGTCAACGGATGACGGATGCGGCGCAGGTCATCGTCCGACAAACTGGTACCCACCACATCCAGCATCACCGGTCCGAGGCGTGGTGCGTCATTGCCGGGCTTGCCATTATTCATATCTTCTCCACGATCACGAATGCCACTGCGTATTCTGCCTCATCCGTCAGCGATACTTGCGCTGCGATGCCATGTTCTTGCATGAAAGCGGTCAACTCACCGCTGGTGACGACGACCGGCTTGCCACTGGGCGCATTGACGAACTGCACCGCGCGCCAGGTCATCGGCATGCGCATGCCAAGGCCGATGGCTTTGGAAAACGCTTCCTTCGCCGCGAAGCGCGTGGCAAGAAAACGAATGCCGCGCGCGTCGACCCTGGCTTTGCGGCGCAGGTATTTTTCCATCTCTTGCGGCCCGAGAATCTTCGCTGCAAAACGGTCGCCATGGCGCGCGACCGCTGCCGCAATGCGGTCGATGCGGATGATGTCGGTGCCTATGCCAAAGATCATTGCTGTGTGTCAGCCTGCCCTCAGCGCATCGAGCCGCGCCTTGGTCATGATGGCCTTCATCTCGCGCACCGCGTTCTGCCAGCCGACGAACACCGCATGCGCAACGATCGCGTGACCGATGTTGAGTTCGGCGATATCGGTGATGGCCGCAATCGCCTGCACATTGGTGTAGTGCAGCCCGTGCCCTGCGTTGACCTTCAGTCCGACCTGCACGCCGGTCGCCACGCCCTCGGTGATGCGCAGCAGTTCGGCCTGCTGTTCGTCGCCCTCGGTATCGGCATAGCGGCCGGTGTGCAGCTCGATCACGGGCGCACCGGCTTCTGCCGACGCACGGATTTGCTCGGCATCGGCGTCGATGAACAGGGACACGCGGATGTCATGCGCGGCCAAGCGCTCGCATGCGCGGCGCACATCGTCGAAATAGCGCACCACGTCCAGTCCGCCCTCGGTCGTGACTTCTTCGCGCCGCTCCGGCACCAGGCAGACATCCTGCGGGCGCAGCCGGCATGCGATCTCCAGCATCTCATCGGTGATCGCGGACTCGAGGTTCATGCGCGTCGTCAGCTGCGGCCGGATTTTTTCGACATCGGCATCGCGGATGTGACGGCGGTCTTCACGCAGGTGCAAGGTGATCACATCGGCGCCGGCCTGCTCGGCCAGTAGCGCCGCCTGCAACGGGTCGGGATACACGGTGCCGCGCGCATTGCGCAGCGTAGCCACATGGTCGATATTCACGCCGAGGTCGATGACGGCGCCGTTCGGGTTCAGATAACTCATGGTCAGCGTTGGCAGTTCGTGCTTGTTAGGGTTCGACGGGCTGGTTCGTCCGGATGACGTGTCTCGGTAGTTCGCTTCGGTCGCTGGCTTCGTTTGCTTGCTTCGTTTGCTTGCTTCGGCAGCTTGTTTTCGATGGCCTGTGTCGCTTGCGTGTTTCGACTGCGTGTTTCGACTGCGTGTTTCGATACTCCGGCAGGATTTTACGACGGCCGACTACAGCTGCAGCAGATCGATCAGGATCTGCCGCGTGTTGAGCGGCATGCCGCCCAGATGGTGTCCGAGCAGGTGCCGCATCAATAATTTGCTCTGCTGCTGCGTGGCGGTATCCGTGTAGTCGCCGGCTTCCATGTCCATCAGCGTCTTGCCGGACACGGCGGGCGCGGTATCGCTCGCATAGGCGGCACGCGGTCCCTGTTCCGGGTCGAACGCATACAACTGGTCCGGCTCGACCAGCTGCCCGCCGGACAAACGTACCAGGCTACCCGCGACACCGGTCTCTTTCAACAGCGCGAGTTCGAACTTGCGCAGCACGATGGCCGGCGGTTCGTCATGCGCGAGCTGGTTCAATGCAGACAAATACTGGTCGAACAATTGCGGATGCGGATCGTCACGCGCGAGCAATTTGACCAGCAATTCATTCAGATAGAAACCGCACAGCAGCGCCGAGCGCTCGAGCGGCATCAGCCCACCCACCCATTCGGCCGACACCAGCGTGCGCACTTCCGATTTGCCGCTCCAGGCCAGTTGCAAGGGCTGGAACGTTTGCAGCACGCCGCGCAGCTTGGAGTGCGGGCGCTTCGCGCCCTTCGCAATCAGTGGCACCCGACCATGGTCGCGTGCGAACACGTCAACGATCAGACTGGTTTCCTTGTACGGATAGCTGTGCAGAACAAAACCCGGCTGGTTGGCGACGCGATGCTCGCGCTCGCCGGACTTGCTGCGTGCCGGCGAAGGTGCAGGTGCAGGTGCAGGTGCACGCGCCGGCGGGCGCGCTTCGCTGCGGGCATGCTCATCGGTCAGCCGGGCCGGCGCATCCATGGGCGCGGCCTTATTCGTAACCGTAAGCGCGCAGGCCGGCCTCGTTGTCGGCCCAGCCTGACTTCACCTTGACCCAGATCTCCAGATAGACCGGACCGCCGAACAGCTTTTCCATGTCCAGTCGCGACTGCGTCGAGATTTCCTTCAGGCGCGCGCCCTTCTGCCCGATCAGCATCGCCTTGTGGGCATCGCGGCCGACCAGGATCGCTGCGAAGATACGGCGCAGCGCGCCCTCCTGTTCGAACTTCTCGATCACGACGGTGCTGGTGTAAGGCAGCTCGTCGCCGACGAAGCGGAATACTTTCTCGCGCACGATCTCGGCGGCGAGGAATTTTTCGCTGCGGTCGGTGATGTCGTCTTCATCGAAAATCGCTTCGCCGGCCGGCAGGTAATGGCGAATCTCGCCTTCGAGGCGATCAAGCTGGAAGCCTTGATTGGCCGAGACCGGCACGATGGCCGCGAAGTCACGCCGGGCGGCAACTTCCTGCGCAAAGGCCATCAGCGGCGCCTTGTCTTTCAGACGGTCGGCCTTGTTGATCACGAGGATGACCGGCACCTTGGCCGGCAACAGTTCCAGCACCTTGGCATCAGCATCACCGAACACACCTGCCTCAACCACGTACAGCACCACATCGGCCGCAGTGAGCGTGGTGGTGACGGTACGGTTCAGCGTCTTGTTCAGCGCATTGCTGTGGCGGGTCTGGAAGCCGGGGGTATCGACATACACATACTGCGCATCGTCGCGGGTCTGGATGCCGGTAATGCGATGGCGCGTGGTCTGGGCCTTGCGCGACGTGATGCTGACCTTGGCGCCGATCAGCTTGTTCATCAGCGTGGATTTGCCAACGTTCGGACGACCGACGATGGCGATATAGCCGCACCGGAAATCGGTGCTGGCAGCAGGTGCACTCATGCGGATTTGCTGTGGTTGACGGCAGCGCCCTTGCCGGTGTCGGGCTCGAGCAGCAATTCGTCCTGGTGTTCCTCGGTGGCGGGCAGGGGCTGCGCCGCCGCTTGATCGTCAGCGTCGCGTGCGACCGACATGCGGGCCGGACGCGGATGCGGCTTCTTCGCCTTGTCCCCCTTGTCTCCCTTGTCACCCTTGTCGGCGGCCTTGTCCGAGGTGTCGCCGCCGGAAGGCTCGACCGGCGCATCGGGCTGGATGGTGGCGATGCCGGCCAGCTTCAGTTGCGTGGTGCGCTGGCGCGTCTTCTTTGGGGCAGCCGGGGACTTCACCAGTGCGGCCTGCACCGCGTCGAGCGCGAGCTTGGCCGCGGCCTGTTCGCCGGCACGGCGGCTGCCACCGGTGCCGAACACCTGGATATCGAGCTTGGGCACCAGGCATTCAACCTCGAATTCCTGGTTGTGGGCCGCGCCATGGGTGGCGATGACGTTGTATTGCGGTAGCGGGATCTTCTTGCCCTGCAGGTATTCCTGCAACAGGGTCTTCGCATCCTTGCCCAGCGTCTTCGGGTCCACGCTCTGCAGGATGGGCACGTACATCGCTCGGATCACGTCGCGCGCGGCATCAAAACCGGCATCGAGGAAGATCGCGCCAAACAACGCTTCGAGCGTATCGGCCAGAATCGACGGACGGCGGAAACCACCGGATTTCAGCTCCCCTTCGCCAAGGCGCAGACATTGCGACAGTTCGAGTCGCTGTGCGATCTCGTACAGTGATTGCTGCTTGACGAGGTTGGCGCGCAGTCGCGACAAGTCGCCTTCATCGATCTTGTTGTACTTCTCGAACAGCAGCGATGCAACCACGCAGTTCAGCACCGAGTCGCCAAGAAATTCAAGGCGCTCGTTATGCAGGCTGCTGTGGCTGCGATGGGTCAGGGCTTGCTGCAGCAAGGCAGCATTCCCGAACGTGTGGCCCAGCCGTTGTTGCAATTGATCGATATCCATTGGCTCCTGCCGCTATCTGGCGGCGTCCTCCGGCTGCTTGCCCGCGTCAACGGTCGACCCCTTGTACTCGATGACCAGACTCGCCGGGCCGTACAACGGGACCTTCTTCTGATACGCAAAACTGGCCTGCATGCTGTCGCCACGGCCGCTGATCTGCAGGTCCTTGCCTTCGATCGCGTCGATGAAGCCGGCGGCGGCCATCTTGTCAAACGTGCTGCGCAATTCATCCGGCGTGTCGGACACCGCGATCGCGGCTTTCAGCGCCTTTTCCACGGCCCAGTATTCGAACACGCCCGGGCCGGCACGCAGCGCCAGCAAACCTGCGACACCGACCACGATCAAGGTGCACAGAAAGCCGATCAGCGAGAAACCTTGGGCGCGCTGTTCAGACAACATCGGGCGAAAATCGCTCCGGTTATGGCCCCGGCCGCAGCTCAGGCCATCGTTCCGGTCACAGGTCTTCAATGGAAGCCGCCGATGCGTTTCAGGTTGCCCAGGTTCATCCAGACAAAAAATGCCTTTCCAACAATATTTCTGTCCGGCACAAAACCCCAGTAGCGGGAGTCCAGACTGTTGTCCCGATTATCACCCATCATGAAGTAATGTCCAGCCGGCACGGTGCACTCGAAGCCTTCGAGGTCGTAGCGGCACAGCTCATGCTGCGGGAAGGCGTCCGGGCTGGGTACATAGCCGGGCACCTTGTTGTCGTTCAGGATTTCATGCGGCTTGCCGCTCAGGTTCTCGCGGAAATGGCTGAAGTAGCTGAGGCGCTCCTCATCCAGGTATTCGGGCAGGCGCTCATAAGCCAGCGCCTGGCCATTGATGGTCAGCTTCTTGTTCTTGTAGGCCACCGTGTCGCCCGGCACACCGACCACACGCTTGATGTAGTCCAGCGACGGGTCTTTCGGGAACTTGAACACCATCACGTCGCCGCGCGCCGGATTGTTGAGCTCGATGATCTTCTTGTTCACGATCGGCAGCCGGATGCCATAGGTGTACTTGTTCACCAGGATCAGGTCGCCGATCTGCAGCGTCGGCACCATCGAACTTGACGGAATCTTGAACGGCTCGATCACGAACGAGCGGAACAGGAACACGGCCGCAATAACCGGGAAGAAGCTGCCGGTATACGCGACCCAGGCCGGCTGACGGTCGATGCGCGCTGCCAGTTCCGCGCGCGCGATCGGGTCGGGCTGCACACCGTCGGCGGCCAGACGCGCGGCACGCGCATCGAACTCGGCCAGCGCATCTTCGGCGACCTTGCGGCGTGCCGGTGCCAGATGAAAGCGATCGACCGCCCACACGATGCCGGTGGCAATGGTCAGCAGGAACAGGATCAGCGCAAAATTGCCCAGAATGGATTGCAGGGTCATGGTGTTATCGTCGGTAGCGGGATCGGTCAGTGAGGCGTTCCGGGATTTACTTTTCTTCGACTTGCAGGATCGCGAGGAAGGCTTCCTGCGGAATCTCGACCGAGCCGACCTGCTTCATGCGCTTCTTGCCCGCCTTCTGCTTTTCCAGCAGCTTGCGCTTGCGCGAAATATCGCCGCCGTAGCACTTGGCCAGCACGTTCTTGCGCAGCGCTTTCACGTTCTCGCGCGAGATGATGTTGGAGCCGATCGCCGCCTGAATCGCGACATCGAACATCTGGCGCGGGATCAGTTCGCGCATCTTGGCGGCAACGGCGCGGCCACGGAAAGGCGCGTTCGAGCGGTGCACGATGATTGCGAGCGCATCGACCTTGTCGCCGTTGATCAGCATGTCGACCTTCACCACGTCGGATGAACGGTATTCCTTGAACTCGTAATCCATCGACGCATAGCCGCGCGAGATCGATTTGAGGCGATCGAAGAAATCCAGCACCACTTCGCCCATCGGTATCTCGTAGGTCAGCTGCACCTGCTTGCCGTGATAGCTCATGTTGACCTGGATGCCGCGCTTCTGCGTGCAGAGCGTGATCACCGAGCCCACATATTCCTGCGGCATGTACAGGTTGACGGTCACGATCGGTTCGCGGATGTCGTCGATCTTCGACGGCTCCGGCATCTTCGACGGGTTGTCGACCATGATGGTGGTACCGTCGCGCATCTGCACTTCATAGATCACGGTCGGTGCGGTCGTGATCAGGTCCATGCCGAATTCGCGCTCGAGACGTTCCTGCACGATCTCCATGTGCAGCAGACCGAGGAAGCCGCAGCGGAAACCGAAGCCCAGCGCCTGCGATACTTCCGGCTCGTACATCAGCGCAGCGTCATTGAGCTTGAGTTTTTCGAGCGAGTCGCGCAGCGCATCGTACTGATTGGCCTCGACCGGGAACAGGCCCGCAAACACCTGCGGCTGTACTTCCTTGAAGCCCGGCAGCGGCTCGGGCGCGGGCTTTGCGGCCAGCGTGATGGTGTCGCCGACTTTGGCGGCCTTCAGTTCCTTGATGCCGGCAATGATGAAGCCCACCTGCCCCGCCGACAGCGTTTCCTTCGACACCGATTTCGGCGTGAACACGCCAACGCTTTCGACCAGATGCTGCGCGCCGGTGGCCATCAGCAGGATCTTGTCCTTCGGGCGCAGCGTGCCATTCTTCACGCGCACCAGCATCACGACGCCGACGTAATTGTCGAACCAGGAGTCCACGATCAGCGCCTGCAGCGGCGCATCCGGATCGCCCTGCGGCGGCGGCACTTTCGCGATCAGCGACTCCAGCACATCTTCGACACCCAGGCCGGTCTTGGCCGAGCAATGCACCGCGTCGCTGGCTTCGATGCCGATCACATCTTCGATTTCGCCGATCGCATTGTCCGGGTCGGCCGACGGCAGGTCGATCTTGTTCAGCACCGGCACCACCTCGACGCCGAGGTCGAGCGCGGTATAGCAGTTCGCCACCGTCTGCGCTTCCACACCCTGCGATGCATCGACCACCAGCAGCGCGCCTTCACACGCCGACAACGAGCGGCTGACTTCGTAGCTGAAGTCGACGTGGCCCGGGGTGTCGATCAGGTTCAGGTTGTAGACCTTGCCGTCCCTGGCCTTGTAGTTCAGCGCCGCGGTCTGGGCCTTGATGGTGATGCCGCGCTCACGCTCGAGGTCCATGGAGTCGAGCACCTGGGCTTCCATTTCGCGATCGGACAGGCCGCCGCAGATCTGGATGATGCGGTCGGCCAGCGTCGATTTGCCATGGTCGATGTGGGCGATGATGGAGAAGTTTCGGATGTGGTCCATTAAGGCAATGCTAAAAAATGCTGTTTCATGCCGAGCCAGCGCAGCGGCGCGACGGGGGCGCCAGTCGGTTCAACGCCGCCGCACCCTGCATCACGTCACACCGTTTCCGGTTCCTGGCTGTTCAGAGCTGATTAACTATTTGGATACAAAAAAAGCGCCCGGACGAGCGCCTGATGCCAATGCTTTTCAGACCGGCATTTTACCGGATTTGGGGGGCAAAATCCCGGGCTGCCGGCGCTCCCGCGCGCAGACCACGCAGCGCAGGCATCGCACGCAGCCCCTGCCGCCCTCGCCTGCCGCAGCCGGATTGCCAGTGCCCGGAACGAGAATCGTCAGCGCGCGTCAAGAAAAGCGCTGACCGCGTTTTCATTCAGGAAATAATGACAGAGCTGCTGCGGTGGTTCGCCGTCGCGATGGCCGACCAGCACCGGCACCCATTCGTCATAACGCTCGACCAGCGCCGGGTCGGCATCGACGTCGATCACGTCGACCGCCACCTGCTGCCCCGCCAGCGCACGCAATGCGACCAGCATGTCCTCGCACAAGTGGCAGTAACTGCGGGAATAGAGCGTGAAGCGAATCATGGTCAATCAGCTGCCATCAAGGTCGGGAGGCCGGCAAAAAAACAGGGCTGCCGCAGCAGCCCCGTCGTGTGATGCGTGTGATGCAGGCCGTGATTATGGCGCAGACGGACGCACCGGCACGAACTGCGAAGAATCACCACGCCGCACCAGCAGCAGCGCGTTCTTCTTCGGATCCAGTTTCGCGACCAGCGCATTGAACTGCTTCGCGTCCTTGATATCGGTATTGTTCAGGCGCACGATCACATCACCCGGCTGCAGGCCGACGCGTGCGGCCGGGCCATCGGCCAGGTCCACCACCACGCCACCGTCGAGCTTCAGATCGCGCTTCTGTGCATCCGTCAGATCCGACACCACCAGACCCAGCGCATTCGCGACCTGCTCCTGCTTGGGCTTCTTCTCTTCCTTCTTCGCAGTCTGCTCGGATTCCATCTCGGCGACCACCACCTGCAGGTCGCGCTTGGAACCCTTGCGCAGCACGGTCAGCGTCGACTTCGAACCCGGCTTGGTATTACCGACCAGGCGCGGCAGGTCGCCGGATTTTTCAATCGTCGCGCCATTGAACGAGGTGATGATGTCACCGGCTTCAACGCCCGCCTTTTCGGCCGGGCTGCCCGGCTCGACGCGCGCTACCAGCGCACCCTGCGCGCGTGGCAGACCGAGCGACTCGGCAACATCCTTCGTCACTTCACCGATTTGCACGCCGATGCGTCCGCGCACCACGCGACCGATACTCTTCAACTGCTCGGACACGCGCATCGCTTCATCGATCGGCACAGCGAAAGAGATACCCATGTAACCGCCGGAACGGCTGTAGATCTGCGAGTTGATGCCGATTACCTCGCCGCGCATATTGATCAGCGGGCCACCGGAGTTGCCGGGATTGACGGCGACGTCGGTCTGGATCAGCGGCAGATAGTCACCGGTATCACGCGAGTTGGCCGAGATGATGCCGGCAGTGACGGTGTTCTCAAGACCGAATGGTGAACCGATCGCGATCACCCATTCGCCGACGCGCAGCTTACTCGAATCGCCCATGGTCAGGCGCGGCAGGTTGTTACCTTCGATCTTCACCAGCGCGACATCAGTGCGACGATCAGAGCCAATGATCTTGGCCTTGAATTCACGCTTGTCGGTCAGCGTGACGAACACTTCATCGGCGCCTTCGACCACATGCGCATTGGTCAGCACATAACCATCGGAAGAAATGATGAAGCCCGACCCGACACCGCGCGGCACTTGTTGCTGCTCGTCCTGCTGTTGCGGCGCACGGCGACCGCGCGGCGACGGTTGCTGGCGCGGCGGCACTGGCTGGCCAAAGAAGCGGCGGAAGAATTCCTGCATCTCTTCTTCTTCCGAGCCTGCACCACCCTGCTGCATCTGCTTGACGCGCTCGGTGGTGCGAATATTCACGACGGCCGGGCCGACCTTGTCGACCAGGTCGGTAAAGTCCGGCAATACGGCAGCGGCCTCAGCCTGCGGCGTGATCAGTGCCAGCCCTGCCGGCACGAACAGAGCCGCGGCGGCAGCGAAAGCCGCAGCCGACAGCTGACGTTGAAACAGCGCGAGTGTTTTCATGGGTTCTTGTCCGTGGGGATTGAGTGCGCACTTATTTGTGGGCTTTTTCCGTAAGTTCAATAGCGTCCGCAAGCTGCCTGACGGCCATCATTGGTACTTCGCCAACAATGGTAAGCCAAAATTTCCCGTGCCGCTTGCCGACCATATTTACCGCGCCCAGTTGCAACGGCTGCGCGCTGCGTTCGGCTGACCAGGGCTCGATGAACACGGACAAACCGGCCAGGCCATCGGAGTACAGCAGCTGCAAGACTTCACGCTCGCCGACCGATACACCGGATGCACCGGATACACCGAATGCACCCGATGCACTCGCCGCGCCCGATGCCGCCGATGCCGCCGATGCCGCCGATGCTGCCGAT